>Ga0310122_10002206_pt1 | contig 12423 bp, 12 predicted proteins | sample CB6_Bottom_1051__FD_203503 | JGI IMG/M metagenome (GOLD analysis project Ga0310122, IMG submission 203503) | Marine microbial communities from Western Arctic Ocean, Canada - CB6_Bottom_1051 | ecosystem: Environmental > Aquatic > Marine > Oceanic | place: Canada: Western Arctic Ocean | collected...
AACGACGGCTGTTGTCGTTGCCGAACTGTTTAATTTTGCCGACGCCTGCGCGAGATTGCTCTGAGCCGCGTCGATTTTGGCATTCAACTCTTGCACGGAAGTATCTGCCGGAGCCGCTGGTTTTTCTGCCGGAGTCGGATTCGTGGGATCTGCCATCGTTATATTTCCTCGTGTAATGTTTTAAGGGATTGTCTGTTGCGTACGAGAATGGCCGGTTGCCGGCCATTCCGATTCCGGCACTTGTTTTTATTTGTTCTCGTCTGTTTTTCCGGGTCGCCCTTCGATTTGGACGTCGTCTAGGTCAGACATTTCGTGCTGGACTGAAAGTTTTATCGTCAGTAACTCAATCAAGTTGCCGTAGAGTTCGTCCTCCAGCGCAAGTTCACTTCCCTCGGCCGGATCGGCTATATCGAAATTGTCCCACGTATCGTACATGCTCTCGAACGCACTACGGAACTTCCCGATGTAGTACTTTTCAATCAATCCATCCAAAGCAGTTTGGAAGTTGATCACCATCCGATCGCGCATCTCCTCGTCCTTGGCAGCGGGAAATTCCGTTTCCAGGATCGATTTGTATTGCGCCAGCATTTTCTGATGCCGTTCTTGGATCTTGTCTCTGAGCCGTTGTTCCAGATTCTTTTGAAGAAGGTCGCGTTGCTCCTTAAGAGCAGCCGTATAAATTGGCTTATCCTTGTTTGCCTGATTCTGGAATGCTTCCTTCAGTATGGGAGACGCGTTGTCGACCAATGTCTTGACCTGACCGGTGTAAGCGTCGGAGTTAGATTTGAGCCGCTGCTCGGCTAGTTCTGACAGTTCATCGAGCGTTTCTTGATCGCCAAACTGAAGTATCAGATTCGCAAAGAGCCAAACAACTCCCACCACCAGAACCAACCCGGCGAGCGTCAAACAAAGCCGGACTCGTTTCCCACGTCCGATTGCCGCAATGACCGCGGCGGTATCGCGATCGACTTGTTCCGCTTTTTTCGTAAGAGCTGCCACATCAACTTGTGCTGAACCGTCTGTCGCCATAGCCCGACTCCTCATCAGTAGTAAAGATTGTCTCAACCAGCACTGCCATCGGCAGTTTACTTGTTTGTGATACGTCACATAGCCTGCATCAGAATTAAAGAGTTTATGGTTACGAAACGCGCCAATCAAAACAAAAAGAAGATTTCTAGGGCAAGTTGTCAGAAAATTCTGTATATGACAATTGCAACGATTCTTCCGAAAAACTCGCCGAAATATGGAACATTCGTTCCAATTCGACGATTGAGATAGGATTTCACTGATGGTTTCGGGCCAGTCCGGCACTCAGCAACTCTTGTCGAATCAGTTCAACACGCCGCCGGTTCGCGCCAAGATCCGAGTAACCAATTCGGGACGCCGACCGGAAGTGCAGGTTTCCGTTTTCCCAATCAACGTACAATTCAAAATCATCGACGAATCGAAAAATCATGCTCTTGCATTCCGCGTGAATGTAGTTTTCAGACCGTTCGGTGATGGTGCTTCCGGACAACGATTCGACGGCCGATGCAAGCTGGTCTACGAACATCTCTCGCGAAGATTCCAGATGCTTCTCGGAAATTCGCAGCGCGCCGATCCGATGAGCCTCCGCATCGGATTGGCTGCAAACACAGTTCGCCGCTTCAGGACATTCCGCAAGCCGCCCGTCATGAAGGCCCAAGGAGTCCGGCCGCGTTGCCATGAAGCTCAATGATGCGAGAACGGCGGGAATTGCGATGGCAAAAACGACAACGATCCACATCAGAACTCGCGATTGGGAACTCAGCTTGCCGCACATTCTAGGTCGGATCGTTTAACGGTAAGGCGACTTTGTGTGGGCGTTCCCATTGACGGCACGAGACACTGTCGCCTTCGGTTCGCCGTTAAACAATGAATTATCTGTGACACGCGATTCAAGAATCATAACCACTCGCCACGGCGATGTCGCTTGCCGCGCGTCTCAAGTGGCGTGAAGATAGAACCATTTGACGGACAAATATCGGGAATTCGCTAACGGCCGCCTTGCATGACCAGCAATGCAATTGTTGAAGCCAAATCGGTGGGTGTCGTGTTTGATGATCAGCACACGGCCGTCGCGGGCGTCGACCTTGAATTGCGGTCCAGTGAGTTTGTTTCGATTGTTGGACCTTCCGGTTGTGGGAAGTCGACACTGCTAAAGCTGATTGCTGGATTGGTTCAGCCCACGGCAGGCGAAATTCTGGTGGCCGGACGAACGGCCGTGGAAACTCGCCAGAGTGACCATCGCGTGGCGTTTGTGTTTCAAGAGCCGAACTTGTTGCCCTGGCGAACGGTTGCGGAAAATATTCGCCTGCCGATGGAATTGCATCGCGCCGAGGCCGATGCACGGAATCACGCCGTTGAAGACAGTATTCGCCTGATCGGGCTGAAACCCGAGGACGCGAACAAGTATCCGCGGATGCTTTCCGGCGGAATGCGCATGCGCGTGTCACTGGCACGAGCACTTGTCACGAACCCAGAAATCCTGTTGCTGGACGAACCGTTCACGGCGATCGACGACTTGATGAGACAACAACTCAATGAAGAGCTGATGCGGATTTGGCTGGAAAAGAAGTGGACGGCAGCCTTCGTAACTCACAACGTCGCGGAAGCCGTTTTCCTGAGCCAGCGAGTCCTTGTGATGAGTGAAGGACCTGGCAGAATCGTGCAAGAGATTTCCGTTCCGTTTCCGTATCCCCGTGACGCCAAACTGCGTTCAAATTCCGAATTTGCCCGATTGACGGGCGAAGTACACTCGATGTTGCGAAACAGAAAGACATGAGAGACTCCTACCGCTTTACGGTCGAGTTTTACACGATTCGTCACACGCGGTATTGGGGCGAGTGGCAGATGAGAACGTACCCGTAGGTAACCGCGGGCTAGCGCCCGGCGGCTCATATTATCAGCCGGCACGCGCTAGCGTCCGGTTCCTTCAGGTAAACTCTCATTTGCCGCTCGCCAAAGCCTATGGCTCATCCGAAAAAAGGAACCAACAAGTGACAAACCATGCCACGTCAGATGGCAGCACCGATCATCGGACGAATTGGCCATTTCGAATCGTGATCGGGATCTGGCGGTTCGTCCGGCAGTTGCTCCCACCGTTCGTCGCCATGATGATCGTCATGGTGGTTTGGCAGTTGTACGTGACGCTGACGGGGGTCAATCGAATTTTCCTGCCCGGGCCACTGCTGGTCGTGCATGCCGGTATCCGTGAATTCAAGAGCATCGCGAACGCGACGGCTCTGACGGCCGAGATCGCGTTGTGCGCATTCGCCCTGAGCTTGGTGATCGGTTCGCTGATTGCCTCGGTGTTTTCACAATCCGGCGTGATTCGCCGCAGTTGTTATCCCTACGCGATCTTCCTGCAGACCGTTCCGATGATCGCCATCGCGCCTCTGATCCTGCGGTTTTTTGGATTCGGTTTTCAGAGTGTCGTGGCGGTCTCGTTCATCATTTGTCTGTTTCCCATCATCACAAACGCAACAGCGGGAATGTTGCATGTCGACACCGATCTGCTCGATTTGTTTCGGCTCCACAATGCCTCGCGCTGGCAGATTCTGACAAAACTGCGGCTGCCAAACTCGATACCGTTCATTATCGCGGGCGCGAAGACTTCATCCGGATTGGCCGTGATTGGGGCGATTGTTGGCGAATATTTCGCCGGAATGTCGTCGTCCAGTTACGGTCTGGGTTATTTGATTCGCTGGAAATTCGAGGCCATGAAAACCGACGTGTTATTTGCATCGGTGATTGCGTCAACGCTGTTGGGCGTCGTGATGTTCGCGGCCGTTAGCGCCATCGGTGCGAGCATCCTCTCGCGTTGGTATGATCAGCAGGCGACAGCGTCCTAGACGCTGAGTGAGGATTATTCGCACACATGATGTATTTGTTTAACGGCAAGCCGTAGGCGACGGTGTGTGCAGCACGAAGTCGCCTACGGCTTGCCGTTAAACAAGTAACACCTTCATACTCTCCTGGTTTTGCACACGTTAATCCAACTCACAGAGAATCTCATGCACTTTCGCCAGCTTGTTCTCGCTTTGGCCATTTCAACTGTCGGATGCAACACCGACGCAACCAAAAACGATAGTGGCACCCAGTCTCAGCGGTCGAACGATGCCGCGATGACCGACGTGGAACTGTTCTTGAATTGGCGTCCGGAAGCCGAACATGGCGGTTTCTATGCAGCTGAAGTTCATGGCTACTTCCAAGCGGAAGGACTGAACGTCAAGATCACGGCCGGTGGACCGGGGATTCTCGTCATTCCGCAAGTCCTGTCGCGGAAGGAATCGTTTGGTGTCACAAATGCCGATCGGTTGTTCCTCGGACGAGCCCAGGACGCCGATATCGTTGCGTTGATGTCACCGATGCAACAGAGTCCTCGGTGTTTGATCGTCAGCAAGTCGTCCGGCATTTCAAAATTCCGCGAACTCAAGAATCGCACGATTGCAGTTTCAGCGACATCAACGTTTGCTCAGTTTCTCAGTAAGAATGGGTTCTTCAACGACGTTCGAATTGTGCCTTACAACGGAAATCCCGGACGATTCATGGAAAAAGAAATCGACGCCCAGCAAGGATACATCTTCAGTGAACCCTTCATCGCCAAGAAGAACGGCGGCGATCCGCATTGTTTGATGGTTTCCGAGACCGGATTCAATCCCTACACCAGCTTGTTGTTTTCCGATCGCGCCGTCATCGAATCGAATCCGGCCCTTGTCAAAAAAATGGTCCGCGCTTCGATTCGTGGCTGGAAGCACTATCTCGCGGAACCCGACGAGACCAATAAACTCATCCACAAGTTGAATCCGGAAATGGACCTGGATGTTCTTCAATACGGTGCCGAGCAACTCAAGAAACTTTGCGTCAGCGAATCAGTTCCACTGGAAAAGCTCGGTCACATGACGAGTGACCGGTGGACAACGCTGGCCGCGCAGTTGGTCGAGGCCGGGTCGATCGAACCCGACAGCGTTGACGCCACAAAGGCGTTCACGACACAGTTTTTAGAAACGTCAAGAAACGAGACCGCCGCGAAATGAGCTATCAGTTTCCGCGCTGCCAAATCATCCCACTTCCCGAGCACCAAGTGTCGTTTCAGATTGACGGCGTTGAACGTTTCCGCTGGCATTTCGGGCCACAATATCCGAGGCCGTTTTTTTATCCGCTGCTGGGGCCGTCGGGTCGTTCGTTGACGCGGATGGGACATCCCGGCGCGCAGAATCACGACCATCACCGATCGGTTTGGTTCGCGCATCAAAAAGTGCTCGGAATTGATTTTTGGAGCGACCAGACTGACGCCCGTATCCGGCAGAAACGCTGGCTGTGCTACGAAGACGGCGACGACAAAGCTGTCATGGCGTTCTCGCTGGGATGGTACGACGGCCACGATCCGAACGAACTGCTCGAGCAACTGTTCGTCGCCGTTTTGTATCCCGGTTCCGAGGGGCAATATCTGCTTGATCTCCAGTCGACGTTCGTGCCCAAGGCCGAAACACTCGAATTTGGAAAAACGAACTTCGGCTTCCTGGCGGTGCGTGTCGCCAAAAACATCTCCGAGCATTTCGGCGGTGGAAAACTGACAAACAGTGACGGACGGATTCACGAACGCAACATTTTCGGCAAGCAAGCCCGCTGGATAGACTACAGCGGCCCGGTTCCGTCAGGCAAAACCGAGGGGATCACGTACTTCGATCATCCCAACAATCCCCGTTATCCCAATCACTGGCACGTGCGCGCAGACGGCTGGATGGGTTGTTCGATTTGCATGCAAGAGCCGATTCAAACAACTCGCGACAACCCGCTGGTCTTGCGGCAACTCTTGCACGTGCATGCTGGCGTTGTCGACTCGAATCGTGCACAAGAAGTCGCGCGGAAATTCGCAACAATGCCGCGTTTCAAAGCCGTGAATCGAAAAGTCAAACATCGGCAATTCGTGATTGAAACCGCCTAGCCCGGATTATTCAGGCGAGCGGTAGGCGTTAGCCTTCCGACAACGATGCGCAGGGTTTGCCGGCAAGCTGACGCATGCCGCTCGCCAATACTGTGTATTTCGAGACTTTGGCGGAACCATTGTGCTCACAATTACTTCCGTCGAATTACCGAATGTTCATGAATAATCCGGGCTAGTTTTGTTTCGTGGCACGAACTCTTGCACGACTCGACCGCGGCGTGTTGACTAAACGCGGCTCGTCGAGACAATGCGAGCAGAATCCACAGATTCCGAAAACGATTGGACGCGGCCCATGAGCCAACAAACAAACAAGATCCGCCGCGTGGTGATCATTGCCGGAAACTTGATCTTCATCTACGGACTCTATCTGTTTACGCAGGGCGCGCAGATTGCACTCCCGGTCTGTTTGACGGGATTTGTTCTGATCATTTATGGTTGGTTTCGATTTCGCCCGGAGGCCAACGAGCTGTGACCGAATTTACGAATCTCAATCCGCGGAATTAACGAGACCTCTGTCAATGAAAATTACTTCCATGCACACTTCCGATATCAATATTACTCGACGCCAGTTTGTTAACACCATTGCGGCATCGATCGGTTCCGCAGCAATTGGTTTACCGGATCTCGCAAATGCCGCGACGAGGACTCCGAAACCACTCGAACTCGGTATCGACAACTTCGCGGTCCGCGAGATGAATTGGAAAGACAAACAACTGGTCGACTACGCAGCCAAGCTGAAAGTCGATGCGCTCTTCATCACGGATTTCTACGCATTCCCGAGTCTCGAAGACGGTCATTTGACGGACGTCCGAAAGTACGCGTCGGACAAGGGCATTGCCATCTACCTTGGCAATTGGAGCATTTGTCCGACATCGGTGCGATTCAAAAAAGAATGGGGCACTGCTGAAGAGCATCTAAAACTGGGCATCCGCGCTGCCAAGGCACTGGGCTCGCCTGTGTTTCGCGTCATTCTGGGCGCCGGCGGAGATCGTCTGACGAAAGGCGGCATTGATGCTCGTATTGACGATACGGTCAAAGTTCTGAAAGCCTGCCGTAGCCGGGCAATCGATGCGGGCATCAAGATTGCCATCGAGAATCATGCCGGCGACATGCACTCGCTGGAACTGGTGCGTCTGATTGAAGAAGCCGGCAAGGACTGGGTCGGCGCCAACATGGATTCCGGCAACGCCGCGTGGACAATCGAAGATCCGCTGGTCAATCTCGAAAACCTCGGACCATACACTCTGACAACCAGCCTGCGTGATGCAGCTTTTTGGGAAAGTCCAAACGGCGTCACAATTCAGTGGACGGCCATGGGTGATGGCATGGTCGATTGGAAAAAGTACTTCGCCCGCTTTGCCGAACTGTGCCCCAATGCCCCAGTCAACATCGAGACGATTTCAGGTTCCAACCGTGAGATTCCCGTCAACAAAGACCACTTTTGGAAAGCGTGGCCCAACGGCAAACCGAAGGGTTACGACCAGTTTCTTGCATTGGCCAGGAAGGGCAAACCGAGGGCCGCTCATCAGCGTCCAAAAGGAGTTGATCGCAAAACAGCCGATCAGGACTACCAGCGCGCCGAAATCGAACGCAGCATCAAATACTGCAAGAGCATCGGGCTTGGTCGAAATTAGGACAAAATCACATCGCCCGCCGAGCGAGCAGTCACTCGATTCCCCACCACCGACCCCGCGTCGGTGGAAAGATGACTTACGAGCTACCTGATTTGCCTAGCACTGGAGTCACGTTTCCAGCGTACAACGGGATCGGTGAGGAAGTGTCTCTCATACCGTTGAATCCGTAGCACATCGCTTAATGCCACTCATGACAACAACAACTCAACTTCAACCACTAATCATCGGTCCGATCCAGCTCGATTTCCCCATCGTGCAAGCCGCGCTCAGCGGTTACAGCGATTGGCCCATGCGAGTCATCGCGCGGCGACTGGGGGCTCCGTACACAATCTGCGAGGTGATGCTGGACCAATTCGTCAACACCGTCAAGAACCGCCACAAGACGCGCCGCTATCTAAAGATCAGCGACGAGGAACATCCGGTTGGCGGGCAACTGATGGGAGCCGACGCGACGCAATTCGGTCCGGCGGCGCAACGACTGGCCGAAGCCGGATTCGATGTGATCGACATTAACTTCGGTTGTCCCGTCAAGAAAGTGCTGGGACGTTGCCGCGGCGGGTTCCATCTGAGCCAACCGGAAACGGCGTTAGAAATTGTCAGCCGCGTCCGCGAGGCTGTTCCCGAAAATATCCCCGTCACGGTCAAAATGCGGCGCGGTATCGACGACAGCTCCGAGAGCCGCGACAAGTTCTTCGAGATTTTCGACGGAGCCTACGATCGCGGCGTCGCCGCCATCACCGTTCATGGCCGCACTGTCGTGCAACGCTACGACGGTCCCAGCAATTGGGATTTTCTGCGGAAAGTCAAACAACACGCCGGCGACCGCGTTGTGCTGGGCAGCGGAGACCTGTTCACGGCCGAAGATTGTCTGAACATGATCGCCACAACCGGCGTCGACGGAGTCACCGTCGCACGCGGAGCAATCGGCAATCCGTGGATCTTCGCTCAAGCGCGAGCACTCGCGGCCGGTGAATCACCGGAGGCGCCGACATTTTTCGAACAACATGCAATACTCGCCGAGCACTTTCGTCTGGCTCTGGAAGTTTACGAACCGAAACAATGTTGCATGCAGATGCGAAAGTTTGGCATCAAGTATTCGCAAGGGCATCCCCAACACGAATTCGTCCGCGACGCGTTCATCAAGATTCGGACGCCAAGCGAATGGCAGGCTGTTCTCGACGAGTGGTATCCGAAATGTGACGATTTCGCTCGCAACGCAGATTTCACCTGAAATCGTTTTGACGCCGCTCGTTTTGCGACATACGTTTTCGTACCACCAAGATTCACTCCAAATGCGTTCCGAGAATGGCAAACCGGCCGTGAGGCCGGGACGCAAAGCTATGGAACTCTTCCTACCCGTGCCGCATGAGCGGCCAGAGTTCGCCAAGCTGCCGAAAGATGCACCGCGTTTGCAGCATCTTGCGCACGCAGGGCTTGTTTGTTTTGAACGGTAAATCGGACTTTCGGCGCTTTCAGCGTTCAGATCAAACAACCATCAGTTGTGCGCGGGCAGAACGAAAAGGCAGCATGCAATGACGAATCACATTTGGAATGCCATCCACCGTTTTCTGGTCTCCGACGACGGCCCCACCGCAGTCGAATATGCCGTCATGTTGTCGGTCATCATGGCCGTCTTGATCGGAGTTGCCGCCGTTGGCACCAATACCGAAACGCTGTTTCAAGACAGCGCCGACAAGATGCCTTAGCCATTAGGCGAGGTGCCGCAGTCATCAGGCAAGATGACTCGCCATCAGGCTAGCGGGATGCGTTAGCTTCCTGGCTTAGTCCATTCGACTCAATCTGGGTTGTATCAAAACGTGCGGCTTGGGATGCGCGGAGACTCTTGATCCGAAAACCGTCCGTCGCAGCCAGTAAGCTCACGCGCTCACGCTTCCCAGCCCGGCATTGATATCTACATTTTCCGCCAACCGGTCAAGCAACCGCTGGCTGAAAATCGTGGGTTTGGGTTCTTCTTACGAAACCTGATAGCCGGGCTTTTGCTGGCGTCGGGCGACGCCGGTTTCAAAAGCAGCGCCGGAAACCGCCTGGGCCACGGCTTTGGCGACTCGGCGGTCGAATACACTGGGAATGATGTAGTCGGCATGCAATTCACTTTCGTCGATGACTCGGGCAATCGCATCCGCCGCGGCCAGCTTCATGGCTTCGTTGACCTGGCGGGCTCGGACATCGAGCAATCCGCGAAACAGTCCGGGAAAGCACAAAACGTTGTTGATCTGGTTCGGAAAGTCTGAGCGACCTGTCGCCATGACTCGGACGTGCGGCGCCGCATCTTCCGGGAGGATTTCGGGGTCTGGGTTGGCCAAAGCAAACACAACGGCCGTAGGCGCCATTTTTGCAACGGCGGAAACCGAGAGTGCTCCGGCCGCCGATACTCCAACGAACACGTCTGCTCCGGCGATCACGTCCGACAGCGAACCGCTTGCAAGGTCGGGATTCGTATTTTCGGCGAGCCATTGCTTGGCCGAATTCATGTTGTCGCGGCCGGGGTAGATCGCTCCGGATCGGTCACAGACGACGACGTTCTTGACTCCCGCGGTCAGCAGCAACCGCGTGATGGCGATGCCCGCTGCTCCGGCACCGTTGATCACAAGGCGAATGGATTCCAACGTTTTGTCGACCACTTTCAGAGCGTTTTTCAGACCGGCCAGCACGACGATGGCTGTCCCGTGTTGGTCGTCGTGAAACACCGGAATTTCGAGCCGCTCGATCAGCCGTTCTTCGATTTCCATGCAGCGGGGCGCGGAAATGTCTTCGAGGTTGATCCCGCCAAAAGTCGGAGCCAACGCGCACACGGTCTCGACAATGCGGTCGGTATCCTGAGTGTCCAGGCAGATGGGAAACGCATTGACGCCGCCAAACTCTTGAAACAGCATTGCTTTGCCTTCCATGACGGGCAGTGCGGCACGAGGACCGATATTTCCCATACCCAGAACGGCGGAACCGTCGGTCACGACGGCAACCGTATTCTTGCGGATCGTCAATGCGAATGAAGAGTCGGGATCGGTGAAGATCGACCGGCAGACCCGCGCGACACCGGGCGTGTAGACTTTCGACAAATCGTCTCGCGTTTTCACGGGCGACTTCGACCGGACTTCGATCTTTCCGCCAAGATGCATCAGAAACACTTGGTCGGAAACGTTGACGACTTCGACGTCGGCCAATTCGGTCACGCGGTCGACGATTCTCTGGCCGTGTTCGACGTCACTGGTGTTGACCGTGATGTCACGCGTGATCGATCCGCTCTGCACGTCAACGATATCGACGGCCCCGATGACTCCGTCCGCTTCACCGATCGTCGTTGTAATGAGCCCCAACTTGCCCGGCTGATCCGGATAGCGCAGTCGAATCGTGAGACTGTTGGAAGAACTTGGTTGCACCATTTTGCTTTTCTCCGTGTGACTGATGCCGACGCTAGACGACATGGACCGCATCTCGTTCGATTGCAGCGCTCTCGGTTGACGCCACCCTAACATAATGTCCAATCACTGGCACTCTACAAAGCTGATTGGAGATTACAGTTCGGGGTCGGATGTTCAAAACGTATTAGACCACGATTGCGAATTGACGACGCTCATGCCATATGCCAGAATCGGATATTCCAATGATTTGAGTGCCTTGCCAAGAAAAAACAGGCCACATCAATGAGTATCGCCGAGCATCCCGTCTCAGAAAAACCGGCTCCCGAACTGAAAATCGTGGAGGACGCCACTTGCACGTTTTGTGGATGTGTTTGCGATGATATGGAATTGACGGTTGAGGGCAATCGCATCACCAAGGCCAAAAATGCCTGCATTCTGGGCAAGGCATGGTTTTTCAATCATCACATCGAAGAGCGTCCAGACGCCTTGGTCGACGGCAAACCGGCGACCTATGAAGAGGCCTTCGATCGTGCGGCCGAGATTCTGCTGAACGCGACATTTCCCATCACGTATGGTTTGTCGGATTCCACGTGCGAAGCACAACGCGTCGCGGTGGCCATTACGGACTGGATCGGCGGAACGATCGACACGACGACATCCGTCTGCCACGGACCATCGGGGATGGCTTTTCAGGGTGTTGGTGAAGTGACGTGCTCTTTGGGTGAAATCAAGAACCGGGCCGACTGTTTGATCTTCTGGGGCGGCAATCCGGCTGAGAGCCATCCTCGGCATTTCACGAAATACAGTCTGATGCCCAAAGGAGAATTCGTCCCCAACGGCCGCAAAGATCGAACGGCAATTCTGATCGACGTGCGAAAGACAAAAAGCGCCAAGGCCGTTGACATCTTCTTGCAGATCAAACCCAAGTCTGACTTCGAACTGGCGTGGGCGTTGCGGGCGCTGGCAAAAGGAATCGACGTCGATCCGTCGATCGAAGACAAAACCGGCATCTCGCTGGAACGCTTGCAAGACGTCATGAACAAGATGAAATCAGCTCGGTTTGGAGCCATCCTATTCGGCATGGGCGTGACGATGACTCGCGGCAAGCACCTGAACAGCGAAGCCGTGTTGGCATTGGCTCGCGACATGAACAAGCACACTCGCTGGACTGCCAAACCCATGCGCGGCCACGGCAATGTCACCGGAGCCGACAACGTTGTGGCGTGGTCGACGGGTTATCCATTCGGAGTCAACCTGAATCGAGGATATCCTCGTTTTAATCCTGGCGAATTCACAACGTCCGACGTGCTGGCCCGCAAAGAGGCCGACGCGGCGTTGATCATTGCAGCCGACCCAATGTCGAATTTCAGCCAACCGGCGCGCGAGCATCTCGCTTCGATTGACTCGATCGTGCTGGACCCAAAACTCAGCGACACCGCCC
>Ga0310122_10002207_pt1 | contig 12423 bp, 7 predicted proteins | sample CB6_Bottom_1051__FD_203503 | JGI IMG/M metagenome (GOLD analysis project Ga0310122, IMG submission 203503) | Marine microbial communities from Western Arctic Ocean, Canada - CB6_Bottom_1051 | ecosystem: Environmental > Aquatic > Marine > Oceanic | place: Canada: Western Arctic Ocean | collected...
CGCATTTGGGGCTTCGGGATTTGGCGGGGCAACGGAAGACTTACCGGCTGGTTTCTGTCGGGAGTCGTCACAGTTGTGCTAGTCGGATGCCAGGCTGCGATTCCGTGTTGCCGACGGCACGTCGTTTCTGACGAACTGCAATCGCGGATGGGAGCCGGGTTGGGTCAGGAAGTGGCTGCGGGGGAAACGGTGATTCCATCCGGAATCAATTTCCACAATGGAATGAATGAAGACGAAGCCGTCTCGATCGCGCTGTGGAACAATGCGGCCTTTCTGGCGACTCTGGCGGAACTTGGAATCTCGAGAGCACAACTTCTCGATGCGGGCTTGATCCCTGATCCGCAGTTTTCGATCTTTTTTCCGTTGGGACCAAAACAACTCGAATTCACCGGGTTCCAAGCCATTGACGCGTTGTGGCTGCGGCCGATTCGTGTGCGTGCGGCCGAGTTGGATTTGTGCCGCGTCGCTGATCAGATGGTGCAGAATGGTCTCGACGTGATTCGTGACGTACGTTCGGCACACGCCGATCTGGTTCAGGCCCAGCGTCGTGCCGAACTGATGTTGGAAGCTCAGAAGCTGCGGCACCAGATTGCAACGCTGACTCGCAAGCGGTTGGATGCTGGTGACATCAGTGAGTTGGAAACCGCCAGCGTACAAGTCGATTATCTTCAAGCGAGCGCCGCTTCTCAGCGTGCATCACACGACGTAAGTTTGGCACGCGAACGGTTGCGCGTACTGCTTGGCCTGACATTGAACTCCGACGAGATCAAGGTTGTTAATGCCTCACCGGTTCGAGTACCCGATTCCGATGTTGAAGCACTCGTCGCCGCCGCGCTGGCCAATCGCCCCGATCTGCGGGCGGCTGAGATTCAGATTGAAGCGGCCGGTCAACGTCTTGGATTGGCACGCCACCAATACATGCAGGTTGATGTCATCCTCGACGCCAATTCGCGAGGGACTGACGGATTCGAAGCCGGACTCGGTTTGCGGCCGACAATTCCGATCTTCAACCGCAATCAAGGAGGCATCGCCATCGCCGACGCGAACCTGCAACGGGCGGCGCGCAGGTACGTGACGGTCAGAGACCAAATTGCGCTGGAACTCCGTATGGCGCACACGCAGTTGTTGCAAGCATCCGAGAATTTGGAAGTTGTCCGTCACCAGATCATGCCTTCGATCGAAGCAGCGGTCGAGCTGGCACGAAAGAACTTCCAGGGCGGCGGTGTTGCCTATTTCCTGGTTCTTCAAACAACGCAGCAACTGATCGACAGTCAAATTCAGGAAGTCGAACTCGAAGGTGCACTGCGGCGTGCTCTTGCGGAATTAGAACGCAGTATTGGTCACCGGCTTGTTGCGGAATCGATCGACGAGCCGGAAGGGCCGAGTGGCGACGCTGATCGAAAGCAATCTGCCGAAAAAAACATCTCCACTGCCGGTTGGCGTGCGACTGCCGCAAGTTCTTCAGTGAGTTCCATTGAGACTGCGGAACAGCCCACGACAGTCGTTAGTTGGACAGCGGTTGAAAATGGCACATTCAACAGTAACCCGAAGCGTAAGCGAGGAAAGACGTTAGGTTCCTCGCTTACGTTTCCTGTCAGAGCCGAGCGCGTGCAGTGTAGACAGCCCAAGCCAAACAAACTGAAAAAACATCGTTCGAATCGCGCACGACGAAAGCGGAAGCGTGAACGCGAAAAGTCCGCTCAGAAAACCACGAGCAAAACTCAGCCGATGAAAGTCGATCGAGAGGTCAAACATGTCAATATTCCGCTGTAAACGGCCGGAGAGCCGTCGTCCGTGCCGTCACTTCCCACGCGAAGCAACCTGGTTGAGATTCCTATACGGGTTGATCCTGATCTGTCTGCTTGCGGGTTGCGGTGATGCCAAGTCGTCGAAATCAAAAAAGGTCGATCCTGCCAAGCTCGAAAAACACCCGAATGAAAGTGACATTTACCGGATTATCCTGACCGAGAGAGCCGAACAACGATTGGGCATCACGACTGCGAAGGCCGAACTGCGTGCTGTGCCGCGACATCGAACGCTGGGCGGGGAAATTGTTGTTCCTGACGGCAGCAGTGTTTTTGTAACGACTCCCGTGACCGGAACACTCGTCAGACCAAACGACGATCAGATCCTTGTCGCAGGGCTACAGATCAACGCCGGACAGACGGTCTTTCATTTGCTGCCCTTGATCGGGCCAGAACGAGAAGTGCCGACGGCCGCCGAACGCGTGCAAATGGCAAACGCCCGCGCGTCGTTGATCTCGTCACAAATCATCGCCGCGGGAGACGTCAAGCAGGCGGCTGCTCAAGTGAAAGCCGCACAAATCACTTTGGCGCGGGCGAAGCGTCTTCAAGCGGACAGAGTGGGAAGTGATCGCGATGTCGATGATGCGGTGGCAACTCTGAACGTTGCCGACGAGGCATTGAAAGCGGCACAAGCGCGAAAAGAGTTGCTCGACAAGTTGACGCTCGAGGCCGAGGCCGAGACCGGCGACGCGAAGCCGATTCCAATAATCGCGCCGCAGGATGGAGTCGTCAGAACAGTGACGGCAACCGTCGGGCAGGCGATTACCGTGGGAACGCCGTTGTTCGAGATTGTGAATCTCGATCGGCTTTGGATTCGAGTCCCCGTCTATGTCGGGATGTTGGAACAGATTGATACTCAGCGCGCCGCCGAATTCGACCGATTCGATACGCTGAATCGTGTTTCCGTGAATCCCGTCGCCGCACCGCCAACGGCCGACGCACTCTCGACGACGGTTGACCTGTACTACTTCCTTGACAACAGCAATCGACGGTACAGGCCGGGCGAACGTGTCCGAGTGACTCTGCCTTTGACCGTTGAATCAGAATCACTCGTCGTTCCCAGAGCTGCAATTCTGTATGACGTTCACGGCGTCGAGTGGGTTTACGTGAAGAGCGGCGATCACGAGTTTCGCAGACGACGGGTGCAAGTCAAATTCGTGATCGATGACTTGGCAGTCCTGTCACCCGAAACGTCGATTGGCGAAGAAGTCGTCGTTGACGGTGTTGCGGAATTGTTCGGGACTGAATTCGGAGCTGGGAAATGAACTGGCTCGTTGCGACAGCTCTCCGATTTCGTGTACTCGTCGTTGCTGCGGCGATCGGGCTGATGGTCTTGGGCATTCGCACGGCTGACGACATTCCGCTCGACGTATTTCCCGAATTTGCGCCTCCGAAAGTCGAGATCCAGACGGAAGCACCGGGTCTGACAACGGAAGAAGTCGAAAGCCTGATTACGGTTCCGATCGAAAATTCTTTGAACGGAATCCCGTATGTTCAAGACATTCGGTCGACTTCAGTCCAAGGGCTGTCGTCAGTAACGTTGATTTTCGACGAGGGGACCGATTTGTTGATGGCGCGGCAGCTTGTTCAGGAACGCTTGGCGTTGAGCGCCTCGCGACTGCCAACGGTTGCCAACGCGCCCGTGATTTTGCCCCCGTTGTCGTCGCTCAGTCGCGCGCTGAAAATTGGCCTGTCGTCCGAGAAGTTGTCGCAGATGGATTTGACCGTCTTGTCGAAATGGACGATCCGTCCGCGACTGATGGCGATTCCGGGAGTTGCCAACGTCGCGATTTGGGGTGATTACGACCGGCAATTTCAAGTGCTTGTTGATCCCGACCGTCTGCGGGCTCACGACGTGACGCTCGATACCGTCATGCAGTCGGTGCAGAAGTCTGTCATGGTTGGATCGGGTGGCTTCATCGACACGCCGAATCAGCGTTTGGCGATTCGGCACGACACGACCGTCAACGATGCCGCGGAATTGGCGGAAACGGTTGTCGCCTTTCGGAATAATGTACCGCTGAATCTGGGAGACGTGGCCGACGTGCGAATCGGTTCGCCGCCACCAATCGGTGATGCGATCATCAACGATGTGCCGGGGATTTTGCTGATCGTCGAGAAGCAACCCTGGGCCAACACCTTGGATGTCACTCACCAAGTCGAAGCGGCGATGGACGCGTTGAAACCCGCGCTCGGGGACGTCCAGGTCGACACGACGATCTTTCGTCCGGCGACGTTCATCGAGCGGGCTCTCGAAAACCTGACGCACTCGCTTGTCATCGGTTGTGTGTTGGTCGTCGCTATTCTGGTGTTGTTTCTGTACGACTGGCGTACCGCGTTGATCAGTACGGTGGCAATTCCATTGTCGCTGATCTCGGCGGTGCTGGTGCTGTATTACCGAGGCGGCACAATCAACACGATGGTGCTGGCCGGATTGATCATTGCTCTGGGCGAAGTCGTCGACGATGCGATTATTGACGTTGAGAACATTTACCGGCGGCTGCGACTGAATCGGGAAACCGAGAATCCACGGTCGGCGTTTCGCGTCGTTTTGGAGGCCTCGTTGGAAGTTCGCAGCGCGGTTGTCTATGCGACATTGATCATCGTTCTGACATTGCTGCCAGTATTCTTTCTAGAGGGTCTGGCGGGATCATTTTTCCGTCCGTTGGCCGCGTCTTACATTCTGGCGATTCTGGCGTCGCTGGTCGTCGCATTGACGATCACTCCGGCGATGGCGCTGATGCTATTGCCGGCGTCGGTGCGAACCAAACGGCGAGACGCACCGCTGTCGCGGTTGCTGAAACGCACTTATCTGTTCTTCCTGCCGTCGCTAGTACGTCGGCCGGCACCCGTTCTCGTGTTTGTGTTGATGATGTTTGTCGCCGCCGGGTTGGCTGTCCCGCGTTTGGGCGAGGAACTGATGCCGAAATTCCAGGAGACCGATTTCTTGATGCACTGGGTTGAAAAACCGGGCATTGGCATCGAAGCGATGAACCGCATCACGATTCGTGCCAGCAAGGAACTGCGATCGATCGACGGCGTCCGCAATTTTGGATCGCACATCGGCCGGGCAACGGCTGCTGACGAAGTCGTCGGCCCCAACTTCACCGAGCTATGGATTAGCATCGATCCCGACGTTGATTACGAATCAACCGTTGCTGCGGTGCAAGAAACGGTTGACGGCTATCCGGGATTGTATCGTGACTTGTTGACGTATCTGACGGAACGCATCAAGGAAGTGCTGACCGGTGCCAGCGGAGCGATCGTCGTCCGCATTTATGGACCAAATTTGGAGGAGCTGCGGGAGAAAGCACAGGAAGTCGCCGCCGTCATGAAGAATGTCGACGGCGTGACCAACCTGAAGGTAGAACCGCAGGTCTTGGTTCCTCAAATAATCGTGAAACCGAAATCAGACGTTGCCGCACAGTTCGGTTTGACGCCCGGCGACATCATGCGAGCCACCACGACGTTGGTCAACGGCACGCAGGTCGGCGAAATCTATGAAGAGCAGAAAATCTTCGGCGTTGTTGTGTGGGGCATCGAGCCTGTGCGTCACGACGTGCATGTTCTGCGTGAGTTAATGATCGACACGCCGTCAGGCGCCCAAGTTCCGCTGGGCGACGTCGCGGATGTGTCGATCGAACCGGCGCCCAATTCGATCAAACGCGAAGGCACATCCCGCCGGCTCGACGTATTGTGTAACGTAGCCGGCCGCGATCTGGGCAGCGTCGCCAGTGAGATCGAGGACCGCGTACTTCGCGACGTGGCCTTCGAACACGAATACCATCCCGAATTCCTGGGTGAATACGCCGAAGCGCAAACGTCGCGTCAGCGACTGCTCGGTCTAACCGTGTTTTCGCTGATCGGAATCTTGCTGTTGCTGCATGCCGACTTTCAGTCGATGCGATTGGTGTTACTCATCTTCCTGACACTTCCGTTTGCCCTGATCGGAGGCATCGCCGGAGCGTTCCTAAGCGGTGGCGTGATCTCGCTGGGCTCACTGATCGGATTCGTAACCGTGCTGGGAGTCGCCGCCCGCAACGGCATCATGCTGATCGACCATTACCGGCATCTGGAACATGAAGAGGGGATGCCGTTTGGCATCGAACTCGTTCTGCGGGGAGCGGAAGAGCGACTAGCACCAATCCTGATGACCGCACTAACAACGGGTCTGGCACTGGTACCGCTGATTGTGACAGGCAACCGGCCCGGCCAGGAAATCGAGTATCCGATGGCCTTCGTGATTCTCGGCGGCTTGGTTACGTCGACACTGCTGAATTTGCTTGTCATCCCGCCGCTGTACGCTCGATTTGGCGTCGCGAAACGTAGCGTTTGACTTTCAAGCCGATTCGCTTGGTGCCTACTATATCTGCCAGTCGGCATGATTCTGTCCGCCATGATTCTGTAAGATATTCTTGGATGTCTTTATTTACAGAATCATGTGGGACAGAATCATAGAACCCGTCTCATTACGAGCGTGCAAGAACCAGCCTGAATTCGGAATCTTCTGTCATGAACAACAACCCCATCGATCAATGGATCGCGCTGGAAACGCGGCGTCAGTTTTTTGGGAAGAGTGCCAAAGGTTTGGGTGCGGCGGCTTTGGCGTCGATGATGACTCGTGACGCACAGGCGCGCGAGGGCGGAGTTCTCGCGAATGGGCATTTTCCGGCGCGTGCCAAGCGTGTGATCTGGTTGTTCGCGGCGGGCGCTCCGTCGCATCTTGATACGTTGGATTACAAACCTAAGATGGCCGAGTGGTTCAACAAGGACCTGCCCGAGTCGGTTCGCAAGGGTCAACGGCTGACAACGATGACGGCGTCGCAGCCTCGGTTTCCCATCGCGCCGTCGATATTCAAATTCCCGCAGCACGGGCAGTGCGGCAAACACGTTAGTGAGTTGTTGCCGAAGGTTGGTTCAATGGCCGACGATCTGGCGTTTGTTCACACAATGTGGACGGAAGCCATTAATCACGATCCGGCGATCACGTACATTCAAACGGGAAATCAGATTCCCGGTCGGCCGAGTCTGGGTGCGTGGGTGAGTTACGGTCTCGGCACCTTGAATCGGAACTTGCCCGATTTCGTGGTTTTGAATTGTGCCCCTCGTGGCCAGGCGCTTTACTCGAGGCTGTGGGGCAGTGGATTCCTGCCTTCCAAACATGCCGGCGTTGCCTTTCGGTCTCAGGGCGATCCCGTGTTGTATCTTTCCAATCCCAACGGAGTCAGCTCGGAAGCACGGCGGCTGATGCTCGACCGATTGCAAGCGATGAACCGGAAAATCTACGAGGACACTGGCGATCCTGAAACGCAAGCGCGGATCACTCAGTATGAAATGGCGTTTCGCATGCAATCGTCTGTTCCGGAATTGGTCGACATTTCCGGCGAGCCCAAGCACATCCTTGATCTGTACGGCGATGACGTTCAAAAGCCGGGGACGCTTGCTGCCAATTGCCTGCTCGCGCGGCGCATGGTGGAACGTGACGTGCGGTTCGTGCAGATCTTTCATCGCGGCTGGGATCACCACGGCGACCTACCAAACAGTATTCGCCGCCAGACCAAGGAAGTCGACCAGCCAGCGTGGGCTCTGGTCCAAGATTTGAAAAAACGCGGCTTGCTGGACGAAACCCTGGTCATCTGGGGCGGCGAGTTCGGACGCACGATCTACAGCCAGGGCACTTTGACGAAGTCGAACTATGGACGCGACCATCATCCCCGCTGTTACTCGATCTGGATGGCCGGTGGCGGAATTCAAGGCGGTGTGACTCACGGGGAAACCGACGAGTTCGGTTACAACATCGTCCGCGACCCTGTCCACATCCGTGATCTGAACGCGACGATTCTGCACTTACTGGGTATCGATCACGAGCGATTCACTGTCAAATATCGCGGCTTGGATGAACGTCTGACGGGAGTCCACAAAGCACGCGTCGTCAAAGAGGTATTGGCGTGACCGCGGAAAACCGACAACCTCGGCTGATCGACGAATTACGCGAACAACGAAGGGACCTTCTCAAGACCCTCGGTCCAGGGGCAGTCGTCGCCCTGATTGCGTTTGCGATCGCGTTCCACTTTGTCGAACCATCACCACCCCGAAGGGTCGTCATTGCGTCGGGAAAAGCCGAAGGCGGTTACCATGCCGCCGCAAAGCGGTATGCCGAAGTGTTCGCTCGAAACGGGATCGAATTGGAGGTCAAAGAAACGGCGGGCTCAATTCAAAACTATCAACTCTTGGCCGATGACAACGACGTCCAATTGGCGATCGTCCAGGGCGGGACGGTTCCCGCGAATCCCCAACTCACCGATGGTTTGGAATCGATCGCCAGCATTTACTTGGAACCGGTCTTCGTTTTTTATCGGCTCGAGCAACCGCTGACGGAATTGCGTCAACTGCAGGGCCGTCGCATCGCCATCGGAAACGACGGCAGCGGAACGGCGGTTCTGGCCCGGCAACTGCTCGAAGAGAATGGTGTGACGGACGGTAGCGACGGGACGCAATTCACGCATCAAGGAGGACATGCTGCCGCCGAGTTGCTGAAATCCGATTCCGTTGATGCGGCATTCATCATCAGCGCACCGGATTCTCCCATCATCGCGGAACTTTTGCAGGCCGACGATGTTCGCCTCATGAGTTTCGAGCGGCAGCATGCGTATTCTCGGCGGCATCCGTATCTACGCAGCATTGTGCTCGAGCAAGGCGTCATTGATCTCGAACGCAACTTGCCGCGGCAGCCGGTGAAGTTGATCGCACCGGCAGCCAACCTGGTGATCACGGAGGAATTCCACGATGCGTTTATCCCGCTATTGCTCGAAGCCGCGACGGCCGCTCACGGCCAAGGTGGGCTGGTGGTTGAAACGGGGGTCTTTCCGTCATTGAAACACGTCGAGTTTCCGCCGAACGAGTCGGCTCGGCAATACATCGGTTCGGGTCCGTCGTTCTTTCAGAAACATCTCAGTTTCTGGATTGCGTCGTTGATTGATCGGACAATGATCCTGCTGATTCCGTTGGCGGTTTTGTTGATTCCGTTGGCCAAGTTGGCTCCGCCCGTCTATCGTTGGCGGATTCGATCACGCATTTATCGCTGGTACGGCATCTTGCGGGAAATCGACCAGAAGCTTCGCCACGGCAAAATCGACGAGACCGTCTCGCCCGTCGAAACTTTGAAGAAGATGGAATTAGAACTCGAACGAGTCTCCGTTCCCCTGTCGTATATGCAGGAGTTCTATCAGTTACGATTGCATTTGGATCTCGTACAACGCAGAGTTATTCAATACCGTGAAGGTCGAGAGACGGAAGGCGGAGTTACGAAGTAGATCCCCCCACCGACCCCGTGTCGGTGGAATTGTGACTCAATTGCTACGCGAATTGTGACTCAATTGCTACGCGAATTGGGTAGCTCTCAAGTCATTTTCCCACCGACGCGGGGTCGGTGGGGATTCGATCAACACATCCAAACGCCGCGAAATATTTCGACCGGCGAAACGAAATACTCTATATGACTGAGATTATCCGGCTTGACGGTGTCAGCAAGAGATTCGGGCCAATTCGAGCCCTCACCGACGTATCGCTTGTCGTTGGACCTGGAATCACGGGTCTGCTCGGTCCGAACGGTGCCGGCAAGAGCACTCTGATCAAGATTCTACTGGGATTGTTGGAAGCCTCTTCTGGCAGCGGCAACGTGTTGGGCTACAAACTGGGGACGCAAAGCCGTGATATCCGCGCGGCTGTGGGGTTCATGCCCGAAGACGATTGTTATCTGCCGTCATTGTCGGGCGTGGAATGCGTTCAATTCGCGGCTCGGCTGTGCCGGCTCCCGGCAATCGAAGCATTGCGGCGGGCTCATGAGATTCTGGATTTCTGCGGCGCAGGCGAGGAACGCTACCGCGATGTCGAAACGTACTCGACCGGCATGCGGCAGAAATTGAAATTCGCGCAGGCACTCGTGCATGACCCGCAATTGTTGATCTTGGACGAGCCGACGTCGGGATTGGACCCGGAAGAACGGGCGTCGATGCTCAGCCGCATCCGCGTGTTGGCTGAGCGGCATGGTAAGAGCGTGATTCTCTGTACGCACATTTTGCCCGATGTGCAATCCGTCAGTGACTCGGTTGTCATCATGGCTCGCGGACGTGTCTGTGTCACCGACAGCTTAGAGGAACTCTCGCGGCCAGAATCTCCGTCGATTCACGTTGCCACGATCGGTTCGTCTGATGCGTTGTGTGAAAAACTAAACGCCGCTGGACTTTCAGTTGACAACGGCGCACACGGCGATTTGACCGTGGCTGGAGCCGGCGACGGGACGACGGTCGCTGTTTGGAAGGCGGCGAAGGAAACGGGAACGGTCGTGCGTTCGATCACCCCGGCGCGGAATTCGATGGAGGCCATCTTTTTGGACGCCGTGCAGGAGAACCACAGTGCCGATTCATAGCGCCGGTTACCGTGGCTGGGACGGAACACGAGTTCCAGGAGCCACCCGCTGGGCCGTCATTGCATCCACGGGAGTGCGACGCACGTGGAAGTCGGCTTGGTTGCGGCGAATGATATTCTTCGCCGTCCTGCCGACTGTTTTCCTGGCGATTCCGCTCTTCATTTTCGAGCAGGCCGTCCGCACTCCGGGGGCCTGGCGCGAAGTCGTCGATTTCATGGGAGTATTGCCGCAGACGCCCGCCTTTCTCGAGTCGTTGAACACCGACCTGGCAACGGCGACTCCCGAAGAGATCCATGAAACACGTCACCAAGTCTGGGCCTACATCTTGCTGACGCTGTTTCGGTATCCACAGTCAATGCTGATGGTCTTGGTGATTGGCATCGCCGCGCCGCCGCTGATTTCCAGCGACGTGCGTTCGCGGGCATTCCTGATTTATTTTTCAAGGCCCATCACACGACTGGAATACATTCTCGGCAAGATGGGAACGATGGTCTTCTTCCTGGCAATGATCACCACAATGCCGGCCATGATTCTGTATCTTATCGGAGTGCTGCTGTCTCCCAGCCTTTCCGTGATCGTCACAACTTGGGACTTGCCGTTGCGCATTCTGGCGGCGTCCGTGATGTTGATTCTTCCCACAACCTCAGTCGCGTTGATGTTCTCGTCATTGACAAGCGAGAGCCGTTACGCAGGTTTCGGTTGGTTCGCCAGTTGGATTTTGGGATATGTAATGTACAGCATCGTGATGGGATTGACGATGGTGTCGCGTGGATCGCTGGAAGAACCCGGCTGGCGGGAATTGCTTTCGCCTTACCATACGTTGGGAATCGTCCAGGAGTGGGTTTTCGGGACGACGACCGATGAAACTGTTTTTGTCCCGGCTGCGATGATTCTGACGGTAGCCACCATCGTTTCACTCAGCATTCTTTATCGGCGAGTCTCGTCACCCATGAGAGCATAACGTTTTTTGCATTTGATTTTGGCCGTAGCTGGATTCGCAAGAATTCAGGTGGAATGAACGATTCTGGATTCTTGCGAATCCAGCGACCGTCAAGTTTTCACGTCACGACATATGACATGACTTCAATCATCGAACTGACCAATGTAACGCGGCTATACGGCACCGTGATCGGCGTGAATGACATCACGCTGACACTGTCGCAGGGAGCTTATGGTTTGCTGGGCCCCAACGGCGCGGGCAAGACCACTCTGCTGAATCTGATGACGGGCCAGTTATCGCCGACGATCGGTACCGTTCGAATGTTGGGGCAATTGCCTCGGAATAACTCGAAGTACTTGTCGCGCATCGGATATCTGCCGGGTAGCGAGGGGCTCTACTCGAACGTTTCCGCCATCGACTGGGTCAGCTATCTCGCCGAGCTGCAGGGATACGGACGCTTTGATGCCTTCGACATGGCCGAGCAAGCGTTGGAGCGTGTCGGGATGACCGAGCACATGCATCGCAACATCGCCGATTATTCACGCGGCATGCGGCAACGCACGCGGCTGGCTCAGGCGATCGCCCATGAACCCGAACTGTTGATTCTTGACGAGCCATTCAACGGACTTGACCCGATCGCGCGGCACCAAATGGCCGAGCTTTTACGGGGATGGATCGCCGACGGCCATAGTCTGATCGTTGCCAGCCACGTCCTTCACGAGATCGAATCGATCACGCGGTCGTTTCTGCTGATCTGTGGCGGACGGTTGCTTGCTTCAGGATCCACCGACGACATCCACGAATTACTGGCGGACGTGCCGAGCGAAATGCGGATTAGAACGGATGCCCCACACCGCCTGGCCTCGGCATTGTTAGAAGAAAAACTTGTGGATTCCGCCGGCGTGGATGGTGACGGAGTTGTCGTGGCGGCGACACGGACCGCGATGAAGGTCTACCAATTCGTCACCGATTCCGCCGCGACAGGGAAGTTCCATATCACCGAAGTGCGGTCGGCCGACGAGTCATTGCAGGAAGTGTTCGATTCCTTAATGAAGATTCACCGGGGAGAACTGTGAACGCAATCCGCGGCGTGCCTGCCGTTTTCCGTTTTGAATGGAAGCGAACGCTGACCGTGCCACGCATGGCGTGGTGGGTGCTGTTGACATTGTTTCCGCCAGTACTGCTGGGACTGATTCGTTTGTCGGTCGGATCGCCTCCGTCCAACAATTCAGAAATCACCGCGATCGTGG
>Ga0310122_10002208_pt1 | contig 12420 bp, 9 predicted proteins | sample CB6_Bottom_1051__FD_203503 | JGI IMG/M metagenome (GOLD analysis project Ga0310122, IMG submission 203503) | Marine microbial communities from Western Arctic Ocean, Canada - CB6_Bottom_1051 | ecosystem: Environmental > Aquatic > Marine > Oceanic | place: Canada: Western Arctic Ocean | collected...
TACAAATGAAACCGATGTCAGGGCTCGGGAAGCAAAGATCGTCGTGATGATAATATGGCGCTACTGGCGAATTGGGCATCACCTCCCAGGTCAGCACAGGATCAGGATCGGGGCATGCCGGGAAGGACTCGCAGGGGAGCGGGTTGGTCGAGGGATCGGGGCCACATTCGGGGTAAGGAGCCGTCGGTGGAGATCCTCCGCCGAACATGGTGGCAAGCTGGTGCACGGGGTCGGCGATGTTGAGCATGTTGTCGGCATTACTGTCCAGTGAAGCCAGGCATGGTACCGCCATCGAATTGAACAGGAACGAGAGGGTGGTGATGGGATCGCTGATGTCCTGCGTGCCATCGGCGTTGGCATCACCCCGGATGAAATCGGCGGCTTGAACAGGTAATGCACAGAGCAAGAGGATCGCGAGTATGGAAACCTGTATGGAAACGATGGCTTTCATGAAGGACCTCCCTCTCGGTGAAACAAATGTAGAGGTAATGACCAGAACCCGCAGTGATTGTATCAAAATGCTGACGGTGTTCTAAAACCGTCTTCGCGAACGAACCCATTTCGAGTCACAAATCGACATTGTTGCCCACGCATTTGGGCAAAAATGGCACTGGCTCCATTTCCGGCCTCTACTGGTGCCCATCGAAAAACGCCCCATCGTCGTTAGACGAAAGGGCGCATCGGTTTAAATTGGTGGAGCTGAGGGGGCTCGAACCCCTGACCTCCTGACTGCCAGTCAGGCGCTCTCCCAGCTGAGCTACAGCCCCATGATCGATCGGCCGCCAGGGCCACAATTGCAGTCAATTGGCTGCGCGCCGCGGTGCCGAACCCTCAAAGCATAGCCACAGCGTATCTTGGGTCAAGGGAACCGATTGTCGCCAAGCAGGGGAGGGCCTACGATCTTTTCATCGACGGATTGAGGTGCAGGGGACTCGGAACATCTCACATCTCTCAGGGATCCCAGGGAAAGAGGATGGCATTGTCGGTTGATCTGCTCGAGTTGGAACAGCGCTGGCGGGAACGGTGGAGCGAGAACCAGCCCACCTCTCCGGTCGGGAGATCTGTTGCGCCGAGTTCCGTCGATGACGAGTCCGTCGATCAGGATTCCGTAGATCAAGATTCCGTCGATCCAGTGTCTGTCGATCAAGATTCCGTAGATCCAGTGTCAGTCGATCAAGATTCCGTAGATCAAGATTCCGTAGATCAAGATTCCGTCGATCAAGATTCCGTCGATCAAGATTCTTCGAGCGATTCTCAATCCGATGATTCTGCCGAGGTGCCACCGACTTCCGATGTGGAATCGACCGCTGACGAGACGACGGAGGACCAGTCTTCCCGACCGCGCCCGTTCTTCTGTCTCGACATGTTCCCCAATCCGTCCCTCGATGGTTTCAGCGTCAATCAGTTTCGCGGTATCGCCATCAATGATGTCGTGGCCCGCTATCAACGAGCGCGCGGTCGTGACGTGTTCCGTCCGTTCGGCTGGGATTCGTTCGGAGTCTCCATCGAGGATGAGGCGCGCTCGGCGGGCATTCATCCAGAAGAGGTGGTTCGTAGAGGCATCGAGAAGATGCGTGAGCAGTTGCTCGGATTCGGCGCGCTGGTTCACTGGGATCATGAACTGAACAGTTCCGATCCGGAATCGTATCGCTGGTCGCAGTGGTTGTTCTTGAAGCTACACCAACGGGGTCTGGTTCTTCATGACGATGGCTGGAAGATCAAGATCACCGATTATGCGGAGGCGCTTCATTCGGGACTGAAGCTACTGAAATGGCCGTCCAGGACCAAAACACTGCAGCGCAACTGGATCGGTCGTCGTGAGGGTTCCCGTCTGACTCTCAAGGCCTCTTCGGAACTGTATGACGGCTGGGAGGAAGTGGATGTCTTTTCCTGGCGCATCGATGCGCTGGCCGAGGCGACCTTCGTGGTATTGAGTCCTGAACACGCTCTGCTCGAAAATCTCACCGATTCGTTGCAGGAAGAGGACGTTCGGGCCTACCAGGAACGTGCCAGGGCTCTGAGCGATCGCCAACGTCTCACCAGCCGCGGAACCGCTGACGGGGTGCCCACAGGTGCCTATGTGTTGAACCCGGTCACCTTGAATCGAATGCCGATCTGGGTCAGCAGTTATGTTCTTCCGGAGATTCATTTCGGTGCCATTCTCGGGATTCCCGGGGTTCACCACGCGCACAAAGAATTTGCCGAACGGTTCGGCCTTCCGACGACGGTTGGTCGTTCTCCCTCTCCACGAAGGCGTCGTCGAACAGGTCGAGGCAAGAGTTCGGAAGGTGGAGATGCACGTCGATCAATTCAGGCTGTTCTGGAAGCCCGGGATCTGGTCGAGTCACACATCGATTGGAAATTGCACGATTGGACCTTCGAACGGCAACGCTTCTGGGGAGAACCGATTCCGATCATCGAGTGCCCGGAGTGTGGTCAGGTACCAGTACCCGAGGATCAGTTACCGGTTCGGCTCCCGGATGTGGAGCGACTGCCGGAGTCGGTCGATGGGGCCAGTCCGCTGGCGGGTTGCGAGGACTGGTTGAAAACCAGTTGTCCCGGTTGCGGTGCAGATGCACTGCGATGCACGGATACGATGCCGGACTGGATCGCCTCCTGCTGGGCTCATCTGCGAGTTCTCGATCCTTCCGGAACTGATGAGATTGCCGCTGCGGATCTGATTGGCCACTGGAATCCGGTCAATCTTTGCGTCGGAGGGATCGAGCACGCTGAGTTACACCTGCTCTACGTGCGATTCATCAGTCATTTCCTGGCGGATCTTGGCGTCACTCATCGAGAAGAACCATATCGAAGACTGTTCAACCAGGGACGCATTCGCGCTCCTGGTAGTGACGACGAACCTCAGGACGGATTTGGTCCTCGCGGCCCACGAGTGCTGGCCGGCGATCATCTCGACAAGCATGGAGCCGATGCGCTGCGATTACACCTGCTCTTCATGGGGCCTCCGCAGGATCATGTCGAATGGAACGAGGAGGGTTTGCGAGGTTGTGCTCGTTTCCTTCAGCGCACCCACGAAGCGATTCTGTCGAGGGTCGGAGAGGGTCGTTTTGTCAGCCGCAATGTTCTTGTCGCCAAGCACCTTCTGATTCGTCGAGTGAGTCGGGCGATTCGTAACTTCCGTCTCAACAAGGCGGTCAGTGCTTTCATGGAGTTCGTCAAGTTGCTACGCGGTGACCAATTGACCCCCGAGGAAGTCGATCGGCAGACACTGAAAACCTTCGTGATCTTGCTGACTCCCTTTGCTCCACACATGGCTCATGAGTTGTGGGAGGGGATCGGAGAGAAGGGGAATCTTGATGAAGAACCGTGGCCCGAGCACAGCGAAGAACTGCTGCAACCCTCTGATGTCGAACTTGCCGTGTTCGTCAACGAGAAACTCGTCGATCGTCTCACCGTCGATCCCGATACCCCCAAGAACCAGATCATCGAGCTCGCCCTGCAACTGGATTCGGTGAAATCGAGAACTGGCGGTAGGCCCGCTGATCGGGTCGTGCACGTGCCGGATCGGCTGCTCAAGCTTCTCTTCAGCGATGAATCCACAACGCCCGATTCCGCGGCCGAGGATCCGCCCGACGACTCTCCGCAAGACTCTCCACAAGATTCTCCACAGAGTTCTCCCCAGCAGGCCTGAAGCCGGTAGAAGGCCGGTATTCGACACTTCTGGCCCGGTCCCGTCGCCATCGGCGAGGCATTTCCCCGAGCACAACAGCCACTACGACCCGGGTGATTTGGCCGCTAATTGCGGCTCATCGTACTCTCCTTTGTGGGCTCCATCTTGTTGGATCAGCCCATCCCGGCCAGGGGAAGGCCGACGTTGGAACGGGGATCGATGAACCACGACACTCACAAAAAATACTTTCTGGCTGCTGTGATCATCGTCGGATTGTACGGGGTTGTTGTCCCGGCTCTCGTCTCGAAAGAAGAACTCGCCCTGGCCACAGCGCCCACAGGCGATGCAATGCTGATTCCCCGGGTACCGGACCACTCCAATTCGTCCGGATTTGACGAGGATCCGCTGTGGTACCTCTCGAGTGGGGTATCGGCCGTGGAGAGCGATGATTTCTCGCCACTGGAACCGGTGGTGGCAAATGTATCCGCCGATCTCTTGTCGCAGGAGCGGGCGAGAATTGTCAGGGAACTGAATTTGCGTCGAGAAGGGCTCCGTCGCTGGGTCGGAGACGAGATCGACCGTACCGAGCAGAAGATCGATGCTCTCGATTCCAGAATCGAGTCGATCCTTCCATCGCTCACTCCAGCGCTGCGCAATGACACCACCACGAACAATCACGACAAGGTCGTCAGGATGATCTATCCGGTGGTTCAATTGCGTGGCAATGGAACCGTCGGTAGTGGAGTCGTACTCAGTTGCGAGTTCGCTGGAGAGAATCACTGGAAAATCTGGATCGTGACCGCATATCACGTCGTTGAAGAAGTGCGTGACCTCACCAGCGAAGAAGTGGTGATCCGGGAACTGCGCTTCTTCGATCCGGAACGCGGTAGGCTCGACGATGTTGTATACGATGGATTCGAAGTTGCATCTTTGCCGGAATCGGATCTTTCCTTGATTCGCGTCGATCGTGCCACTGCCTGGCCATACTCCGCCATCGTGGCTACCGAATCGGTCTGTAATTCCCTCTCCGTCTTCGAGCCTGTCTATGCGGTCGGCTGTCCGCTCGGTAATCAACCGCTGCCGGCACTCGGAGAGATCTCATCGCAGTACAAGCCGGTCGGAGAAGAAATTTACTGGATGGTCAATGCCCCGACATATTTCGGAAACTCCGGAGGGGGCATCTTCCGGGCTAAAGACTCACAACTGATCGGAATCAGCAGCATGATTTACACCTATGGCAAGCGATCTCCGATGGTGGTTCCCCACATGGGCCTATTTGTACCCTTCCACAAGGTGCGTTCCTGGTTACGGCGCGAGGGATTCGCCTACCTGATCGGGAATCCCGAGATAGGACCTGTTCCTGCCTCGGATGGTTCGGCAAACACCGGAAATGGAGTTTCCGGGTCGTTTTGACCCCGAGGGCTGCTACGGTTATCCTGACACAGTAGGAGATTCCGAATTCCGGCCCTGCTCGGGTACCTGTGAATGAGGAGTTTCACCGGTTTGATTTGTTCCCGCGGCACGATCGTTGCCGCGAACTCCCGCATCGGATCGACCGGCCATGGTGATCGGTAGGGATGTGGGCCCCCGGAGGGCTCGTTGGAAGGACACAAGTTGATGAAACCTGGATCTCTCGTCGGAAAATCGCTCCTGTGCATGGCGTTGCTGGGAGTCCTCAGCTGGAGTTTCCCGATCGAGCCTGCGAACGCACTCTCGATGGTACAGGATCCGACTCCGGTGACCCAAACAGACGGCGAAGCCAAACAAGAGGCCAAACAGGAAGCCAAACAGGATCCGATCCCGGTCGACGATGTGCTCGGCGGCAGTGACCTCGGAATCCCTCCCAGTGATCCGGCCGCTCTCGAGGTGATCGCACGGTACATCGAAGCAGTCGGTGGACAAGCTGCGATGAGTGCCATCGATGATCGCGTCGAGCGCTTCCGCAACAAGAAGATCGATCCGACCAAGGAAACGATCATGAAGATGGCCCGATTCCTGAAGCGTACGGGAGAAGGGGCGCTGATGATCCGGGAAGAGTGGCAACTTCCAGGACTCGGCCTGACCAAGAACAATGAACCGCTCAACTTCACTCAGGTTTATGACGGTGAGAAAGCCTGGGTCAAGGCGATGGGGGCTGTTTCGCCGCTTGCTGGTAAGACGCTCATCGTTTTCGTCTGGGACAAGCACATCGATGACTTCTTCGTCTCCTTCCAGGAGAACGGATACATCGCCACTTTGAAGGGCGACGGTGTTGTCCTCGACAAGCCCTGTAAGTTGGTCGAACTGAAGTCTTTCGCCGGCAATCAGGTGTTGACCTATGCCTTTTCCGAGGAAGACGGATTGCTCCTGCGCAAGGCCTGGCGTGAAGGTCAGCCTCCAGCCGTGGTGACAAAGGAAGTCTTCTTCGCCGATTACGCTCAAATCCGCTTCAGCGACGATCGCAATCGATGGATCAAGACTGCTACCTCCAAGAAGATCTTCGAAGATGGAGAACTGAGCCTCGAGGTGAACTACGATGAAATCACCCTCAACGCCGGAGTCTCCTCGACTGTATTCGGGCGTCCTGAAGGTCGTTCCTTTGCAGAGTTCACCAGAGATCGAGATGCGGCCCGCGCCAAGAAAGAAGCCGAAGAGGGAAAAGCAGTCGGCGACGCTGAGAAGCCGGTGTGGGAGAAGCCGAAACCAAAACCGGTGTGGGAGAAGCCAAAGCCAAAACCGGTACCGGTCCCAAAGCCAGATCCGAAGCTAGATCCGAAGCCGAAACCAGACCTGAAGCCGAAACCGGATCCGAAACCAGATCCAAAGCCGAAACCAGACCCGAAACCGGGTTTTGACGGCTGCTAGTCGTAACAGTACCCGGCCTTCTGGATCACAAGGGGAAACCGCTTTGCGGTTTCCCCTTGTTTTTTAGTTCGGCGGATCTGGCCGCGTCTTGAGAACCAGCTGGCCACAGGCTCCGTCGATATCGAGTCCGCGGCTACGACGTGCGGTCACCGGCCCGTCATATTTTGCTTCCACCAGTGCCAGAAACCGTGCCACGTGGTCCTCGGTGGCCGCCTTGTAGGGGGCGCCCTCGAACGGGTGGAACCGCAGCAAGTTGATGTGAGAAGCGGATCTTGCAGCAAATGTCGCCAGAGCTTGCGCTTCTTGCGGGCTGTCGTTGATCCCTGGCAATACTACATATTCGAGACTGATTCGACGGGTGTCGTCACGGATCTCATCGAGCAGGTCGCTCAACTCGTCGAGACCGTGGCGCGAGTTGATCGGGACGATCTCGTTTCGAGTCGACTCGATCGCGCTGTGGAGACTGACAGCGAGTCGCACCTGGGGGTGATCTTTCACCAGTTCCCGGATCTTCGGGATGATACCGACGGTGGAGACAGTGATTCGACGGGGACTGAACTGGTAGGCGACCGGTGAGCACAGCCACTCGATGGAACGTGACACGGCATCATAGTTGTGAAGCGGTTCACCCATCCCCATGAACACCACCTGGGTGACTCCGACGAGTCCCTCGGCGACGGTTGCTGTATCGATCGCCAGCCATTGCCCGATGATTTCATTCGGTTGCAGGTTGCGCGACAATTTCATGGTGCCGGTGGCGCAGAATGTGCACTCTGCTGCACAACCGACCTGGCTGGAGACACAGAGGGTTCCTCGATCACCACTGGGGATCCAAACCGATTCGATCGATAATCCGTCGCGCAGGCGAAAGCGGAATTTCAGGGTTCCATCGCTCGAGCGTTGCAGCTGGGTGTCGGTGAATGGTGGGCTCAGAAATTGCTGAACCAGTTGCTCTCGTAGTGTTTCGGGGAGGGATGTCATCTGCCGGGGGTCGAGCACCCGGCCGTCGATGAGGTGCTGACGAACCTGCGCGCCACGGTAGGCGGGAAGACCCCGTTGCTGACACCAGCGATCGAGTTTCTGGTCGAGGTCAGCAGGTGGGCCATCGAGCAGATGATCTTCCAGATGCTCGCCTTCAGGGGTCTCGGTCACGATGTTCCGCCGATCAACCTACCGGCGGAATCGAGCAACATCTTCCACGGACCGACTCGGGTCTGGTCTCGACTTCGACCCTTATATTGAACGGTGCCGTCGGCTTCGCGGGTGATGCGTGCCGGGCCGATCGTCCAGATGAAGGAGCCGTCAGCACGTTGCTCCTCGACCACCGGATTGACTCCATTTCCGACCCAGGTCAGTTGCAGCAAACCCTCCTGGCGGAAAAAGGGACGACCCGGATGAGGCGGTTTGTGGATCCAGATGATGCTGTCCGATGCCCAGCGGTACATGACGCCTGCGATGCGAAACCGTGTTCTTACCAGTTCCACTTCCAGATCTCCGACCCGCAGAATGTCCGTATTCTGGCGCCGCTCGATTTGCGGTTTCTGGTTTTTCTCTTCTGCATGGAGTTCGAAGCGGAAGCGCGCTCCCGCCCAGTGCAGAGTCGGACTCCAGAGGGTTTTTTCCGAACGGATCTCGCCCGAGCCTGTCTCGACCTGGTTGGGGTTTGTAGCGCCGGAAGGCGTTGACTGGCAGCCGGCGACAAGCACCAGCAAGAACGTCAGCCACAGTGGAGTGCCAAAAGGAACAAGATGCAGGTCGGGGCGAAGGGCTTTTGTGGTGGTGAAACAGCCCTGGTTTTCGGGCGCTGCAGTCACTTGCTGTTCCTAACGATTCAGAAGTCGAGTGAGGCGTTGAAGTCGTATGATTTCAGCGTGCAACTGTCTGAGTTCGTATCTTAGTTGTTGTTGAGGATTCTTAGGAGTTCCAGTGGCCTTGTGGAATTGCTGGTCGTCGAGAACCCCGGAGGCGCACAGCAAGAACTCCCTGACGAATTGATGAGATTGCGTGGAGAAGTTTGTCGCCATCTGGAACTGTTCGTCCCGGATGCGATTGCGCAGTGCCCGGATGGCGATCCGTTGCTGCGGATCCAGATCCTGGCGATCGATGTTGTGGAACAGTTCGTCGAGTTGAGAAGGATGGCTGGCATCGAGTCCCATCGACAGAAGGGATATAAAAAGAGCCAGCAGGAATAGACAGGGGGCCACTCTCGAATCACGGACCATGAAGGCGATCCTTCCGCGGACTGTTGCGGGCGGCGGCAACGCCCACCGGCAGGATACACCAAGACGATAAATTCGACATCAGATCTTCGCTCGAGATGCCCTGGTTGCTTCTGTGGGCACTGACCAGCACCGAGCGACTCGAAGCGGACACCTGGTGGATCGTTGCACTGGCACTTTTCCACAACTGATGCACTGTATGGGCGCAGGAGGAGCCGTGCAGCATGCCAGCGATCGAGAGCGGATGGCAAATCATTGCTCGATCCCTCAACCACAACTGCTGCGCCCTGGAGACCCGTGCTGGCCTGTCATTCTCGACACCATTCCTTTTCCCCCTCGAAAGCTCTACCTCAGTGGCAAACTGGTTGCCGAGCGGGCGTCACTGGCCATCGTCGGTAGTCGCCTGGCCTCGGTTTGTGGTCGGCGAATTGCCTTCGAGATCGCTGCCGGGTTGACTCGCGCAGGTTTTCGGGTGGTCAGTGGATTGGCTCACGGCATCGATGCCGCGGCACTGGAGGGGGCGCTTCTTGGCGGTGGCCAGCCACTGGCACTGCTGGGAAATGGACTGCCCGACATCTACCCGGCCGAAAATCGACAACTTGCTTCGAGGATCATCGCTGCAGGAGGAGCGCTGGTGACTGAATACGAACCGGGGACTCCTCCGCGGCGGGGTCACTTTCCGCGCAGAAATCGCCTCATCAGCGGCTGGAGTCTCGGCGTGATCGTGGTCGAGGCGACCAGGAAATCGGGATCGATGAGTACCGCCCGTTATGCCATCGACCAGGGCCGGGAGTTGTTCGCCTTTCCCGGGTCGGTCGACGGGGGAGGGCACGAAGGTTGTCACGACTTGATCCGCCATGGCGCTCATCTGGTGACAGATGGCGATGACATCCTGGAGATCCTGGCCGGGTTGGGGCCGTTCGACTCACACTGTCGTGACAAGGAGAAACTGTCTGGCCTGATGAAAGAGCATGGAGTTGATCTGATGCGCCTGCTGGAGGTGACCGGCTGGTCCCCGGTGAGGTTACTCAAGGCATGGAGCCTGGGCCGCTGCTGAGCGAGGACCCAAATTTTGCAAACCCACCATGTATATTTAGATCGTTTGGTGAAAATTGACGATTTGCAATGTGGAAGTGATGTTGAAAAGCCATCTCTATCTGCAACGGCGGTGGTGCAGGGTATGGAATTATATATTCCCTTAGCAGGTCTCATTAATATTGATGATGAAGTTAAGCGATTAGAAAAGCAAATATCTGATATGAAGGGTCGCTTGGGTACGGTGAATGGTAAGTTGGGTAATGCCAATTTTGTAGATCGTGCACCAGAGGATGTGGTGGCGAATGAAAAGCGAAAACTGGCAGAATACCAAAGTAGTTTAGAAAAGCTTCAAGAGAATTTGGCGTCGTTAAAAATTTGAATAGAATGAGATAAAGGAAATTTTATGAATGCACAATTTAAATATTGGCTTACTCTTTCTATTTTAATTTCCATATGTGTAATTTTATCTATGGTGATTTCTAAATATATTTTTGGAAATGATGAATCTAATTGGGGTGTGATTGTAGGAATAGTAATGGCAGTGTTTGTTTCCCAAATTATGTTCAGTAAAAAGAATTAAATTCATTCTTTATCCTTGCTCTCCATTTTCTCAGCGCAGGCCAGGGCTCTGATCGCCTGTTCAGGGACAGATCGAATCGTCGCACTCGAGCGAGTCACCGGTCGGATCACTGCCACAGGCCGGATGAGTTGGCTCTGGCATCGGAGCGGCTCCGGAGAACAGGAATGAGAGGATCCGAACCGGATCTGCAATGTCGTGGTTGCCGTCATCGTTGGCGTCGCAGGAATCGTCGCACGCTGCTGGTCCGCCGCCTGCGAACAGGATTCCGAGCGAGAAGATCGGATCGCCGATGTTGATCCCGCCGTCGTTGTTGCTATCACCGCGGGTGAAACTGGGGTTGTCGAAGATGATGGTGGAAGCATTCACAAACGAGGGTGCGTACGCCTGACCGCCACTGGAGGAGACCAGATTCTGCACCGGTGGGGTGCCCAGATCATCGGTGAAGTAGAGCAGGTCGCCTGGCGGAGGTTGGTTCGGATCGAGTGTCCCCTGCAGGTAGGTGACGACCAGCACAGGGGTCATGGAAGCGAAGGAGAGGGTCTCCTGGAGCAAGAAATCGGAAACCACCGCCGACGTGAATCCTTGCGCGAAGTAACTGATTTCGTGAAAGACGGGGCCGTTGCCGCCATTGAGGTTCGCCAGTGCGGGAGCCTCTGTGACCAGCGACGGACTGAGCAGGTTGGGGTCATTGCCGACCCCCATCGAAAAGGCTCCACATTCGATCACCACCCCGCTGGTCTGCTCGATCTCGATCGTTGCATTCAACTCGTTGCTGACCACCAGTGCCGGGATCTGGAACTGGAAGCCAGGATTTCCTGAACTGACGCTGATGGTCGCCGCCTGCGATTCCATCAGAAATCCGTAATCAGGAGCTTGCGCGTCCGGAAGTGGATCGCCGAGACCTCCGACCGTCCAGTTCTTGGCATCGACCATGTACTTCGGTGCTCTTCGATAGATGAGGCGTGATTGGACGGTCACATCGTCGTTGAGGCCGGAGACATCGAAGGAGACGGATGTAGTGTCGGTGGAGAGAGCAATGATCCGGTTGTCGCTGCTGATGCTCGTTGCCTCGGTGAAGACGATGCCCTGGTTGCCCGCTGCATCCTGATTGATCTTGCCAAAAAGTTTCCCTGGCAGCCCCGCGAAGTTGCCGAGGGTGGGATCTCCGATGCCACCGAGATCGTGGATCGTGTCTCCCGAGATCTGGACCAGCGAATTGCCGACAGAATCGCTCGCCGTGATACGAAGAATCATGTTGCGAAGAGTGACCCCCGTCGGCACCGAGTGGCCGGTCTGATCATTGAAAATCTCCACCTCGACCTGCAACTGCGAACCGACTTGCTGGGTGTTCATCGTCAGAGTGACAGCGTTCTGGAGGTATGGCGCAGAAGTACCCTGGATGTCGTGACCATGCACGGTGGCAGGATCGCGAAGTAGCGGCGGGAAAATCGCCTGGCACGCCTCGATCGGCACGCTGGAGAAGGGCGGCATGTGGCAATCGACACAACTCTGGTACAGAGGGTCGTTCGGATCTGAGTAGGGTGAGTTCTGCCATTCCGAGTAGGTTTCCTGGGCCGGGATGCTGCTGGACTCGTTGAAATCGTTGTCGTGATCGGGGTCGCTGTTGTACTCGTGGCATACGGCACAGACTTCAGCAGCGAGTTGCGGTTGGAAACTACCCCGCATCACGTTGGAGATGACGAAATCCACATCTCCCAGCAATCCATACATCACCTGCTCGACGAGCCCGCTCGAATCAGGGCGGGTCACGGTAACGGCTCCGGCGATGAAACCGGTGGCATCGATCTGTGCCTCGTTGACATCTGCGATCTTGTGACATGCCTCGCACGAGACTCCTCTCAGTTGTGCATCGGTGGGGGAGCCTGAAAGGGGATCGAGCGGCTGGAAAGGATTGGACAACCAACCTTCCGGTTGATGGCACGAGGCGCAACTACCACTGGGCTCGTCAACCGCATGAACTGAATCCTCCGTGTAGACAAAACCACCGGATCCGCCGACCGTCCCGGTTCCATCGAAGAGGTCGTAGACCCAACTGTTGAGGCCAGTGGATGCCATCCGGGAAGTGTCCCATTGCTGGAACTGTGAAT
>Ga0310122_10002209_pt1 | contig 12408 bp, 11 predicted proteins | sample CB6_Bottom_1051__FD_203503 | JGI IMG/M metagenome (GOLD analysis project Ga0310122, IMG submission 203503) | Marine microbial communities from Western Arctic Ocean, Canada - CB6_Bottom_1051 | ecosystem: Environmental > Aquatic > Marine > Oceanic | place: Canada: Western Arctic Ocean | collected...
ATCAGAAATACCATGAAAGCGGCAGCAAGGACGGGCCAAAAGGAAAGTATCCTAGGCTCTGAATGACGCGGCATCGAATCACCTCGGAACATGGTTGCTACTAACATCTTCTGGTGCGGTGGATGGTACAGTCGAGCCGCATATCAGATCCTTTATCGGGCTGACCGCCGGCTGGCGGCGCTAACCGCCATCTGGCGGCGCGGGGGTCTTCGGAACGACCGGGGGACCAACCGGCGGAGTAACAGGCTCCGCTGCCGCCACCGCGGAGCGCACCCGCTCCCTGCCTTTTTGGATAGCTTCAAGGGCCCTTTCGATATCAGCCCCGGCGTTGGCGGGGGATTGGTTCAATGTCTCTCTAAGAACGCCCTCGGCCAACCGTGCTTGCTCCATGGCCTCTTCCAGCTGGTTGAGCAGGTTGGAGCTTATTGGCCTGGATGGGTCTCCCGGCCGTTGGATCCCTTGCTCGGCCAACTGGGCTACGCCAGCAACGTGGTTTTGTAGCCGCGTCAAAGCGACGGAGCTATCTTCAACACGCTCCTCCATCGCCAATTCTCTGAGCTTGGCCACCCTTTCCTTCACCATGCGAGAGTAGACATCTATCTTGGCTTCCGGAGAGCGGCCCAGCCACAACTGGGTATTCTCGCGGGCTTCTTTTACCGGGTAGAGGTAATCTCCAGGTATGGCGTTGCCAGCCGCCGACACGGCGCCGGCGCCTCCCAGAGAGACCGCCAATGCCAACACCGCGGCCGCGGTGGCCCACCGGGGCAGGAACGAAGGTAGGGAAAGGAACGAAGGTAAGGATGGGAATGCCCAGATATTCCGCCCGGGTTGATGGCGGCGGTCCCACTCATCCATGACACGGGTTCTGGCCCGGACCTTCGCAATCTGGGGCATCCCAGGGGTCAGGTTTCCTTGGACGGTGAAAGCGGTCCGCAACAGCGGCTCTAGGTCTTCCGCCAAGCGGGGATGAGCGGAGAGACAATCTTCCACGGAAACGCCTTGATTCAATAGGACCAAACAGTTCTCAAGAACCTGTTCCAGGTCATCCACCATTGGTAACTACCTCCTGAGACGCCAATACTCGCCGCAAAGCCCGAAGGGCGCTAAATTGCAGTGATTTTATCGACGCTTGGCTGTCCTCAACCATCACCGTTGCCGTCTCCATTATCGTGAGCTGGCCAGCGAACCGCAGCCTAAGGACTTCCTGCTGTAGTGGTGTCAGACTTTCCATCGCTTCCAGCACCTCCTTCACGGCCGCGCGCTCTACCGCCGTTTCGGCTGGATCATTTGGCGCGGGCATCGTGTCCTCAAGTACCGTCTCTTTGCGGATCCCTTGCTTTTTTAAATGGTTCACCCATAGGTTGTGGGCGATCCGAAATAATAGAGCCACGAATGGTACCCCTTGATCCTTGTACTTGGGCAGCGCTTTCATCGCCCGTATAAAAACCTCAGCCGTGACGTCTTCGGCGTCGGCGGGTTCAGCCATTCGTCCCAGCAGATAGTGATACACCAGGTCCACGTTCATCTCATACAGCCTAGCGAAGGCCTGCCGGTCGCCAAGCTGCGCGGAGCGGATCAGCTGGGGCTCATTGTATGTTGTCGCCACCGCCTATTGTTCCTCTAACGTAACGGCCAGCCCGCGGTAAGCAAGCTGGTCCTGATCCCGGGTTTCTCGAGTTATGATCGATGTGCTGGTATAACAATCAAAGACCGCCGAAGGTTAGCAGTGTCTTTTGATTCCAACCATTTTCCTTTGAAACCGCCGTAATGTAGAGCCGGGTAAAAGGATCTGAACCTGAGAGGAAGACCAACAAACAGGGCACCGTGAACTATGAAATGTCATTCCGGGTCCGGCGATTGAGATAATCTTCCCAAACTCGCTTGATCTATGGGCTAGGACGCTTCCACCTTGCCCTAGGCGGCGCTGGATCTGGGTGTGAGGCGTATGAACACCCACGCCAGGGTGGCCAACGACAGAAGCGCGGCGCAGAAATAGAATACCGCGCTCAGGCCGAATTCCGTGGCGATGTAGCCCGCGATGATGGGAGACGGCAGCGTTATGACCTGCTGGAACAGGCTCATTATGCTGTTGGTGGTGCCCTGGATCTGGCGCGACGCTACGTCTAGCACCGCCGCGGTGGCGATGTTCCCGGTGCCATAGAAGAAGGCGCCCATGGCCGCGATGACCAACGCTAATTCGATCCCTTTGCCGGCCGACGGCAGAATGAGATATAGGATTCCCATGATGGAGAAAGCGGGAAGCAGCACCGTCTTACGGCTGAACTTGTCGGAAACGATGCCCATGACCGGCTGTGAGATGGTGCCCATCACGTACAGCAACATCCAATGAAATCCCAATCCAACCGATGAGTAGCCTTGATCTTCCACCAAATACAGAGGGAGGAAGGTCACCGTGCTTAGCCGCGCCATTCCCACCAGACTGCTGGCCCCCATCACGGCGAACACGCTGGGATGTCTGGCTAGGTCCGCCAGCCCCGACCGGTAGGCGCTGAAGTCCAAGCGGTCGGCTTCATCCGCGAAGAAACGGCGGGTAGACGCCCACACCATCAATCCTAGGATCACCGCCGGAAGGATGTGCCATTGAGCCAAACGCTGCCAACTCATCAGCAGCAACAACCCGCCGATGCACAGCGGACCTATGGAGTCTCCAACGCTGGCCCCTACGCCGTGCAGGGCCAACGCGGTGCCCCGGTGCTGGGGGAAAAAGGCCGACAGCGAAGAAACGGCCGACGGGTGCCAAAACGCCGAGGATGCCCCAACCAAGAACAGCGAAAGCAACACCAGAGAATAGATGGGAGAAATGCTGACCAGCAGGTAGGCCACCCCGCCCAACAATATCGCCAGGCCCAAAAGCACGGGCCGGTGTTTCACGAAGGCGTCGGCCATGATCCCTGAAGGCAGGGTGAGCACGCCGCTGGCCGCTTGCTTGGCCGTGGTCATCCCGCCCACCTGTATGTCGGTCAAACCCAGGTCGGCTTTCAGCATGGGCACGAACATTGGCAGCATCTGCTGGAACCAGTGGATGACAAAGTGCCCGAAGAATAAGAACCCTAGTAGCTCTTTTCGTTGAATGCCGGGGCCTGGGTTGCCGGAACTGCCGCCGGTGGTTTGGCCCGTGATTGTTTGGCCCGTGGTTGTTTGGCGGGGCGAGTTTTGCCCAGCGGGGGGCTGAGATGAAATGGTCTTCACCGGCCTTGGAGAGGCACGCTCATCGGCGCGGCCTCAACTGGGGTTTGCTTTAAGGTCTACGGGTTTTTATATTAAACGCCTTTGGGATATCCCACGCCGGCGGTTGAAGTAGGAACGGCGCCATGTTGGAGGGGCGAGTCTTGGCGGCAGGGTGGATCAAAGGTCAAACCTAAATGACCCGGGCGGCACGGAGCAGGCCCAGCTCATCGGCCGAAAGACCCAAGTCGCCGCCGAGTATCTCTGGATTGTGCTCTCCCAAGGCCGGGGCCGCCCTGCTGCCATCCATTGGATTCACTCCGTCCAGGAGGAAACCCGGCCCGGGATATCTCAAGTTGCCGGCTTCGGGATGATCGATCTCGACGAAAAAGCCCCGCTCGGCCAGATGGGGAGAATCCACCACCTGCTGGGGGCTCTGCACCAACCCGACGACCAATCCCTTGGCCATGGTCGCTGTCATCAGATCCAGGTTGTTCCAACGGGCCAGCGCCGGCGCCACCAGGCTGTGGAGCTCTTCCCAATTGTCCATGCGGCTTTGACGGGTGGCAAACTTGGGATCGACCAATTTGGGCTCCTCTAGGAATTCCGCCCAAGCCTCCATGGGACGCCCTCCGGTGCCGGCGGTGGTCAAAGTCACTTCGCCGTCTTTGGTGGGCAGATGCATCCCATCCATCACGTTCTCGTCGCTGCCCCCTCGTACCGGGCTTCGGCCGGTGAAACTGTACGGCTGGATCAAACCCGAGGGCGTGCTTACGGCGGCTTCCATGGTCGACAGATCAATATGCCTGCCCTCCCCCGACTGCTGGCGGTGGAATAGGGCGGCCATTATGGCGATGGCCCCGTTGCGGGCGGCGGTGATCTCCATCTGCTCCAGGGCCGTGCCCATGGGTGGTAGGTCCGCTGATCCGGTCACGGCGTGGAGGAAGCCACCCATAGCCTGGGCCACCAGATCGCCGCCCTTGTAGTCCCGGTAGGGCCCGGTTTGGCCGAAGTAGGTGATTGAGGTCACAATCAAGCGAGGGTTTGTTTCTTTCAAGGCCGGGTATCCCAAACCCAGGCTTTCCAGTTGGCCCGGCGGACGACTTTCGATGAGGACGTCGGCATCGGCGGCCAACCGCAGGAGTAATTCGCGGCCCGCGGCCTGTTCCAGGTCTAACGTGATGCCGCGCTTGTTGGTGTTGAATGCCAAAAAGATGGTGGAGCCGTCGGGATGGGGAACTCCATTGATAAAAGGCGGCTCCTGCCGGGCCGGGTCGCCCCAGCCGGGAGGTTCCACTTTGATGGTGTTGGCGCCCTGGTCCGCCAACAACTTGGCGCAAAAAGCTCCCGACAAACTATGGGCCAGTTCCAACACCTTTATGTCAGATAATATGTTCAATTAATCTCCAGCCACTCCTCTGCCTGTCATCCAGAACCCTAACCCTTCGGCTCCGCTCAGGGTAAACTCCGTGAAGGCTCTGAATATATGGCCTTCACCCCGCCCCAGATGTTTCGCCGCTGCGGCTGGCCCAACATGACATGGGTTGGCGAAATGGCCGCGCCGCCCTTTCCAGGCTATGGCCGCGACTCGCCAGGCAGCGGCTGGCTTGAGATGATTCCCTCTTCCGCTAGGACGTTTATCTCTTCATCGGACAATCCGGCTATATCCTTCAAGATATCCTTATTGTGCTCGCCCAGCGCGGCCACGTTGCGAATGGACATGTCTATCCCAGGGGTCCGGAATGGACGCCCCGCGTACTTACGGGGACCGGCCTGCGGCGCGTTGGCGTTCTCGAACTCCTCGATATAACCTCGTTCCTCTAGATGGGGATCGGCCACCAGGTCTTCGGCGGTCAACACCGCTCCAGCGGTGACGCCGTTGCTTTGCAGCTGATCCATCAGCTCTTGATCGTCCTGGGTCTGGGTCCAAACCGAAAGATGCTCGCCCAGATCGTGGCGGTGGAGCCAGCGGCCTTGGGCGGTATCGAATCGTGGATCAGCGGCCCAGACGGGATCATCCATGGCGTCTTTCAGCCGCCGCCACTCCCCATCGGTGGAGACCACGATGGTAATCCAGCGGTCATCGCCGCGGCAGGGGAAGACGTTGTGTGGGGCTTTCCATAGATGGCCGCAGCCCAAGCGGGAACGGGAGATGCCGCGTTGGGTTTCCAAGATGGCCGGGCCGATGGCCGAAACGCCGGTCTCCTGCATGGTGAGGTCGACGCGCATCCCCTTGCCGGTCTTGTCGCGTTGATAAAGCGCCAGCAGCAAGGCATAGGCCACGTTGTTGCCCACCGAGTGGTCCATGTAGTTATTGCTGGCCCGGCGTGATGGGCCATCTTCGTATCCCGTGAGGTAGGACATTCCGCTAGAGGCGTCCACGGTGCGGGCCCGGGAGCCGGCCTTGCTCCAGGGGCCGGTGTATCCGTAAGCGGTGGAGCTCAACGTGATGATCCTTGGGTTTATCTTGGCCAGGCTATCGTGGTCAAAGCCGTAGCGGGCCATGGTGCCGGGGCGGAAATTGTCGGTTACGATGTCGCATCTTTCGGCCAGTTTAAGGAAAACCTCTTTCCCTTTGGGGTCGGCTACTTCCAGGCACAGGCTCTTTTTATTGCGGGTGCCGAAGTAGGCCAGGTTGCCTCCTTCGTTCCACCACTCCTCGCTGGGACGCCCCCCTGGAAATGGCCCGGACTTGCGGTCTTGGAGGTGGACCACGCTTTCTACCCTTATCACCTGAGCGCCCAGGTCGGCCAGGAAAGAAGTGCCCCAGGGCAGGGCGTGCACCTGTTCCAGCGTGAGAACTCGCACTCCGTCTAAAATCCCTTTTTCCGGCATCTCCTCTCTCATGTGGGCTGACGATTTTGCTAAAGATCGACTGGTCTGTTTACCTGGTATTTGGTTTGTACCAGCCCGTTGTCGAACGACCGGGTCCCGGCGTGGGTAAGATGGATGTCGCCGCTCAACGGACCGAAAAGTGGGATGCCGCTGCCGATGAGAACGGGTATCTTGGTGATGATGATCTCCTGTATCAAGCCAGCATCCAGAAAACCCTGGATGGTCTTCCCGCCGTCGACATATATGTGTTCCACGCCGGAATCCGAGAGTTCCTTGACTAGTTCACCGGGCGAGCAGGATCTCCATTCCACCGTTCCGGCCTGTTCCTCCGGCATCTTGACCGGTCTGCTGATCAGCACGATGACCCTCTTGGTACCGTATGGCCATTGCCCGAAACCAAGCACCGCTTCATACGTGTTGCGCCCCATGACCAATACATCGACAGTGTCCATGAATTCCTGGAATCCAAGGTCTTCGTAGGCGGCCTCCTCATCACCCCCGGCGGTCCCCGCCGCGCCGGGTAGCCAATCAAGGCCGCCGTCCCTTCGGGCAATGAAACCGTCAACGCTGGTTGCTATGTAGACTGATGTTCTCAGGTTTGGACCTGCCGTAAACGTTAGCCGAAAACGCTAGCTGGGGTGCTTGCCGAACATCATCCATCCGCCACTGGGTGGCGTGGTGAAGGCAGCGAGGGCCGTTTCGGCGCGCACCGTGACCTGGCGTGGGCCGGCCGTGCCGCGGAGTTGTTGGATACTGTCGGTATACATGGCGGTGCGGGTGCGTCCGTTCCCCAAGTTACCGCCGCTGGAACTGAACGGATGCGGACCTTCAACCCTGATGTCGGCTTTATAGAACGCGAAGGCGTCGCCCCGCTTCACGCCATGCCATTGGAATGCTTCCAGATAGAATTGGCTCATTGTCGCGTAGCCGTCGTAAGGGTTGAAGATGTCCACATCCGCAGGTCCTAGGCCGGAGCCTTCAAACATCCTCTTGGCGGCGATGTCCGTCCACTCTTCTATCTCGTTCAAGTCTGGCTGGGTCGTGCGGTTGGAGAAGTTGTGTTGGGAATGGTTGAGCACGTAGACCGGGGGCTGCTTCATGTCCCGGGCGCGTTCCGCTGTCGTGAATAGATAGGCGGCCGAGGCGTTGACCGGCCGGTCGCAATCCCACAGCCTAAGGGGATTCAGGATATACCGGGACGACACGTAGTCCTCCACGGTTAGTTGATCGATCCCATTGGATGCGTTGAAGCCCCACGGTGTCATCAGCCCGTTGCGGTGCTGGTTGACCACGAATGGGGCCAGGTCGTCGTGGGTACCCCCGTATTTTAGGCAATACTGGTTGTGGGGGAATATGTTGATGAAGTCGTTTCCGCCGTGGTTTCCCCAAGGAACCGTCCATTGGCGGGCGCCCTTGGCATAGTCCTCGGCGTTCTCTCCCCCGCGCCGGTACCTGCCTTGTAGGTTGCCCGTGGGGTAGATCACCAAACAGGTGGTACAAAGTCCGTCGGCCACTGACTGGGCGGCCAGCCCCATCATCTCCCCGATGGCAGGTACGTTTGACGGTGTGTATTTGACGTTGGGCAACTCCATGTTTTTGACCAGCCACTCGGCATTCACCAGGGTGAGGCCCCATTCCGAATCGTAGGGCGCGTCGAAATAGGGCCGCGGCGCCCAGTTGGATGCGGTACCGCCGGCTCCGCCGGCGATGTGGCTCTGGCAGCAGATGACACCGTCGATCTGGTCTGGCGTCACGCCCGCGTCTTCCATGGCCCGCTCGCAGGCCAGCATCGAATAGGCGCCCACGGTCTTATCCATGGATGTCTCGTCCCAACGCCGGTCAACGGGGGAATGGCCGTAACCAGCCACCGCGACCTTGCCCCGGTGTTCCCAGACCCCCATCCCATCTTTATCTCTCCGCCATTGATACGGGTTTTGCGTAGCCATCATTCACCTATTTTTAATCACCAAAATCGTTTGGACCAGTTCGTCTCGATTGGTTAGAAATAGCCGCCCGGTTAACTTGCCGCCTGCCATTCGTGGATCAGTTGGCCGGGCGCGACCTCTTCATAGATCACCTGGACGGCGGCCCCAACCGGGGCTTCGTAGGGTGGCACTCCTGGAAGGTTGGAGTAAAAATTGATGCTGGTGTCTTCGTCCAGGGTTATCATCGCCAAGTTGTAGGGTTGATCTGGCATGCGCCGGTTCAACCGGCCGTCCTCTATCACTATAGAGGTAGCGATGTGGCCCTTGCCTTCCACCTCTTTCCACTCAAGGTTGTCGCCGGTTCCGCAGGCCTTGCAAGATTGCCGCGGCGGATACTGTAGCCGGTTGCACACGGTGCAATTTTGCAGGATGAAACGCTTCTCGTTCACGGCGTCCCAAAAAGGCTTGCTCAATTCATCGGCCACCGGGATTATCTTGGGCATTTCCAATCTCCTGTCGCATCATCGCCCTTTATGAAAGAGGCGGACTCCAGTCCCAAAAAGAACCGCAAGAAGGGCTCCATCGGGTGAACGCCGGGTGTTGTGGCAATGATGCCTTAATTCGTCTCGTCTATCTGGCCTCGGGCGCACGAGTGAAATGGTAACCCTAACCCTCCGCCCTGACTACTTTCTGGGAAATCCCGCAGCGAACCAAGAAAGACATCTACCTTTATCATACGCCCGTTTTCAAGAGTCCGGCGTAAAGGAAGTTTAGGAATGGCTACTCTGGATGTTTTGACCTCTTGGTTAGCCCTTACCACCGGCCTGGGATGCTTTGGATATTTCACCAACTCACTGCCCGGATGGGCAACCGGCGCCTCATCCGTTCCCCCGGGCGTCTGGGCCTAATGCCCGAAAGATCCCATTTGGAGTGCCCCAGGAAGGTATGGCCGGACGGGTCCAGTCTAGCATAAATACTGGCCGTCGTGCCGATGTATGTGACCCGATTGAGCATTACTCTTACTCGATTACGACGTATAGACGCTGTTATTTTGCGAAATAGGGAATATACGTTCTTGGCACGGACGGTCTTGACCTGCCGGGCCTGAAATAGTTTAAGAAATAGAGTTGGATTTGCCCTGATCTCCCTTGTAACCCCGATTTAAACCGTAAACCCGATTTAACCAAAGGGTGACGTGTCTGTGTCGATATCTGGATATTGTTCTACCGGCTCTAGCGGTAACAGCTCAAATCGTATCGTGATGACCGTGTAACCCCCCAACGCCGCCCAAGGGGGATATGAGCGACCAGCGGGAAAGATGAAACTATTGACAAAAGGGATAGGTCAAGAGTAAATATACACGCATAAACATCTAAGGTTGGTGTAGCCTTATACGGCGGATCCTTGCACGAGGAACCATTTCTGAAATTCAAAAATGGAGCTTTCCGCATCTAGGCTCTTGAGTTAAGAAGAAGCTGCGCGAATATACTCAGATGAGGTGGGTCATGGTCAATAATTTGTGGACGAAACGAGGATTCATAGTGTCAGCTATTGTTGCTGGCTTGCTGCTGGTATCAGTGGCCTGCGGCGGCACCGCAGCCGAACCGGTTGTGGTGGAAAAAGAGGTGATTAAAGAGGTACTCAAAGAGGTTGTCGTGGAAAAAGAGGTGATTAAAGAGGTACCCAAAGAGGTGGTGGTGATTCAAGAGGTGGTGAAAGAGGTAGAAGTGATCAAGGAAGTGATAAAATACAAAGAGGTTGCGGTACCTGCGCCACAGGCGGTTTCGCCGGCCGAAGTTCCGAAACCTAATTATGGAGGGATCCTGGCGTTGGCGCAGACATCAGATCCGCCCACTTTCGATCCCCACGCCACCAGCTTCTCGCTTTTGACCAACCACGTGCACCTCACCCACAACCGGGTGATCCGGTTCAAGTCCCTAGCCTGGCCCGAGAACGCGCAGTACGGTGATCTCACCTTTTTCCCCGACCTTGCCGAGAGTTGGGAGATCGACGACAGTGGCACGGTCTTCACCTTCAAACTGCGGGAAGGCGTGCGCTGGCACAACCAGGAGCCCATCAACGGGAGGGAGTTGACCTCCGAGGACGTGAAACTGTCCTGGAAGCGTATGAACGAAGACTCATCCCGGTTCTCGGGATTCTATGACGGTCTTGTGAGTATCGAGACGCCAGACAAATACACAGTGGTCCAGACCATAGACAGGCCCCTGGCCTCCTGGCTCTACAGGGTCGCCGATGGCGAGGCAGCCTGGATCACCAACCAGGATTTCGTTGACTCTAAGGGAGCGGACTTCGGCGTCGCCCAGGACAGCCTGGTGGGGACAGGTCCCTTCCTGTACGGGAAGGAGGAGCCAGGCAGCCGCTACACCTACCTACGAAACCCCGACTACTTCGAACAACCATATCCATATCTGGACGAGATTCAATGGTACGTCATCCCCGACCGCTCGGCGCGAGACGCGGCTTTCGTTTCCCGGCAGATCCACTACTACCAGCCCACTAAGGCCCAAGACTTCGAGCGCATCCAAAAGGCTCTGCCCGACGTGAGTAAACGGCAGACCACGGGTCTGGCCAACACAACGAGTGCCCTCATGTTCAACATGGAACTGCCCAAATGGCAAGACGTCAAGGTGCGGCAGGCCGTGAAGTACGCCGTGAACAACGACCGAGTCATCCAAGACCTATACAATGGCCAAGGGAAGTACAACGGGTGCATACCCACGGCCCTCCGTGGCTTCGCCCTTGAACAGGACGAACTACGGGAGCTCTATCAGTATGATCCGGAGAAGTCGAAAGCCCTTCTCGCTGAAGCCGGTTTCGCTCCCGGCGAGTTCAAGTTCGAGATTATGACCTTCACCGGCTACAATCAGGACAACCAGGACATCGCGGTCATGAGGCAGGCCGATCTCCGGGCTGCGGGATTTGACGTCACCTTAAATCCAGTTCCGGTAGGCGAGGGACGAGCCACCGTGATCCAGGGGAACTTTGACACGGTGCAACAGCCCCACAGCACCGGGGTCGAGCCCGACGAGATGCTGGGTGGATTTGTGCCTGGTGGCCCCAGAAACTTCATGAAGGTGGATGACCCGAAGGTTACCCAATGGATGGCCCAGCAGGAGGTGGAGTTCGACCGCGAGGTGCGGGGCGCCATCCTCCAAGAATTCTCCCGCTATTGCGCCGACCAAGTCCTGGGCATGATTCCCAATCCCGCACGGGCCCAGGAACAACTATGGCAGAGCTGGGTGAGGAACGCGGTCATTCCGGATATAGCCTCGGATGAGCCCGACGAGAAGTACATCTGGTTCGACCGGTAAATAAAGCCGCTCTCACTGCCACGCCAGTCCTAACCGGGCGCCATCCTCCTGTTTGCTCCGGCAATTGGCGGATGGCGCGGTGGAGATAAGGAGACGCCGGCATGACAATCTACATCGTCCAGCGTTTGCTGCTCATGCTTCCCACGTTATTCATTGTGGTTACTGCCACCTTCGCCTTGATGCATATCGTTCCCGGAGATGCCGTCCTGGCCCAGATCGAGGAGGGGACAAACCTCCGGCCGGAGCAATTGGAACAGATGCGGGAGAGGCTGGGGCTCGACAAGCCCGTTTACGTCCAATATGGGGATTGGTTGTGGGGATTGGCCCATTTCGACGCGGGCGTCTCGCTGTTTACCGGGCGGCCGGTCATAGACCAGTTAACGCGGGCGATCCCGATAAGTATCGAGTTGATCATTTTCAGCCAGATTCTCTCCATCGGCGTTTCTATCCCCATCGGTGTTATCTCGGCCATTCGTCAGGACACTTGGTTGGATTATCTTCTTAGAACGACGAGCATTGGGATGCTGGCGGCGCCCTCCTTCTGGATCGCAACCCTGGTGATTGTTTTGGGGGCGTACTGGTTTTTGTGGTCCCCTCCCATTGGTTATATGCCTTTCTGGGAGGACCCCGTCACCAATTTGCAACAGCTTTTCCTGCCATCGGCGATTATCGGGCTTGCCGGCTCGGCCACCAAAATGCGCATGACCCGGTCCACTGTGTTGGAAGTGCTACGCCAGGACTACATTCGCACCGCCCGGGCCAAAGGGCTGTCTGAAAGGGTGACTATCGTTCGCCACGTCCTGAAAAACGCCTTGATTCCGGTCATCACCATCTGGGGGGCGAGCATCGCCGGTCTGGTCAATGGGAGTATCATCATTGAAAACATCTTCGGGCTGCCGGGTGTCGGCCGGTCGATGATCACGGCCATCAATAACTCGGACATGACCCAACTCCAGATCAACGTGCTTTTCTACGCCTCCGTTATTATGGTCATCAATTTGATCGTCGACATCAGCTATACCTGGTTCGATCCTCGAGTGCGGTACCGCTAGTAGGCGAGGGCGAGTATGGACGAAAATCCAGTAAGGCCTTCACGCCGAACTTCGGCGCTGGCTATTGCCAGGCCGGTC
>Ga0310122_10002213_pt1 | contig 12397 bp, 11 predicted proteins | sample CB6_Bottom_1051__FD_203503 | JGI IMG/M metagenome (GOLD analysis project Ga0310122, IMG submission 203503) | Marine microbial communities from Western Arctic Ocean, Canada - CB6_Bottom_1051 | ecosystem: Environmental > Aquatic > Marine > Oceanic | place: Canada: Western Arctic Ocean | collected...
GTGCCGGCCAACAGCTCGTAGATCAGCCCGCAGGTGGCGATGGTGAAGACCGACACGAAGAGCGCGCGAGTCTTGATGCCGGCGCGGTCCGTCGAGGCTGCTCGCGGGTCGTCCATGGGCTACCATCTTGCTGATCGAGCGGATGGGGGTCAACAGGTCGCGCCCCGGTGGTGGTGGGCCGGGTGTCAGACACGCGACTTTTGACTCCAGGCGGGTGGTTCGGTGATCCTTCAGACGTGACGGGCACATCGGTTCCAGCGACCTCGGTAATCCACAGCGCGGCGACGCTTCACTACTTCCTGCTCGAGGGACGCGTTCGTCTGGAGCCGCTCCGGGTCTTCGATTCCAGGCGGGTCGAGTGGCAGAGGCGGGTCGTGACGTTCTGCGCTCTCGGCACGAGCCACGCCGTGCTGGTCGAGCTGGGAGACACGGCGCTGACCGAGCTGCTGACCTGTGCCGTTGGTGACCTCGAGGCGCGCGTGCTGGAGCAACGGGCCGCCAGCGCGGACTGCGTCATCTCTCGCACGATCGACACCCTCCGGTACGATTGCCGACTGTCGCCGTTCGAGCTCGACGGGGGCGACCGGCTGCGCGGCGCCTTCTCGAGCGCAGATCAGCTCACCTTCACGTACGGGGTGAATCACGGCGCAGAAGCGCCGATGACGCGCATCGGGTGGCGCACGGATGACGCGACGCTGTCGGTGGAGACCCTGCACACCTATCCGCACGAAGGCCGTGGCGTCAGAAGCGAGAGCACCTTCCGGCTGGGGTGAGGGCCAACCTGAACCGCTATCCCGTAGTGGTCCGTGTCATACATACGGCAGGGCACCGAGGGCGGCGCGACCGACGTCGCGCACGGCCCGCCTTGGCGCGAGGAGGGAGCATACCGGCAGTATTCGACCGACGAGGAACGCCGCGGGGCGGGATGCATCGGCGGCCGAATGCGGCGTATGTATGACACGGGCCACTTCGCCGGCGTGAACGCCAGCCAACGACGCGGGTTGTCGGCGATGAACGACTGCACGGTCGCCTCGTCCAGACCGGCCTCGCGCAGCATCGGCGCGAACTGGGTCACCGTCTTGGCGTAGCCCGGTCCACCACAGGCGGCGACGAACCCGGCCGTTCCCGCGCCAAGGAGACGCATGGCGTCCCGCCGACTGAGCTGTTGCCAGCGAGCGCCTCGGGTCATCGTCACATCTCGCAGGGATGGCCGGACTGCGGCATTCGGCTGAGGATCAGCGCCAGCACCGCGAGCGGCCAGCACAGCACCAGGCGGATGCACCAGAGCAGGAACTTTGCCATCGTCCGATGTGACGGATGCTACCCGGTGGCGGTTCCGTTCCGGGTAGCCCCGGTGGTGTAGAGTGGTCGGGCAAATGCCCGAGGGGTCAGATGGCAGAAGGCCGAAGGCAGCCGGAGGGCTGCCTCACCTACTGAAGAGGGGCTGATGCGACCGGTGTCCCGAACCGCGCGGACCAGACACTAGCGTAGCCACGATGGCAGCCGAGCCCGTCATCGACGTTCGCGACCTCACCTACACGTACCCGAAGGCGGCTGCGGCAGCGGTTGCATCGGTCAGTTTCTCGATCGATCCCGGCGAGGTCTTCGGTTTTCTCGGCCCGAACGGCGCCGGGAAAAGCACGACCCAGAAACTGCTGATCGGGCTGCTTCGCGACTATCAGGGGACGGTGTCCGTCTTCGGGCGCGACCTGCGGCAGTGGGGGAACGACTACTACGAGCGGCTCGGCGTCTCGTTCGAGTTTCCCAACCACCACCTGAAGCTCACCGCGCTCGAGAATCTCACCTACTTCCGCGCACTCTATGCGGGCGACACCGAAGACCCCCGTCATCTGCTCGACCGGGTCGGGTTGGGGGCGGACGCCGACATGCGGGTGAGCCAGTTCTCGAAGGGGATGCGCGGACGGCTCAACGTGGCCCGCGCCCTGCTCCCCAAGCCGGACTTGCTGTTCTTGGATGAGCCGACGACCGGGCTCGACCCGGTGATGAACCGCCAGATTCGTGACCTGATCCTCGAACGGCGGCAGGCAGGCACGACGGTCTTTCTCACGACCCACGACATGGTGGTGGCCGACGAGCTCTGCGACCGTGTGGCGTTCATCGTCGAGGGTGGCATTGCGTTGATCGACGCACCGCGCGCCTTGAAGCTGCGACACGGCACACGGACGGTGCGGGTCGAGTTCGGCGCCGAGGGTCAAAGGGACAGTCGCGAGTTTCCGATGGACGGCCTGGGCGAGAGTGCCGACTTCCTGGCCACACTCCGGGAGGAGAAGGTCCAGACGATTCATACGCAGGAGACGACCCTGGAGGAGATCTTCATCCAGGTGACCGGGAAGGCGCTCACATGAGACGCTTCCTCGCGTCGTTGCACCGGGACGTCCTGCTGCAGGTGCGTTACAAGCTGGTCGCGGTCAGCCTGTTCATGGTGGCGTTCTGGAGTGGGCTCCTCGCCCTCGTGCCCGAGGCCTTTCGCCCCGAACCGACGCTGCTCGTCCCGGCATTCGTGGTCATCAACCTGCTGACCACGACCTTCTACTTCATCTGCGGTCTGGTGCTGTTCGAGAAGGGGGAGGCGGTGCTGAGCGCACTGGTGACGACACCGCTTCGGGACTGGGAGTATCTGCTGTCAAAGGTGGTCTCGCTGACCTTGCTGGCCTGTTTCGAGACGTTGGGCATCGTCGTGCTGTTCTTCGGTGTCGACGTCAACTGGGGGCTGCTGCTCACCGGCGCGCTGGCACTGGGTGGCATCAACACGCTCCTCGGTTTCGTGGCGATTGCGCGGTACGACTCGATCAACGAGTTCCTGTTCCCGTCGGTGGTGCTGGTGACAGCGTTGTTGCTGCCGTTGTTGGCACACTTTGGCGTGATGAGCCGTGTGCCGTTCCTGGTGCACCCCGTCGAGCCACCGTTGGCGCTGATGCGGGCCGCCTACCAGCCGGCCGGCGGTCCAGAGCTGGCCTACGCCGTGGCGGGCACCCTCGCGTGGGTCGCCGTCAGCTATGTGTGGGCCAGACGGCAGTTCGTACGGTTCATCGTGCGGGCCGCGGGGACGTAGCGAACAATCTCGGAGGTGACCGACAGGAGCCAGGAGAAACGGGATGTCAACGTCAAGCCACGGTCTACTCACCGCCTACCGGGTGTTCGGTCCGGTCGACGTCAAGAACATCCGGCGCGAGGACCTGCTCATGTGGATCGGCGGCCTGATGGGCGTGGTTGTCGTCCTGTACCGCTACGGTGTGCCCGCGCTGGCCGGGGTGCTCGACGCGCGACTCGGGTTCGACCTCACGCCCTACTACGACCTGATCATGAGCACCTACGTCGGGACCGCCGCGGGGATGGCCGGCATGGTCATCGGCTTCCTGCTGCTCGACGAGCGAGACGAGAACACCCTGACCGCGTTGCTCGTGACGCCGTTGCCGATCGGGGCCTATCTGGCTTACCGCATCACCCTGCCGCTGATTCTCGGGTTCGTGGTGACCTGCGTGACCTATCCGCTGGTCGGGCTGGCGCCGCTCTCTGGGGTGGATCTGGTCGTGGTGGCCGGTCTGGCCTCGTTCGGGGGACCGGGCGCCGCATTGTTCCTGGCGGTGTTCGCCGAGAACAAGATCACCGGTTTGGCGCTGACGAAGGTGTTCAACGCGTTCAGTTTCATACCGGTGCTCGCCTACTTCGTCCACTCGGACTGGCAGCTGCTGGCCGGTATCGTGCCCGGCTACTGGCCGATGAAGGTGGTGTGGCTGGCGGCGGCGGGGGAGCCGTACGCGTGGTACGCCGTGGTTGGGCTGGTGGTGAACATCGCCGTTCTCTGGCTGTTGCTGCGGCGATTCAACATCATCCTGCACCGGTAAGCGCAGGCGGCGGGTACGACGGGTCGGACTGCCGCGGCCGGGCGCATCACCGGTCTCGGTGCGACGCTGGACGTTCACCACGGACTGCTAGGCCGCCGCTGTGAGACGGCCGCCGACAGGGGTGCGGGCGACATCGACACGGCTCGTGCCCGCCGCCTCCAACTCGTCGAGCACGCGACGGTAGAATCGCTCGTAGCCGGTGCTATCGTGTGGAATCTCCAGTGCGAGCGCCACGGCCATCGCGCGGCGGATTTCCCGCTCGTCGGTTCCGGCGGTCGCTGTCAAGACGTGCTGAAGCATCATCATCGTCCTCTTCCTCATATCGGATGGGCATCGGGCGCCGATGGTTGGCCGCACGCCGGTCCTGCAGCTGAACTGAGCAACTCTCGTGCCGTTGGCGTCGGGCTGGGATTCGGGGCGCATGCGTTGGCGATCGCCCGGTCAGTGTCCGCTCGCTGCTACAATCGGCCGGTTGCCAGGAGACAGTTCGACCGCGGAGAGCGGCTATACTCAGGCTGTCAACGACGACCGCCCCGCCGATGGGCGGCCGAGCATCGCGGCAGTTTTCCGCCTGAAGGAGTCGTCTTGACACGCGTCGTATAGTGCATCGTGCTGCTGTCGGTCGGCCTGGTGGTCTGCCCGCTCGCCGCCAATGATTGGCCCGAATGGCGCGGTGCAGGTCGTCGCGGCATCCTGACCGAGAGCGGGCTTGTCGATACCTTCCCGGCCGGCGGGCTCCCGGTCGCCTGGCGGGCACCGATTCATAGCGGCTACTCCGGTCCGGCGGTCGCTGACGGCCGTGTTTTCATCACCGATGCGCGTCGTCCCGATCTGCGGTCGACGGCGGTCGTCGAACGAGCGCTGGCACTCGACGAGCAGACGGGCGCGGTGCTCTGGACGCAGGAGTGGGAGACCGATTACGCCGGGTTGCAGCTCGTCTACGCCATCGGTCCGCGTGCCACACCAACCGTCGATGACGATCGGGTCTATGTGCTGGGCGCCATGGGGCACCTGCTGGCGCTCGATGTGGCGGATGGCAGCATCCTCTGGCAGAAGGACTACGCCAAGGACTTCAACACGGCGGTGCCGTCGTGGGGCATGACCGGCGCGCCGCTGGTTGACGGCGACCGGCTGATCTGTCTGGTGGGTGGAGAACCGGACGCCAAGATGATGGCGTTCGACAAGCATACCGGTAAGGAAATCTGGCGCGCGCTGTCGTCCGACTGGGAGCCTGGATACAGCCAGCCGATCATCATCGAGGCGGGCGGCGCCCGGCAGCTCATCGCCTGGCATCCGCGTGACATCAGCTCCCTGGACCCCGAGACGGGGGAGATCTACTGGGAGATTCGACATATCGTCGACATGGGAATCAACCCGGCAACCGCAGTGCAGAGCGGCCGGTATCTCTTCTTCACGTCGCAATACGGCGGGGCCCGGATGCTGGTGCTCGACGAGACCGCGCCCGAGGCGACCGTGCTGTGGGAAGGGGTCGGCGAGAGCGACCCCGAGTATGGTCGCGACTTCAACACCTTGAACTCCGTGATCAGCACGCCGCTGATCCAGGGCGACTACCTCTACGGCGTCGACGGTCATGGGGTGTTGCGATGTCTCGAGATTGCGACCGGGCGCCGCGTCTGGGAGACCGAGGCGCTGATCGGTGAACGCACCAACTGGGCGACCGCCTTCTTCGTGCGCAACGGCGACCGCTACTTCATCAACACCGACACGGGCGATCTGGTCATCGCCACCTTCTCGCCAGAGGGTTACAACGAGGTCAGCCGGACGCACCTGATCGACCCGACCCACCCTTATGTGCGCCGCCGCATCTCCGGCCCGGCCGTCAACTGGTCGCATCCCGCCTACGCGAACAAGCACATCGTCGTCCGCAACGACGAGGAGATCGTGCGGCTCTCTCTCGCCAAAGAGCACTAGCGGTGGGCCGGAAGAGCTTCGTCGTCCGCGGTTTCATCGCCTTGGGCATCCTTCTGCCACCGGTCCCGGCGACACACGCGCAAACGTCCACGGCGGGGGGGCGCCGGATCGTGGTGCTGTCCGACCTGCACATGGGGGTCGGTCGCGACTCGTCAGGCGCGTGGCATCCATACGAGGACTTCCGCTGGGCCACCGAGCTCGAGCTGTTTCTGCGGGCGCTTGATGCCGACGGGGAGGTCGGGACGGATCTGATCCTCAACGGCGACACCTTCGAGCTGCTCCAGGCGAATACGCCCGGGTGTTCATACGAGGATGCCATCCTCGGTTGCACCGCGCCGGAGGCGCTCGCTCGGCTCGAGCGTGTGCTCGGGGCGCACACGCGTGAGATGACGGCGTTCGGTGCGTTCGCGCGCGCCGGCGACAATCGCGTGGTCGTCGTTCCCGGCGACCACGACGCGGCGCTGTTGTTCCCGTCCGTGGGCATGCGTGCCGTCGCGGCGTTCGACGCGCCTGCCGACCGCGTCGTGCTGGCGTACGAGGGTTTCTGGCGCTCGGTGGATGGGCTCATTCATGTAGAGCACGGCCATCAGATCGAGACCCGGGCCGACCGGTTCGAGGGCTGGCCGAGGCCGTTCATCACGCGGTCCGGCCGTCAGCATCTCGCTCGTTCGCAGGGACAGCGGACAGTGCAGGCGCTCTTCGACGCGCACGAGGCCCGGTATCCGATCGTCGACAACCTGGCCGACGACACCGCCGGGGTGCGGTATGTGCTGGCCGCCATCGGGGCGGGCGATGCGGGTGCGGCCGCCCCGGCGCTGCTCCGCGAACTGCTGTTCCGGATGTCCTGGCAGCAGTTCCGGATGGACCTCGACCGCGGCGACGTCGCGCCGCCCGCCTGGAATCTGGCGGCGGTCCGTACCGAGGGACCGGCGTTCCTCGTCGCGTCGTTGCCGGACGACGACCGGTTCAAGCCGCTGGCGACGCGTGCGCTCGAGGCGGGCGGGCTCGACAGGCTGGCCGACACTCTGAGCGACGACGAGCTGCGAGCGCTGTGCGACCAGCGGGCGGCGGTGCGCCGGGCGCGACGCCGGTTCGAGCGGATCCTGAGCCAGCTCGATCCGCTGGGGCCCCCTCTGGTGGAGTGCCCGAGGACCCCGGAGACGACTGGACCGAGGTTCGAGTACTTCTGGCAGTCGCGTGACCGCCTGTTTCTGCAACATTTCGAGGCGCTGGAGGGTGGCGACCAGCCGATTGCGGTCTTCGTCCACGGCCACACGCATCTGGCGGACTATCGTCAGGGCAACTTCACGCGCGTCGAGGCCGGCCTGCCCTACGTCGTCGATGGGTTCTCGCCGGTGCGCGACGCCGTGACGCCGATCGTCATCAACGGCGGCGCCTGGCAACGGACCGTCACGCCGGTGATGCTGGACCGGGTCAAGGCGGAACGCCAGATCTCGGACGCGGAGCTGCTCGAGACCCTTCACCCGGAGCAGCTGCCGCCCTGCTACAGTTTCGTGCAGATCGACGCCTACGGCGATCGACCCGGGCCACCGACGCTGCGCTACTGGCGTCAGGGTGAGGACGGAGCCTGGACTGCCGCTGGGCGGTGCGGCCGGGCCATCTCCCGGTAGCGGCGGACCTGCGGGAAGCCGATGGCCGCTTCTCCACGCGCCACGACGGCGCCGGCCGGGTGTGCACCACAGCGCGCTCGTGAAGACATTCGTGGGGCACGGCTTCAGTCGTGCCACAGAAACTGTCTAGATGAAGGAGCCCCTCATGCCGAGTCGCAGACTGTTCGTCGTCACGGTGCTGGCCGTCCTGCTTGCCATAGGTGCGGCCGGGTTTGCGCAACAGCCGGCCCCGCGCTGGGTCACTGCCTGGGCCACCTCGCAACAGGGTCTCGGTCAAGACGGCGTGACCGACGCGACCGTGCGTCTGATCGCGCGGGTGACCGCGGGCGGCGAGTCGGTGCGGGTCCGGCTCGACAACACCTATGGCACCGAGCCGCTCCAGATCGGGTCCGCCTACATCGGGCAGCGCCAGCGAGGGCCGGCTTTGTTGTCCGGGTCGAACATGCAGGTCCGCTTCGCCGGGGCCACCAGCGTGACGATCCCGGCGGGGGGCAGCGTCAGCAGCGACCCGGTCCGGATGACGGTGCTACCGCGACAGGACTTGGCCGTGAGTCTCCATGTGCCGGGCGCCAACGTGCGGCCCAGTCTGCACCGTGGGGCGCTTGTGACCTCGTACGTAAGTGCTGACAGGGCCGGCGACCTCACCGCTGACGAGACACGCACCGGGTTCACCGAGACGATGACGTCGATGTGGTGGCTCAAGTCGATCGACGTGCTGACGTCGTCGGTCGGCGGCGCCATCGTCGCGTTCGGCGACTCGATCACCGACGGCTCCTGCTCGACGGTCGATGCCCACGACCGGTGGGAAGACTGGCTGGCGGTGCGTCTCGACGCGATGGACGACCCGGCCGCGCGTCGGGCGGTCGTCAACGAGGGGATCGGCGGCAACACGGTCATCGGAGAGCATCTCCAGCCGGCCCCGAACAGCACGCCCGGTGTCGAGCGGTTGGAGCGCGACGTCCTGTCCCACGAGGGCGTCACCGACGTCATCCTGTTCATGGGGACGAACGACATCCGCCGGGAGGCGTCCGCGCGTCAGGTCATTGCCGGGATGGAGACCATCGTCGAACAGGTGCACGCTCGCGGGCTCCGCATTCACGGTGTGACGATCATCCCGCGGCACAACCGCGCCCCGACCGAGAGCAACTCCGGCTGGACCCCGGCCAAGACCCGCATCCGCAACCAGGTCAACGACTGGATTCGAGGCGACGCGCCGTTTGACGGCGTGCTCGATTTCGACGCCGTCGTACGCGCCCCCTCGAACCACGACCTGATCCTCCCGGCCTTCGACTGCGACGGCATCCATCCGACCGCTCGCGGCTACTACGAAATGGGCCGGTCGGTGCCGCTCGAGCTGTTCGCGCGGTAGGCCGCTCGCGCCGTCAGCTCTTCGGGCGTACGGCGGCACACCCGGCTTCCCCGTGTGTCTCAGGGCGGGACCGTTTCGAGATACACTCGGCACCGCACCGGTGCAGACCACCGGCAAGGAGACTGTCATGACGAAAGTGACGACGAAGTGGCTCGCGTTGGTCGGCGTGTTCCTGGTGGCAGTGGCGGTGGGATTCGCCAACACCGCGGCCGATCTGCCGGAGATGGATGGCGTCCCGACCGCCGAGCCGGAGACGGTCGGCATGTCGTCTGAGCGGCTCGAGCGACTCGACCGCGTGATGCAGGGCTACATCGACCGCAACGAGGTGGCCGGCGTCGTCACGCTGGTGGCCCGGCGCGGCAAGGTGGTGCACTTCTCGGCGCTCGGGGAGCGGGATGCTGAGAGCGGCGCGCCGATGCCCCACGACGCCATCTTCCGGATCGCATCGATGACCAAGCCGATCGTCTCGACGGCGCTGATGATGCTCTACGAGGAGGGCCACTTCCAGCTGCGCGACCCGATTTCGAAGTGGCTGCCGGAGTTCGCCGACATGCAGGTGGCGCTGCCGCCGCCGCCACAGGAGCGGGTGACCGTTCGCGTCAAGACGATTCCGGCGGCGCGGCCGATCACCGTGCAGCAGCTCCTGACCCACACGGCCGGGCTGGCGAACAGCTATCGCGGCATCATGCAGCCAGAGTTTCTGGCGATGTCGGCGCAGACCAAACCGGGCGACACCGTCGGCGACATGCTGAAGCGGCTGGCGAAGCTGCCGCTCAACTTCCACCCGGGCGACCACTGGGAGTATGGTCGCGCGACCGATGTGGTCGGCCGTCTCGTCGAGGTGATGTCGGGACAGACGCTCGACGCGTTCCTGAGAGAGCGGATCTTCGAGCCGCTGGCCATGACCGATACGCACTTCTATCTGCCGGAGTCGAAGCTCGACCGGTTCACGGCGCTCTATCGGCCGGATGCCAATGGGACGATCGCACTGTCCGAGGCGCCGACGGCCGAGAGCCGCTACGTGGCCGAGCCCCACGTCTACTTCAGCGGCGCCGGTGGTCTGGTGTCGACCGCGCGCGACTACTTCCGGTTCCACCAGATGATGCTGAACGGCGGCGAGCTCGAGGGAATCCGCATCGTCAGCCGGAAGACGGTCGAGCTGATGACGACGAACCACACCGGCGACAAGGGGATCTGGCTCGCCGGGCCGGGATACGGCTTCGGCCTCGGCTACGCCATCGTGACCGACCTCGGGCCGTCCGGGACGCCGCGGTCCGAGGGCTCTTTCTACTGGAGCGGCGCGTTCGGCACGATCTTCTGGGTCGACCCGAGCGAAGAGATCATCGGCATCCTGATGCAGCAGCTCCGGCCCTACGTGCACCTCAACGTTCGGCCAGACATGGCGACGATGACCTATCAGGCGATCATTGATTAGCCGGGGCTTCGCCCCGGACCCCACGCCGCGCCGGCGGGCCGCGCATTGTCGCGCGGCTGCGGGCGAATGAGCGAATGGCCAAGCGCCTGACGTCCGAAGCCTGCGTCGTTGGCAGCGGCGGTTACGGCGCCGCCAACGACGCTGAAATAATCTCCTCGTCGTTTCGCGCGTAGATGTGCTGGTTGGCGTAGGCCGGATGCGACCAGTTCACGTAAGTGAGCCGGCGGCGGTTGCCGGGGCGTGAGGTCGGCGCGATCAGCGAGGTGCGGCTGATCTCCTCGTAACCCTCAGGCGAGAGCCGGGCGATGATCAGGTCGCCGTGGTCGTTGTTGATGAAGACGCGGTCCTCGTGTCTCACCATGAACGCGCTGGCCCAGCGCGCGCGTTCGCCGGTCGCCTCCTGTGTTTCCCAGACCCGCTCGCCGGTGGCGGCCACCAGACATCGAAGCTGGCCATAGCTCCCGAACCCATAGATGTGGTCGCCATCGATGATCGGCGTCCCGATCACCGCGTGTAACCCATCGGTCAGGATCTCGCTGTGGCTGCTGCCGCGCCACCGCAGCTCGGCCCCCGGCGAGTCGTTATCGAGCCTCAGCATCATCGGCCCGTCGTAGAACGTGGTCACAAAGAGATCCGATCCGCGGCGCACCGGTGTCGTCACGGTCATGTCGTACCCGACCTCGAACGGCTGCTCCCAGTAGACTGCACCGGTCTCGGGGTCGAGCGACGAGACCGCCAGCGGGTGCCAGATGATGAGCTGCCGCACGCCGCCCGCCTCGATGATGATCGGCTGGCCCACACCAGCGCCCGCTTCGACCGAGGACAGCGCGCGCCAGACCTCGGTGCCGGTGGTCCGGTCGAACGCCATCACCTTCGCATCCGGCTGGCCGCCGACGAGGGTGATGACGCGGCTGCCGTCGACCAACGGTGAGCTGGCAAATCCCCATTGTGGGATGTCGGCGCCGTGGTCCTCCACGTAGCTGGTCCGCCACAGCACCTCGCCGGTGTCGACCTTCAGGGCGGTGAGGATGCCGCTTGCGCCAACGGCGTAGACCTGGTCGCCGTCGACGGTCGGCGTGGCCCGCGGACCCTCGTCCCACGACACACCGGCATAGCTGACCTCCCAGCTATGGGTCCAGAGAATCTCGCCGGTCGCCTCATCCAGGCACAGAATCCGCTCGGTGCCGTCCAGACCCCGCGCGCGCTCGAAGTCGGTCACGAAGACCCGGCCGTCGGCGACGGCCGGACCGGAGAAACCGTGATGAATCGGTGTTCGCCACCGAACCGCCAGCCCGTCGTCAGGAAAGACCTCGAGGATGCCGGTCTCGTTCCAGACCCCCAGCCGGCCCCGGCCGCGGAACTCCGGCCAGTCGTCGGCTTGGATTGCGGCTGCGCCGAGTGTCAGCAGCACGGCAACCCACACGAGCGGCGCTCTCAGCGTTGCGGTGATGTTCAGCATGGCGGTCTCTTGATGATGAAGAAGATTGGCGAAGCCCTTCCGCCTGCGCCAAGGCTACGGCCGCAAGGAGGCTTCGGCGGACAGGCCGACCCCTCCTGCCTCCTGCCTCCTTCGTTTCACTGTCCCAGCTCGTCGTAGATCGCCTGCATGTTGGCCGCGGCGCGGTCCATGCCGTACTCGGGATACCGTGCCCACAGGTCCAGGGCCGCGACCGCCTCGTCGACCGAGCGTCCAGCCTCTTTCGACGCACGCGCCGCCTCGAGAAAGTCTCGGTTGAACCGGGCATACTCCCGCAGGTCGTCCCACGTGGTCCATCCACGCATCGGGCTGCCGGGTGGCGGGGGAATGTGTCCCGGAATCACCCGCCGCACGCCCGCGATCGACGCGACGATCCGGTCGAGTGTGTCGGGATACGCAACGCCGCTTCCGCCGTTGCCCACGTCGATGTATGGCGGACCCAAGAAGGCGAACAGATCGCCCATGTGCGCCGTGCCCAGCGCCGGGAAGACGACCACCGTATCCCCGTCGGTGTGACCCGTGCCGAAGTAGTAGAGGTCGATCTGGTCGCGGCCCTCGAACAGCGTCAGGGTGTCGCCGAAGGTCCGGTCCGGCAGGAATTCGGCGCCGGCTCCGGCGAACGCGTCCATGCCGGCCATGCGCGTCGCAGCGTTCTCGTGCGCGACGATTTCGACCGTGGCGGGAAAG
>Ga0310122_10002218_pt1 | contig 12380 bp, 9 predicted proteins | sample CB6_Bottom_1051__FD_203503 | JGI IMG/M metagenome (GOLD analysis project Ga0310122, IMG submission 203503) | Marine microbial communities from Western Arctic Ocean, Canada - CB6_Bottom_1051 | ecosystem: Environmental > Aquatic > Marine > Oceanic | place: Canada: Western Arctic Ocean | collected...
GCACGTACGACCAACAGCCGCCGACGCGCCGGGTCAGACCATACGTCGTTCAACGCGGCAGGGTTGCCCGGGATCAGCATGGAGCAGGATCCAATCCAGTACCGTAGCTATACCTGGCACACCAACCTCGATACCTACGAGCGCGTGCTCGAGCAAGATGCGATCGCGTCGTCAATTTCGGTGGCGGCCGCCGTGTATCACCTGGCGATGCGAGATGAGCGGCTTCCCCGATTCGCGCCATCCGAGATGCCCCCCGTGCCCCGCCGCTAAGTCGGCCCGCGGACGTCTGCCGAAGGGCCTGCGCCTGGACCCACGCGGTCGCTTCCAGGGACCCCGAGAGCGCCACTCCGCGTCTTGGCATGTGATCGAGGAAGCAAAGCGACGGGCGCGCGACAATGCGCGCTCCGCGGCGGTGGAGTGCGGCACACGGGGTCCCCGCGTAGCCGTCGCGTGGGGTTCGGGGGCAACCCCGTCTAAAGAGGCCGCGTTCGTCTGGCTAGGCGCGAGGAGGGAGCAGCCAGGGTGGGCTGTGACCGACGAAGCATCACCGCCCATTGCCCTGGTGGCCCGCCCGAGCGGATTCCAGGCGCTGGTTGCTCGTTCGGCGCGCCAGGTCCCCTGTCCGGCCACCTCGCCGTAGTCGCAGGTGCCTTCCATGTCGCGTTCGCCCAGTGTGCCCAGAAACGCGACCTGCGTTTCGTCCCGGATTTTGAAGAAGAGCTCGACACGACCGTCGGCCACAGTTCCGGTAATAGGTTGCGTGCCATACGACCCGTCGTAGTGGCCAGTCAGAAGGTCGTCATCCTGACGGAGCACGAAGCGGATCGTGGAGCGGCCCGAATCTTCGAGTCGTACCGTGACCCGCCAACTTCCGGTCAGGTCACCGCGATCGTGCTCGGCCGGCAGGGCCCACACCCCGAAGATCAGGACAGCGAAGAGCCCGCCGAACCCGAGCGCCAACTTCAACGTGGTCGACATCGGTCTGCCCGCTCTGACGGAAAACACGGAACGTGGGTTCCGTGTCTGGTTCCAGGAGAGCGCGTGTCATCCTATCGCGGCCGGAGGGCCGGGATCACTGCGGGTGGTCGGCTGCGCAGAGAGCCCCGTGCTGCAAGAAGACCTCGGCTTGTGCGTCTGGCGCGGCGAACAGCATCTCCACGCAGGCGTGGACCCGAGAGGCGAACGCCGCCGGGACGAGGTCCCGCGCCCGCTCGCGAGCGCCGTCGGACAGCGCGCGGGTTGCGGAGGTCAAGCCGTGCAAGCCGCAGGCCAACGCCTCCGTGTTCGATGCGGTGCGGCCCACGACGGCGACCCTGCCTGGGTCCTCGCTGGACGTGGTCGAACCATGGTTCGGGTGACAATAGGTCGTCATGCCAGACGCCGATCCGCCTTCGCCGATGCACGCGGCCGAGCCGCCGACGACCGACGGCGACTCGGCGTCACCAAGATTCGCCGCCTGGGAGCGCCGCACTAGAGTCTGGGCGCTGGTGTTCGCGGCGCTCACGCTTGGCGTGACGATGTTGGGTGCCTTGGTGCTGATTCGAGCCGGCCGCCCGGTGGTGACGACCGTGGTGCTGGCCCTGGCGCCGGCGTGTGGGGTTTACGCCTGGCAAACCGCACGCATTCGCCGTCGCCGGTCGTGGTTCCGACAGCCGTTTCCGCCAGAGTGGGAGGCCGTTCTCCAGCGCGATGTGCTGTTCTTTCGGGCGCTTGACCCGGGCGACCAGGCGCGGTTCCGACGGGAGCTGCAGGTATTTCTAGGCGAGAAACGGATCACCGGTGTCAAAGTGCGTCTGGATACGACCACCCAGGTGCTGGCGGCGGTGAGCGCCATCATTCCGATCTTCGGGTTTCCCGATTGGGAGTGGGATCAGATCCGTGAGGTGCTCGTCTACCCGACGCGGTTCGACGGCGAGTTCGACTTCGGCGACCGACGAGATCACAACATTCTCGGGATGGTCGGCACCGGCAGCCTGAATGGGCTGATGATTCTGTCGAAGCCGGACCTGATCGACGGTTTCCGGAACGCGACCGACAAACGCAACGTCGGGGTCCACGAGTTCGCCCATCTGGTGGACAAGACCGATGGCGTCATCGATGGCGTGCCGGGGGTCGGGTTGGGCCGGGATGCGATTGGTCCCTGGATCAATCTGGTCCGGCGCAAGATGTCGGAAATCGAAGAGGGGCGGTCTGACATCAACCGCTACGCGCTCACCAACGAGGCCGAGTTCTTCGCGGTGACGTCGGAGTACTTCTTTGAGCGACCGGGGGTGATGCAACGGAAGCACCCTGAGCTCTATGCGGCACTGGAGGGCGTGTTCAATCAGGATTTACGGTCGCGAGTGGGTGCGATGCGGCGTGAGCTGAAGCGCGGACGACTCAAGTTCGGTCGCAACTCACCCTGCCCGTGCGGGAGCGGACGCAAATTCAAGAAATGTTGTCTCCAGTAGCGCGGTCTGCGCGCGTTGGTGACACGTGGAACCGCGCGCTATCATGTCCACCTACGCGATGTCTGTGAGACGTTCAACCCGGGGGGCGTTCCGGTGTGCATCCGGCGTGGGGATGTGCTGGCTTCTGCTGTGGCTGACGTCGGTGTCGTCGGGGCCGGCGGCCGCGCAGCCGCTGCAGCTCGTGCACCTCGCCGACGGGCGCCTCACGGTGGCCGCCCACGACGCGTCGCTCCGTGTGCTCATCGAAGAGATCTCGCGGGAAACTGGCGTGCGGCTGGAGGGAGCGGACGCGTTGCGAGGCGACGTGACGGTTCGGTTCCGCCGTCGAACGCTCGAGGATGGGCTCGCGCTCATTCTGAGTGGGTGGCGATACGCGCTGACGTCCGAGTCCCGGCAGGAGCCTGGCGGCGGTACCGAACCGTCGCTGATCCGGCTCCGTGTGCTCGGGCGCCGTACGGGGTCGCTCGGTGCGCCAGCGGCCGCGGCGCCGCCGGTCGACGTGGCGGCGCACCAACCGGGACGCGAGCCCGCCGACGGCTCTGGTTCTCTCGATGCGCTTCTGCACAGCGACGACCTGACTGTGGTGCGACGGGCGGGGCTGGCCGCGCTGCGCGATCCGGACCGCGGGGTTCGAGCGAGGGCCATCAACGCGCTGGCCGCTCGCGGCGGCGATGATGCGGTCACCCTGCTGGAAGTGGCCTTGCGGGATGCTGAGCTCGGCCTCCGTCTGGACGCGATCGAGGCGCTCCGCCGCATTGGAGGAGACCGGGCGGCGCGGGGGTTGACCGGCGTCCTTCACGATCGCTCGCGGCCACATCGTCTCCGGGCGGTGGATGCACTCGGCGCCATCGGCGGGCCCACCGCCATGCAGCTGCTCGACTACGTCCAGGCCGTCGATCACGATGAGACGGTGCGGGCCGCCGCGGCCGACCACCTTGCCGTCCTGCGAGCCAGGCAGTAGTGCCCGGCCACCACACCTTCCTCGTCGCCTCTGGCCAGCCGGGCGGCGCGCACCGCAGGTAGTCCGCGACTCATGCTTGCACATTGCTGATACCAGACAGGACAGTCGATTGCCGCTCACTTCGTTGGACCAGGTCTCGATGGCGCACGGGCACGTGCCGTTGCTCGACTCGGCCAGCCTGCGAATCGAGGCTGGTGAGCGGGTGTGCGTCATTGGGCGGAATGGCGCCGGCAAGTCCACTCTGCTCCAGTTGATCGCCGGGCGACAGACACCGGACCGAGGGAACGTCCGCCGGGAGCGTCACGTCCGGATCTCGCTGCTCGAGCAGGATGTTCCGCTGTTCTCAGACCGTCCAGTCTTCGATGTCGTGGCAGAAGGACTGGGAGACTTGGCCGAGCTGGTGTCGGACTATCATCGTGCCGCGACAGCGTTGGGCGCCGGTTCCACCTCGGCCCGGCTCGACGCGCTGGGCCGTCTGCACCACTCCCTCGAGGAGCGCGACGGCTGGCGTGTCGAACAACGCGTCGAGCTGATCATCGAGCGGTTGCGGCTGCCGTCGGACGCTGTGGTCAACACGCTGTCCGGCGGCTGGCGGCGGCGAGTGTTACTGGCGCAGGCCCTGGTCGCCCAGCCGGAGATTCTGTTGCTGGACGAGCCGACGAACCACCTCGACATCGAGGCCATCGATTGGCTCGAGGCGTTCGTGGTCGACTATCCAGGCGCGGTGGTTCTGGTCACACACGACCGCCAGTTCCTGCGACGAGTGGCCACGCGGATCGTCGAGATCGACCGGGGCCAGCTCACATCCTGGCCAGGAGACTACGACAACTATGAGCGCCGCCTGGAAGAGCGCCGAGCCGACGAGTCGGTGCGGCACGCCAAGCAGGACAAGCGACAGGCCGTCGAAGAGGTGTGGTTGCGTCAGGGCATCAAGGCCCGCCGCACCCGAAACGAAGGGCGCGTCAAGGCGCTGCTGGCGATGCGAGCGGACCGTGCGGAGCGACGCGCCGCAATGGGGCGTGTCCGGCTGAAGCCCGCCACTGCCGACGCCCCCGGTCGACTGGTGTTCGAGCTCGAGGGGGTCGCAAAGTCGTTCGACGGGACCCCGGTGATTCCTGAGTTGAATCTGCGCGTGCTGCGGGGAGACCGGGTCGGTCTTATCGGTGCCAACGGTGCCGGCAAGACCACCTTGCTGCGTTTGCTGCTCGGCGATCTTGAGCCCGACCAGGGCCACGTTCGTCGCGGGAGCAACGTGCGGATCGCCTACTACGACCAGCAGCGCGAACAGCTCGACGTCGAGCGCACCGTGTTCGACATCGTGGGAGACGGCAACGACACCGTCACCGTCGATGGGCAGGCTCGTCACGTCTACGGGTATCTTCGTGACTTCCTGTTTTCGCGCGAGCGTGCCCGGTCGCCGGTCAAGTCGTTGTCTGGCGGCGAGCGCAATCGGCTCCTGCTGGCTCGCCTGTTCACGCGTCCGGCCAACGTGCTCGTGCTCGATGAGCCGACCAATGACCTCGACCTGGACACCCTCGAGTTGCTGGAGTCGCAGCTTGTCGAGTGGTCAGGCACGGTGCTGCTTGTCAGTCACGACCGGGTATTTCTCGACCACGTGGTGAGTAGTACGGTGGTGTTCGAGTCCGATGGCCAGGTGCGGGAGTACGTCGGCGGTTACCAGGATTGGCTGCGGCAACGCCGTGTCCAGCCCCCCGCGGAGCGTCCGGGTCGTCCGACGACGCCTCGCGCCCAGACGGCGGAGCCGCAGACATCCAGCGGCGCGGCGGTTGCGGCTCCAGCGCGACTGTCCTACAACGAGCAGCGCGAGCTGGTGGCGTTGCCCGATCGGATCGAGCGGCTGGAGGCCGACGTCGATCGGCTGAACGGGGCGACGGTGGCGCCCGACTTCTATCGCGAGGCGCCGGAGTCGATCAAGGCAACCCTCGCACGCCTGAAGGCCGCGCAGGCCGAGCTGGACTCCTCCTACGTGCGCTGGGAGCACCTGGAAGCCCGTCGCGGCAATTTCCGCGGCTAGTGCCCTCAGAGCTGATGAGGGCAGGAACGGTTCACCGACATGCGAGATCAGTGGTACGGCGATGACCGGGACGTCCTCAAGTGGAGCACCCTCGTCCATTTGGCACGACGGGAATCCGTCCCCGGAATCCTCCACATCGCGATGTATCGAGCGAGCCGGCCGATCGCCCCGCTGGCCACCGCGTTCGGTCCTGTCGACCCGCCGGACGAGGTGCTACGCCACTTTCGCGACCTCGGCGACATTCAACGCTTGGCCGCCGCGACTGGGCTCGAGATCGACGTGATCAAGAGCCCCTTCGCCCATCGGGTGACCTACTTCGACGAGGTCTGCGGTGCAGTACGAGCGCGAACCGGGCGGGTGCTTGTGTTTCTGGACCCTGACATCGGCATCGAAGCCGAACAAGGAGGGCCCGAGCACGTCACGTCGGCAGACGTCGCGCGGGTCTTCGACGCTCTGCAGCCGGGCGATCTGCTGGTCTGCTATCAGCACGCCAGGCGGCAGAAAGGTTGGCGTGGCCGGGCGCGCCGCGCCTTTGCGCACGCGCCAGGGATTCCCTCCTTCGACGTGGAGGTGGTCGAGTCCGAGCTGGTGCGTGATGTCCTGATGTTCTCCGTGAAGAAGTCGTGACAGGCCAGCCCGACCGCGTAGGCTCAGCGACCCGGGGCCACCCCCTACGGACCGGTCGCCGTCAAGTAGAACGAGAGGAACTTCTTCTCGCCGGCCTGGACGTTGTGCGAGATTTTCCGTCCATCGCGCTCCATGCCCCTACAGGCGCGCCATCGCGGTCGCCAGGTTGCCCAACGCCCGGTCAACCAGTTGCCGGCTGGCCGCGATGTTCATCCGCATGCACCCCGCCCCGCTGGTGCCATAGCTGGATCCGGGATTGATATGGATATGGGCGTGCTCTAGCAGGTAGCGCTGGAACCGTTGCTCAGGCGTCTCGTCGTGTCCGGCCACGTCTCCGGGATCGACTCGGTCGATCGCCTCGCTGACATCCAGCCATGACAAATAGGTGCCCTCGGGCTTGACGACCCGCACGTGCGGCACACGTGAAGCCACGAACGACTCGACTCGTTCTTGCGTCCCGTCGATGTAGTCGACCAGCTGGTCGAGCCAGTTTTCGCACTCGTTGTAGGCGGTTTCGGCGGCGACGACGCCCAGGGTGTTCATGCCCTGCCGATGCTGTCCGGCGCCAAGAATCCGGTCGAGATAGTCCGCATTGGTCGAGAACAGGTAGGCGCACTTCAGACTCGAGAGGTTGAACGACTTGCTGACCGACTTGTAGGTGACGCTATTGCGGACGATCGCCTCGTCGTCGAGGGTCGCATACGGGGTGTAGGTGTGCCCCCGGGTCACGAAGTCGCAGTGGATCTCGTCGGCGAGTACGATGACCCGGCGGCGGGTACAGATCTCACCCAGGGTCATCAGGTCGTCGCGTGACCAGACGTTGCCGGTCGGGTTTTGCGGGTTGCAGAGAATGAACGCGTAGGTGTCGTGGTCGATTCGACGCTCGAGATCCTCGAAATCCATGCGGTAGCGACCGTTCAACAGCCGGAGTGGGCATTCCTCGGCCACGGCCCCCACGACGCGGATATCGGTGTAGAAGCCGTTGTAGCCCGGAGTCTGGAGGAGGATCTTGCTGCCGGGAGGGCAGAAGGCGCGCAGCGTGCTGATGATGGCCGGATGCACCCCATCCGAGTGCAGGATGGAGTCAGGTGCGATCTCGAGACCGTAGCGACGCCGGTTCCAGTCGACGATCGATTCGAGATACGACTCGGGCTTGGTCAGATAGCCATAATTTTCGTGGGCGACGCGGTCGCGGAGCGCGCGCGTGATCGCCGGCGCGATTCGGAAGTCCTGGTCGGCGGTGCCCATGCCGACCTCGACCTGGCTCCGGCCGTACTTGGCAATTTGGGCATCCCACTTCGACGAGTCCGTGCCGATGCGACTGTAGATCGTGTCGAAGTCGTAGCGGCCGCCCGGTGGCTGCACGCGTCCGCCGCCTTCCGCGGTTGGCAGCGCTGCGCCGGCCGCTCCGGCGACGGCGGTGAGTCCGGCGCCCCTCAAGAACGCCCGTCGATCAAGCTGACTGTGCTTCGGCATCGTTGCCTCCCGCCGACGTTGCGGTCGCGGACGCGTCGGCGCACGTCACCCTGCAGGGTGACGTGCGATGAGGCAAGCATAGTCGACTTGACGCGGCGGGCGAGCACCGCCGTTGCGTCAGTCGTGTCCAGCGAGCCACACGTGGCGACGCTCGTCGTGTGCCGACGGACACCCCCGCGCCGCCGCGCGTGCGTCCGCACGCGGGCTCGTCGTGCGCGCGCCGCCGATATGGTCGCGTCTGTCGCGCGGCCCGGTGGGGGTGGCATGGTTTCTGCTCGTCTGGTGCCGTGTTTGTGCCAGAGCGACAGTGGACCCCGACGCGGCGGGACGCGCTGTCTCATTGGCGGAGACGCTGCACGACTGTGAACCATACGGCGCGGACGGGAGTCCGCCAGACGAGGGGAGCACTGACTATGTGGAAGCGACAGGAGCCAGACCGATACCCGCACCCACCGTGCCGGTTGCCTCCGAACCTCGCCAACCCGGGGCGCCGCCGCCGGATGCGAGTGGTCCCACTGCGGCTGCGAGCATTGGCCGATCAGTGGTGATGAAAGGTGAGCTGACGGGGAGCGAGAATCTTGTCATCGATGGACAGGTCGAGGGCACCATCAACCTCCGCGAGAATCTGCTCACGATTGGGTCGAGCGCGAACATCAGCGCGGAGATTCTGGCCAAGTCGGTGATCGTGTTGGGTCGTCATCGCGGCAACATCACCGGGACCGAGAAGATCGAGATTCGAGAGAGCGGTTCGGTCGATGGCGATCTCAGCGCGCCTCGTGTGGCGATCGCGGAAGGGGCTCACTTTCGCGGCAGTATCGACAGGCTGACCAGTTGCCCGGGGTGCCGAGCGCGCGCGCGTCGGCGTCGGCTGGAGCGCGTGCCGACGCGGCCCCCCGCGTCACGAGGAGCGGCAGTGTGTCGACCGCCGCAGCGAGGCCGGCTTCGTCGTAGGATCGTGGGTGTGAGCTGGACGGGCCATGACCTCCGCCGCGCGTCCAGCCACTAGGTTTCCCGCCGAGGCGTCCGCCTGACGGCGTTGCTTCCTCGGTCACATGCCACCTGCATGCTCCCTCGTCGCGTCTTGTCAGCCGAACGCCTCGGCAGGAAACCGCCCTTCGTCGTTTTTCAGCAGCCTCCTAGACTCGGGCCCTACCCAGAGGAGCACGTTCGGCCGACACCGGCGGTTGGCATGAAGATCGCCTTTACCTGGCGCGGGGGAGAGGGATGGCGCGGACGGTCGTGGGTCCGGGGCGCGAGACGCTGATTGCCGGAATCCTGGCTGGGGCGGATGAGGAGAACGAGAGGACGTACTGGGTGCCCAGTTCGCGGCCGATGGCGTCCATCGTTCCGCTAAGGTCCCGGGGCGCCGCGATGGTGTGGAAGTGTCCACCGGCACCCGCGGCGAGGCGCTCGAAGTTCGTGAGCGGGACCTGCGCCGTAGAGACGCCGTAGAAGAGGATGCCGTGTTCCCGCAGCGACGCGGCCAGGCGGTCGATATCTCCGTGCAGGTCGGTCGCTCGGCGGCGACCTCGCACTTGCGACGATTGCAGCGCCGACGGTGCGATCTCGCTCGCTTGTCCCAGCATGAGGATGACCGGCCGCGGGGCGGCACGCGCGGAGAGATCGTCAATCGCCTCGATGATGGCGGCATCCAGCTCTCCGTCGACACTCTGCATGTCGACGATGCTCTCGTCGTCGAGGCTCTCGATGAACTGTGAGAGCGCCGACGTGAGTTGTTGCTGGGTCACCGCCAGGCCCTCGAAGATCGCCACGACCTGCACGGTCGTCGGGGCGGGTTCGACGCCGGCCAGGTCGAGCTCGACATCGTCGAGCCGCACCGTGAACTCGTCGCGGGTCAACCCGGCGACCGGGGCGCCCGCCTCATCCATCACCGTGACCAGTAGACGCGTCGGCGTTTGCGCGGACGCGGTCGACGACGACGAGAGTGTCGCCACCACCACGCCCGCCGCCGCAAGGCATCGAACCGGCAGCCAGTGGCCAGTGTTGCTGGGCGCGGTCATCGCGGAATGTATTTCTTGACGTCGCGCGGGCCGACCTCGGCGCCGTAGATGTTTCCGTCAGCGTCCACCGCCACGCCTTCGGCCCCGCTGGTGCCACCGCGCTCCGCCGGATCGGGGATGAAGGCGGTGACGGTACCGTCGATGGCGCTGCCGATTCGGATGCCCCGGCGCACGTTGGGGTGATGCCCGTAGCCACCCTCGTTGTCACGTGACTCGGAGTCGGCCACATAGAGGACGTCGTGCTGGTCGATCGCGAGCCCGCTCGGCCGTCCGAATTGTGTCCAGGAGTCAAGGAGTGCACCCTCCTGGTCGAAGAGCTGGATCCGGTTGTTGGTCCGGTCGGCGACGAACAGGCGACCCTGTGAGTCCATGGCGAGTGAATGAGGACCCTCCAGCTCATCCGGCCCGGACCCGTGGTGGCCCCACGACGTGATGAACGTGCCGTCGGCGGCAAACTTGACGATCCGCGCGTTGGTGCTGGGACCATGGCCGTCGGCGACGAAGATGTCGCCGCTCGGTGCCACCAGCACGTCGGACGGCTGATTGAATGTGTCTTGTCCTTCGCCCGGGACCCCGGCTTGTCCCAATGTCATCAGTTCCCGCCCCCGGGAGCTGAACTTGAAGACCTGGTGGCCCTTCCCGTTGCCCGGTTCTACGCCATGGTCGGTCACCCATACGTTGCCATCCGGATCGATATGGAATCCGTGTGGGAAATTGAACAGCCCGACCCCGAAGCTGTCGAGCAGCCGGCCGGACGTGTCGAGGTGAAGAATCGGATCGAGATCGGAATCGACACAGCTGTTGGCTCCACAGCGGTCATAGGCCCAGATACTGCCGTCCGGCGCCACATCCACGCCGGCCGTGGATCCGAAACGGCGACCGTCCGGCAACTTGGGCCAGTTCAGCACCGTGATGAACTCGTGTGGGAGGTTGTTCGGCGGTGGAACGCCGACTTGCGCATGGCCCGCGACCGATGAGGACCCGGCGGCGAGCACCATGGTGATAAGCACCGTGCCGGCATCGTGTGAGGGCATGCGTCGCATATGGCGAAGTATCCGCTGAAAACGTCCGAGGGGGGCGTTCTGACGAGGCGTTTGTGTGGCAAGGCGCGACGAGGGAGCATGCAGGCGGCATGGACCGAGGAAGCAACGCCGTCCACGCCTTGACCATGATGACAGAAACAACGCCACAGGGGGGTTTTCTGACGAGGCGTCTGCGTGGCCAGGCGCGACGAGGGAGCATGCAGGCGGCATGTGACCGAGGAAGCAACGCCGTCCACGCGGGCGCCTCGTCGGAAAACCCAGAAGCGAATTATAACGGGGACAGCAGGGAGGCGAGCAGCTCGGCCGGGTGTCGGGCCGTGACGCCGGCCAGATCATGCACCTGGTGTCGACAGGAGACGCCGGACGCCACCAGTGCCTCGTCCGGACCCAGCGCCCGAGCGGCCGGGAGGAGCCGCCGCTCGCCAACCTGTCGCGACACGTCATAGTGCTCGCGCACGTAGCCGAACGATCCGGCCATACCGCAACAGCCGGCGTCGAGTTCGATCACCTCGGTGTTCGGGATCCGGTTGAGCAGCGCCCGGGCCGGCGGCACCAGGCCGAGCGACTTCTGATGACAGTGCCCGTGCAACAGCAGCCGTTTCGGGCCAGGTCGGAAGCTGAGCCGCGTGGCGTCATCTGTGAGGACCCCGTCCAGCCACTCTTCGAACAGTAGACAGCCGTTGGCGACCTCACGGGCGTGGCGCCCGTCCTCGCCCCTCAGCAGGGCGGGGATGTCGTCCCGTAGCGCTGAGAGGCAGCTGGGTTCGAGCACGATCACCGGTTTCCCGGCCGCGACGATCGGGTGAAGCCGCCGCGTCGTCTCCACCGCTTGACCCCGCGCCTCGTCCAGGAGCCCTTGAGAGATCAGCGGTCGCCCGCAACAGGCATCCGGCCCCAGTCCGATCGCGATACCGGCCCGGTCACTGAGCGCCGCCACCGCGAGACCGATCTCGGGATGGTAGTAGTTCGTGAACGTATCGTTGAACAGGACGACGGCGTCCGGGTCCTCGGCGACCGGCCGCTCGAGCCAGCGCGACGCCAGCGTTCGCGTGGCCCATGCCGGCAGCCGACGGCGGCGGTCCAGGCCCAGCAGCCGCTCGTTCAGGAGCCGGACCACCGGGCTCGCCAGCAGTGGATTGAGAAGCCGCGCGAAGGGGCTGGCCCAGGCCGACAGTTCGTGGATGCCCCCCAGCAGACGGGCTCTGAGAGGGGTGCCGTGGCGGCTCCAGTAGTCGGCGAGGAACTCGCTCTTGAAACGCGCCATGTCGACGCCCACCGGGCATTCGGCCTTGCAGGCGCGGCACTCCAGGCAGAGATCGAGCGTGTTAAACACCCCCTGGTCGCCGAGACCGGCCTCGTCGAGTTGCCCGTTCATCGCGTAGCGCAGTGCATTGGCCCGGCCGCGGGTGGAATGCGCCTCATCGCGGGTCACCATGTACGACGGACACATCGTCCCGTCCAGCGTCTTCCGGCAGGCGCCGATCCCGCTACACATCTCGACCGCGCGGCCCAGTCCGCCATATTCGCCGTACTCGAACCGGGTCGGCGGGTTCGGCGTCTCGTAATCGGCGCCGTACCGGAGGTTGTCCGTCAACGGCGGCGTATCGACAATCTTGCCCGGATTGAACCGTCCGTCCGGGTCGAACGTGCGCTTGATGTCGCGAAACGCCTCGTAGAGCTGTGAGCCGAACATACGTTCCATGAACGGTCCGCGGACCAGTCCGTCCCCGTGCTCGCCCGACAGCGCGCCGCCAAACTCCAGCACCA
>Ga0310122_10002219_pt1 | contig 12380 bp, 8 predicted proteins | sample CB6_Bottom_1051__FD_203503 | JGI IMG/M metagenome (GOLD analysis project Ga0310122, IMG submission 203503) | Marine microbial communities from Western Arctic Ocean, Canada - CB6_Bottom_1051 | ecosystem: Environmental > Aquatic > Marine > Oceanic | place: Canada: Western Arctic Ocean | collected...
TTCGTCGTCTACGAGGGTGTGGCCATCGTAGGAACGCTCGCCCTGTACGGGCGACTGGCGATCAACGATCGTCTCGCAGGCGCCAGCATTGTTGCCGCCGGGATTTGCCTCACGCTGCTCGCCGGGCTGGTGCAGGTCAGTGATATCTCCATTCGGCTCGTCGTCCCCTTTGACCACAATGGCGTGTTCCACCTCGTACAGGCAGTTGCCCTTGTGACGTTGGGCCACGGGTTGCGCGTAGGTTTGGCGAATGTGCCTCAGCGAGCGGCTCGGGATCGACTCTGAAGTGCGAAAGCGACGCCTCCACACCTGGTCAGGGCGTCAACCGGTTCATGAGCCGCGGGAACGGAATCAGCTCCCGCACGTGAGGGCGTCCCGTGATCCATGCCACGGTCCGTTCCAGCCCGAGTCCGAAGCCGGAGTGGGTGAACGTTCCATATCGTCTCAGGTCGAGATACCAAGAGTACGTATCCTCCGGTAGCTTCTCCTCCCGGATCCGCGCCAGCAGCTTGCCGAGATCGTCTTCACGCTGACTTCCTCCGATGAGCTCACCGTATTCGCGCACCAGCAGGTCATTACATCGGACTGTCCTCGGGTCGTCCGGATTTTCCTTCATGTAAAAGGCCTTTACGGCCTTCGGATAGTCATGGACAAAGACGGGCTGGTCGTACTGCTCGGCCAGCAACATTTCGTCCGGCGCCCCCAGGTCACGACCCCACTCGATCTCGCTTCCCTTCTCCCGCAGAAGCGCGACGGCATCCGTGTAGGAGATACGCGCGAAGGGCTTGGAAACCGCCTCCAATTCCGCCGTGTCCCGCTCCAGAACCTCCAACTCCCGACTACACCGTTCGAGCGCCCTCTCCACGAGGTAGCAGACGAAGTCCTCTTGGAGTTGCATGTTGTCATCCGAGTCGGCGAACGCGACCTCCGGCTCGATCATCCAGAACTCGGTCAGGTGTCGGCGCGTCTTGGACTTTTCAGCCCGGAACGTGGGGCCGAAGCAGTACACCTTCCGAAAGGCGGGGCACGCCGCCTCGACATACAGCTGACCGGTCTGAGCCAAGAACGCGGGCTCGCCGAAGTAGTCGGTCTCGAACAGCGTGCCTGCTGACTCGCCGATGGCGCCGGTGAGGATGGGCGTGTCGATGCGGACGAAATCCCGATCGTAGAAGAAGTCGTGTATGGCCTGCTCGATCTCGTGACGGACCAAAAGACCCGCGCGCTGGAGGCTGGACCGAAGCCAGAGATGGCGGTTGTCCAGGAGGAACTCGACCCCATGCTCCTTGGGCTGGATCGGGTACTCCTCCGAAGCCCCCAGTAATTCCAACCCTGCCACGCCGAGTTCATACCCGCCTGGTGCGCGTGCCTCCTCGCGAACCTCTCCCGTGAGCGCCACGGAGCATTCCTGGGTGAGCGTCTCCAACAGGGCCCAGGTGTCCTGCGGGAGGTCCTTCTTGAGAAGCACCCCCTGCACCAGTCCCGTGCCGTCCCGTAGAATGACAAAGCCGACCTTCCCATGGCTGCGGGTGCTCTCGACCCATCCAAGAATGGTGACCGACGTCCCTACGTGGTCGCCAAGGGATCCGACTTCGGTGATGTCTTTCTGAGTCATATCGGAGAGTAGTTGCGTCATCCCACCGAGAAAAGCTTCAGCCGCTCAGCGTAGCGATGGTCCATCAACTCCCTGATCCGAGTGACCCCGGCGCCGCTCAGCTCCGGGTCGGTCTCCACCAGAGCCCGAGCCCGACCCTGGGCCTCCACCAGCAGGCCCTCATCCTTCGAAAGGTCGGCGAACCGCAGAACCGGATCCTGTCCGTGCTGTTGGGCGCCGAAGAGGTCTCCCTGCCCACGTATGCGCAGGTCGGCGTGGGCCACAGCGAAACCGTCGGAGGTGTCTCTGAAGATCTTCAGCCGCTCAGCCGCGGCCTCGCCTGGTTCGGCGATGAGTATGCAGTGGCTCTTGGCAACGCCACGCCCGACTCGGCCCCTCAGCTGGTGAAGTTGCGACAATCCGAAGCGCTCGGCGTGCTCCACCACCATTACGGACGCGTTGGGTACGTCGATGCCAACTTCGATCACAGTCGTCGCGACCAGCACATCGAGGTCCCCGGCAAGAAAGGCCCGCATCACCTGGTCCTTCTCCACGCTGGACAGTTGGCCGTGAATGAGGCCAACCCGTCGGTGCTTGAAGGTCTCGGCTGAGAGGCGTTCGTACTCTTCGGTCGCGGAGCGTAGGTCCATCTTTTCCGACTCCTCGACCAATGGGTATACGATGTAGGCCTGACGCCCCGCCTCGAGTTGCTCGTCCACGAAGCCGTGGACTTCGCTTCGTTTTCTCGGATACCGGAGCAACGTCTTCACGGGTTTGCGGCCTTCGGGCATCTCGTCGAGGAGGGACAGATCGAGATCTCCGTATAACGTCATCGCGAGGGATCTGGGAATCGGCGTCGCCGACATGATGAGCGTATCCGGCGGAATTTCGCGCTCTCCCAGTGCCATGCGCTGTCTCACGCCGAACCGGTGTTGTTCGTCGACCACCACCAAACCGAGGTCTCGAAATTCGACCGCTTCCTGGATGAGCGCGTGCGTGCCCACGGTGAGTGCCGCACTACCGTCACGAAGCGCCTGCAACGACTTCTTTCGCTCCGAGGCCGCCAGCTGGCCTGTCAGAATCTCGATGGTCATGCCCAGGGGCTCCACCAGTTCTCTCATCGTGCGGAAGTGCTGCTCCGCGAGCAGCTCCGTCGGCGCCATGAGGACCGACTGGCGTCCACTCTCCGCGGCGAGGAGCATCGCGAAGAGGGCCACGATCGTCTTCCCCGATCCGACATCCCCTTGCAGGAGACGGTTCATCCTCCGGTTCGAACCCATGTCAGCGTAGATTTCGCGGAGGACCCGGGCCTGTGCTCCTGTCAGCTCAAACGGCAGCGCCCGATGCAGAGGCCGGATGAGCTCGTTGGTTCGCTCGAAGACGAGTCCGGTCTTCTTGACCGTTTCATGGTAACGGACCTGAGCCTGGACGATCTGGAGGAAGAACAACTCGTCGAAGGCAAGGCGGCGGCGGGCGGCCTCCACGGCGCTCAACGAGGAGGGTCGGTGCAGCGCCTCGAGGGCATCACCGAGGCCCAGCAACGAAAGCCGCCGCCGCTCCTCCTCGGAGAGATACTCCTCCTCGGCCACCTCCGTCAGGAGCACGTCGAGATTTTTCTCGAACAGCCCTCGCAGGACCCACTGCGGGACCTCGTCGCTCGCCGGATACGTGGAAAAGACGTGCCCCTTGGCCACCTGAGCCGGAACGCCGTCCGAGGCTCGGGCCAACACGGTGAATTCTCGTGGCTGAAGCTGCCTCCCATGAAAGAACTTCACCGGGCCCGTCACCAACAGGAGATCCCCCTCGTGAAGCTTCCGCTCCAGCCAGGGCTGGCCAGGCCAGGCACACGTGATCATCCCCGAATCGTCCTGCAAGACGGCTTGAAAGATACGGAGCCCCTTACGCGTGGGGATCACGCCCTTCGAGCGCACGCGCCCGACCGCTGTGACATCCGCACCGACCTGGAGGCCGGCTATCGGCTCGATCGTGGAGGCGTCGTCGTAGCGTCGCGGCACGTGGTAGAGGAGATCGCGGGTGGTCACGATTCCTATACGCCCCAGCGCCTCGGACCGGACCGGCCCCACCCCCTTCAGAAACTGGACCGGCTTGTCCAGCCTGAAAAAGCTCACTCCTCGAAGACCCCCTTTACGAAGTCATCGGGATCGAAGTCATGCAGATGGTCGATCCCCTCTCCGGACCCCACGAGCTTGACCGGCAACCCGAACTCCTGTTGGAGACCCACCACAATACCACCCCTCGCCGTGCCATCCAACTTGGTCAGGATGATACCAGACAACTCGACCGTAGCATTGAAGGAGCGCACCTGGGCCACAGCGTTCTGGCCCACCGTCGCATCCAGTACGATCAGGCATTCGTGGGGAGCGCCTTCACAGCGCCGACGGATCACGCGATCGAGCTTCTCAAGCTCCTCCATGAGGTTACGCTGGGTGTGAAGGCGTCCAGCGGTATCCACCAGAACGACCTCCACCCCCCGAGCATCGGCCGCAGCGATGGCGTCGAACGCCACGGCAGCCGAATCGCCCCCCTGTTGCCCCGCCACGAAATCCGCGCCCACCCGCTCCGACCACACACGAAGCTGCTCAACCGCACCCGCCCTGAAGGTGTCCGCCGCGGCGATCATCACGCTGCGTCCTTCACCCCGGATACGGTGCGCCAGCTTGGCCACGGAGGTCGTCTTTCCCACCCCGTTCACGCCAACGATCAAGTAGACCGTCATGCCGGTGTCGGCCACCTGAAGATAGGAAGATCTGGCCGGCTCCAGGATCCGGGCGATCTCATCCGTGAGGGCGCGCCTCAATTCCGAACCGCCGGACACCTTACCTCGGCGAGCGAGCGACTCGACATGATCGACGAGTCGCAGAGTGGCGTCCACGCCGAAATCAGCCGCGAGGAGGCGCTCCTCCAGTGACTCCAACGACTCGTGGTCGACCCCTCCCACGGCGACCCGGACATCCGTCAGCGCGAGATCGACCGCTCGCCTCCAAAGGCCCTTCTTCTTGTCGCCCCCTCGCTTGAACAATCGGGCCATCGTCATCACCCTACCTATCGTAGCCCACCCCGCCGGCGACCTATCCACTCGGCGGAGAGAAGCACCAGGATGAGAAGGTACGGACTCGGGTGGGTTCGTAGCGGCGGGCCGAGCCCTCCTCTCGTCTGGCGACCCTCGTCTTCATCCGATGCCCCTGTGAAGATGTCCGCGGGACGGCGGAGAAGCTCGAGGGTGTGGCCCTCACTTTCGATCCGGCCACTCCCGACGACACCGTCCTCTCCGGGACGCGTGATCCGGTACGAGTACTCGGCCACGGGAAGCGGCCTCGTCCGCGCCTGCCCGGCGCCATCCACCGCCACCGTGGTATCCAGCACCACCGAGTCACCCAGGGTGAGTGTGATTCCGACGCCTTCTCCAATCGAACCCGGGGCTCGCCACTCCATCGACTCGCGAGAACCCCACACGCGCTTCGCGGGCCGGACATCCGTGGTCCCGTCCTGAGGTGCCGAGGAGAGCAGCCATCCTGCGACCCCCGCCCATAACCTACGGTATGCCTCCCGGTCCGGGCCCTCACGAAACGCCCATCGCCAAAACCCCGATGCCAGAACCACCGCGCGACGTCGCCCTCGGTTCTCGTTCAGCACGAGCGCAGCTTCCACGGGCCCAAGCCCCTGCCGCTGAAGCGGAATCGGGGTCGGCACCGTCCCCGGTGCTCGCCGGGGAAGGATATCGGTCAATGGTGGTAGCCCCGTCAAATCTGCTCCGGATAGACTGGCCACGAGTGCGGAGGGAGGCAGGTCGGGCGTCGCATACCACTCTCCATCCAGACGGGAGCGGGCCTCGACACCCGAAGCAAGGGCTCCCGCCGGGTCGGACGGAAAAACAATCGATCTCGGGGCTTCATCGAGGGTCGTCCTCACCCAATCCGACGCTCCCGCACCGAGGCCGTGAATGACCACGAAGTCCGCGCCGGAAAGGGCCTCCCGTACCTCGTCCTCATCTACGGGGGGTCCGACCTGGGCGCCTGAACCCAGGCGCAGGTATCGGCCTCCGCTCAGTTCCAGAAATCCGCTGGCATCGAGCCCTGTCACCTGTGAGAGTACCGGGAGCAGAAAGCGAGGCTCCCAGTCCGGCTGGAGAGAAAGAAGGACCAGACCGCCCTCCTCCGGATCGACCTCCGTGTAAGCGGACTTGGCATCGTCGGCTTCGAATCCGTCACCCGGCAAGCTCACGAGCAGGCGATAACGAAGCCAGCCTATGCCCCGAGGAGCCGGCAGGCGGACGGTCGCCGTGGCAAGAAGGCCCGGCTCAGCGGGCAGAACCCCAGCCGAGGCGACGAGACGTTCCTCCTCCCACACCTCGACGCGGATCGTATCTACCGGATCGGTCCCCTCGGAGAAAAGAGCGATCCCGACGGAGAGCGGCTGCCCCGACTGGACGCGGGAGGGAAGTTCGAAGCGGGCGACACCCGCGTTACGGACAGGCCCCCCACTTCTCTCGATGCGAAAGCTGAAGGGGGACCGACCGCCACTGAGCTCCGCTTCCACCGGATCGTCGAGTCTGAGATCCGAGAGAACCGTTACGTCTCTGGCTCCGGCCTCCGCCGCCCGGGCGAGAGCAGGCGCCAGTCTCGAGGCAGACGCGACGGGCAGTAACGTATCGAGAGAATCGAAGGCCACAATCTGGGGAGTTTCGCCGAAGACCAGGATCTGGGCGCCCGCCTCAGCGAATTCCCCGGCTCGTTCCAACGCCGCCGCCCAGCTGGCGCTGCCTTCCGCCACACCTGCCGACGCGCGTGCGGACATGCTCGCGGACACGTCCAGCAGGACCCAGCTACCCTCGGACGTATCGCTACGCGGGCCAAGGGGCAGGCGCGGATCCCAGAGCAGGAGAAGCACGAGCCCGAGGATCAACGCGCGGATCGTGCCGAGAAGCCCCCTGCCGGGGATTGGGAGCTCGCGGCGAACGTAGATCCACGCCGCGAATCCCCCCGCACCGGCCACCAGAATCGCAAAGGCCAGCCAGGAAAGGGTCACCGCGCTCCAGCGTCCGGCGCGTTACCCCCGCCGCGGATGTTAACAGCAAGCCGAACCTCCCAGGGAAGAGGAAGCCGATCGAGAAGGTCCAGACGTGCACGGCTCTGTCCCTCCCACACCCCCCACTGCTCGGTTGGCACAGGGTCACCCGCCGGCAGTTCGATGGCGAGCGGATCCTTCGGGGCCCCGCGAATGCGCATCTCATAGTGGAGGTGGGGACCGGTAGCCAGGCCCGTCATCCCCACATACCCAATGACGTCGCCCTGGTTGACCCGGCTACCGACCGAGATCCCGGTGGCGAACCGATTCATGTGGGCGTAGCGCGTGGTCCAACCGTTCGAATGCCGAATCAGGATCGTGTTGCCGTAGGTGCCCTGTCTCGCGCGCTCGATCAGGACACCGTTGCCGGTCGCCCGCACTGGCGTCCCGGTCCCCGCCGCGAAGTCCACGCCCTGATGGGCGCGCCACGTTTTCAACACGGGGTGGAACCGGCTGTTCGAGAAACGGCTGGAGACGCGGTACTGGAACGCGATCGGACTGAGAAGAAATGCGAGTCGCACGGAGTTCCCGTTCTCGTCGTAGTACGTACCGCTCCCGTCCCCGTTGGGGTCGAACCAGACGGCCGCATAGGTGCGCCCGCGATTCACCAACTCCGCAGAAAGGACGTGCCCTGCGCGCATGGTCCCGTCCGGGCGAACCTCCCGTTCGAAGGAAAATCGGTAGAAGTCCCCAGGCCGGATTCCCCGGACGAAGTCCACCCGCCACTGGAATTGATCCTCGAGACTCAAAACGAGCTTGTTGCGGTCCCGGGAATCCACCCTGCTAAGGTCATCGTTCGAGACCACCGACAGCCACAGAGACGACTCGATCTCGCCAGACGCCCACACCGTATCGGTGACCACCGGCGTCGTCATCACCTGCGAGTTCCAGCCGCCGAGGGACGGCGTCATCCGGACTGTCACGTCCGCGTCGACCGTGATATCGACGGCCCGCAACTCGGAGGGCGCCGCCGTGAACCAGCGGAAGGCCACTTCGGTACCAAGCCGCAGCCGACGAGGATTGGCCCGCTCCCTCAGCGCGAGTACGAAGCTGTATTGGTCGTTGGCGTCCAGCACGCCCGCTAGGAGGTCGCCGAGCGTCTGGTCGCGCTCCAGCGTTCGAAGCTCCACCCGCTCCGGCGCGGCCGCGAACACAGGCGCCACAAGGCCCACCGTGGGCACCTCTTTCCCCGTGAACAGGACGAACGCCAGGCTTGAGGCCATCACCCCGAGAACACCTATGAATCCCAATATCTTGGAGCCCGCGCTCACCCCGCCTCCTTCAACAAACGTTAGCGTATCAGTCCATCTGTCGGCGGATGAAGGTGGGAACGTCCAACTCGCCGATCTGTTCCCGCGTCACAAGCCGCTCCGGCGGACGAGGAAGCGGAACCACGCTCGCCGATCCCCCACCGGCGGCCGCCGCGACCTGCGGCTGCGGCTGAACTCGACGTTTAGGCAACGGAGACGAAGTTTGCCTTCCGAAGTCCGGCCGAATCACGTCGTCGAAGCCGGTGGCGATCACCGTAACCCGAATCTGTCCATCCAGTTCCGGGTCGTGGACCGCGCCAAAAATGATCTCCGCCTCATCTCCGGCCTCTTCTTGAATAATAGTTGATATCTGGTGTACTTCGTCAATGGCGAGATCCATCCCCCCCGTGATGTTGATCAGCACGCCCTTGGCGCCATGGATCGATACGTCGTCCAGCAACGGTGAAGAAACAGCCTCTTGAGCGGCCTCCTGCGCCCGGTTGTCTCCCTCTCCGAAACCGGAACCCATGAGGGCCGGACCGCGGCAAGCCATGACGGTTCGAACGTCCGCAAAGTCGACGTTCACCTCGCCTGAAACCCGAATCAGATCGCTGATACCTTGTGTCGCGTTAAGGAGCACCTCGTCGGCCTTCTTCAAGGCATCCCGGAACGAGGTCCCCCGCGGCACCACGGACAGGAGGCGGTCGTTCGGTACCACGATCATCGTGTCGACAGTCCTGCGAAGCTCCGCGAGGCCCTGCTCGCACTGCCGTTCCCTTTTCTTACCCTCGAATGAGAAGGGCTTCGTGACGATGCCGATGGTGAGAGCACCCATCTCGCGAGCGATTTCGCCGAGGATCGGTGCGGCGCCGGTACCGGTTCCGCCACCCATTCCGGCCGTGATGAAGACCAGGTCAGCCCCTTCCAGCACCCTGCGGACCTCGTCTTGGCTCTCGGCGATGGCCTGCCGACCGACCTCCGGCCGCGCGCCCGCACCCAGCCCCCGTGTCAGCTTCTTGCCCATCTGGAGCGTGACCTGCGCGCGCGAGCCCTTCAGCGCCTGTGCGTCTGTATTCATGGTGATGAACTCGACGCCCTCCAGGTCCTCGTCCACCATCCGGTTGACCGCGTTTCCGCCGGCTCCTCCCACCCCGACCACCTTCATCCGTGCCGTTAGGATCGGCGTGTCTTCGAATTCGAAAATCATCATCAGTTGGCTCCCATGGATGGGTGGTTCGATCGGATTCACAGTGGATGTCCCGAGTCGCTGGTTCCTCGGAGCATTAGAAAAATTCCTTGAGCCACGAACCGACCTTGGACACAAGGCCGGAAGTGAGCGTCGAGGCGCCGTCCCCGGTTTCTTCGTACCGGTCGGCGCCGTACAGCACGAGTCCTGCAACCGTTGCGAACTTTGGCCTTCCCAAGGAGTCGGCCAGGCCCGCCAGGCCCTCACCCGGCACGCCGCTGCGTACCGGGGCAGCGAGCACGTGCTGAGCCAGCTCCACGGTTCCATGCAGAGTGGACGCCCCTCCGGTGAGCACGATGCCCGCACCGAGTTTGTTCAGGAGGCCCTCGTGTTCCAGCTCGGCGTGGACGAGGCCGAACATCTCGTCGAGACGTTGCTCGACCACGTGGGCAATCAGCTCCCGAGCGACATGCCGCTTCTGGCCCGGGCCTGGTCCTGGCAGTTCGACCGTCTCCTGCGGATCTACGAGTTGGGCGAACGCCACACCGAAGTGCTCCTTCGCCCGCTTGGCCTCGGCAAACGGAACTGACAAGCCCCTCACGAGATCGTTCGTGACCGTGGCCCCTCCGAAGGGGAGGACCGCCACATGTCGGAGCTCCCCGTCGCAATAGGACGCGAGGTTGGTCGTACAGGCGCCGATCTCGACCATCGTGACGCCCACTTCCTTCTCGTCCTCCGTGAGGACCGATCGGGCCGCCGCGAGGGATTCGAGGACTAACTCCTGAACCCGGTAACCCGCCCGCTGGACCGATTTCCTGATGCTGTCGGCAGCGGAGGAGAAGCCGGTCACGAGATAGACCTCCGCCTCGAGCCTCGTGCCCACCATCCCCAGCGGATCCTTGATCCCGGCATGGTGATCCACGATGTAGTCCTGGGGGATGGCGTGCAGGAGTTCACGATCGGGCGGATGGGCGACGGCGCGGGCCACCTCGTGAACGCGTTGGAGATCGAACGAGGAAATCTCGTCGTCCGTTACGGCCACGACGCCCAGGGAGGTAGCTGCCCGGACATGCTCGCCGCTGATTCCCACGTACACCCGGTCCACCTTCGCGCCAGCCATGAGTTCGGCCTCTTCCATGGCCGCTTTCACGGATTCGGTAGCCTCCTCGATATGCGTGACGATCTGTCGCATCCCCATGCCCCGGGCCTGCCCAACCCCGAGGATCTTGAGGTCTCTTCGGAGGAACGGATCTTCGTGGACCTCCGCGATCACCGCGCAGGTCTTGGTCGTGCCGAGGTCGACGCCAGTGATCAGGGTCGAGTGCATCTACCGATCCCTCCGTTGGGCCGAAGCTTCGGAATGCTGCTCGGCATACCCAACGACGATCTGATCCTCGAACCGGAGATCGAGGACGGCTGCCACCTTATCGGGGTGGCGTAGAACGGCATCTTCCAGCACGGTGAGACCGTCACGCAGCCGCCGCTGCGAGAGGGGCGGACGGAATCGAAGGAGAAGGTCTCCGCTCAGCACGGCGGTCGCGTCGCCGCGATCGTCGAGCGCCATCTCCGAGACGGCAGCCAGGAACGTGGGGTCATCCGCCGCGAGCCGGTCCACCTCCCTCGCCAGGACCCGCAACTGGGATGGCGTGAGGGCGGCTCGCCCTCCGGTTCGGATCAGGACGGGGAGATCCAGTCGGTGTTCGACCGGGTCCAGCGGAAGTACGTGGCCATCCCGGTCCACCGGTTCGAGCACGGGGCCCGCCACGAATCCCACCGGAGTCCGCTCCTCGATCGTGACCACCAGGGTCTTAGGAAGCTCCGCGGTCACGCGGGCGTGCCGAATCAGCGGGTGCTGCTCGAGACGCTGCTCTATCGGGGTCAAATCGTCGAACACGCTGACGAACGGTGGTATAGCCGCTGCGGCCAGGACCTGCTCTTCCTCAAGGAAGCGAGCTCCGGCAACCCTGTATTCGCGAACCCGAAAGAAGTCGAGCCCAGCGAGGGTATCCGGAAGCCAAACGGCGGCTAGCGCCACAGATCCAGCGACCATTCCACACAGGGCGAGCCGGAGCAGCTTACGCATGAGAGGTTTCTCCGAGGCGCTCCACGACCTCATGCGCCACACGGTCGACGGACCCTGCGCCCATCGTCAGGAGGAGGTCACCCATGGTGAGCTCCGTCATGACAGTCTCCGCCAGCGTGTTTATGTCGGCGTGATAACGGACGTCGCCGCCCGCACGCCGGGCTGCCAATACAACCATCTCGCCCGTTACGCCCGCGATGGGATCCTCCCGAGCCCCGAACACGTCGGTGACCCAGATCGAGTCGGCCTCGGCAAGGGCCTGCCCAAATTCCTCGGCGAAATCCCGTGTGCGCGTAAACAGGTGCGGTTGGAACACCGCCACGATGCGCCGGTCCGGGTGGGCTCCTCGCGCGGCCGCCAGGGTAGCCTGGATCTCCGAGGGATGATGTGCATAGTCGTCCACGACCAGGATCCCCCGTTCCAACCCGACCGTGTCGAATCTCCTTTCGACGCCCTGATACGCCGCGAGCCCCTCGCGGACGGAGTCCCAATCGACACCGAAGCAGCGAGCCGCAACCCCAGCGCCCAGTGCGTTTTGCAGGTTGTGAACGCCGGGCACAGGAAGTCGGAAGGTCCCTCGGTCGACGCCTTCTTCGATCACCCGGAAGTCCATGCCGGTGGCGCTCGCCTCGACGTCGACGGCACGTGTCTCGGCGCCCGTCTCCAAACCATAGGTACGCACCCCGGATGTGAGGCCCGTGACGAGTCCGCTCGCCCCATGATCATCGGCACAGATGACAGCATGGCCGTCCGGCTGGAGCCCATCGAGGAACTCGCGAAAAGCGTTTACGACCCCGTCAAGAGCGCCATAGGTATCGAGGTGGTCCGCCTCGACGTTGGTCACGACGGCCACCGCGGGCTTCAGCTCCAGGAACGATCGGTCGTATTCGTCCGCTTCGACGACGTAGAGATCGCCGCCACCGGTACGCAGGTTACCGCCCCAAGCGGCCACACGGCCGCCCACGAAGCCGGTAGGATCCATACCAGACGCCGCGAGAATCTCCGTCGCCATCGCCGTGGTGGACGTCTTGCCGTGTGTGCCCGCGACCGCCAGCACCTGGCCCTGATTGACCCACTGGCCCAGGGCCTCGGCTCGCTTGAAGACCGGAATTCCCCGTTCGAGCGCCTCCTGGACCTCTGGGTGGTCCCGCGGGACAGCAGCGCTGACCACGAGGGCGGCCGCTC
>Ga0310122_10002220_pt1 | contig 12374 bp, 13 predicted proteins | sample CB6_Bottom_1051__FD_203503 | JGI IMG/M metagenome (GOLD analysis project Ga0310122, IMG submission 203503) | Marine microbial communities from Western Arctic Ocean, Canada - CB6_Bottom_1051 | ecosystem: Environmental > Aquatic > Marine > Oceanic | place: Canada: Western Arctic Ocean | collected...
TGGACAAAGAAATGTGAATACGGGATATATAACGTAGTAAATACAGATTCCGTAACGACTGAACAAGTAACTCAGAAAATTAATAGCATTTTGAAACTCAATAAGGAATTTGATTTTTTTGAAAATGAAGAACAAATGTATGTGCGCGCGGCAAAGACCCCTAGGTCAAATTGTGTTTTAGATAATAGTAAATTGCGAGCAACCGGCATAAGGGTTCGTTCTTCTGCTAAAGCAATAGAGCACGCCTTAACGAATTGGGTATGGGAAGAGTCAGAACATGAAGATAGCGGTATTAACAAGTCTTTTTGGAAGTAAGGGCGATTTACGTTCACTCTCCGAAGAAGAAGCGTCGTATGATGTACATTATTATGCGTTTGTAGACCGCTTGCACGAAGAGGCGAAAGGATGGACGCAAATAATTGCTCCTTCTTTTTCTTGTGATCCCAAATATTCCAATAGAAGAGATGCTAAACCATATAAATTGGTTCCTAGCTTGTTTCTCCATGATTATGATATTTTTCTGTGGATCGATTCATGTCAGAAAATTAAGATAGATCCTCACCGTATACAAAAAGAATATCTTAGAGATAATGACATCGCGATATTTGATCACCCTCATAGAAATTGTTCTTATGACGAAGCTTATGTTTGTATGACCCAAAGCGGCGTAGGAATAGATCATCTTGATTTGATCTCGAATCAAATTAAATTTTATGAAAGCGTGGAGTTCCCAAAAAATTATGGATTATATGAAATGTCATGTTACATGATGAAGAATAATTATACGACAAAGCAAATGGGGCTTATGTGGTGGGAGCAGGTCTCTAGGTTTAGTTCTCGTGACCAAATTAGTTTTCCTTACGTTTTGTGGCGTTTAAAAGAAAAAATAAATATTTCCATTATTCCCGGGTACCTTCATCATCCGGATGGAAATCAATTCTTTTTAAAAGTACATGAACCTGAACTTTTACAAAAATATTAAAATATTATGTGCAGTATATATTGTTCAAACATAAAACAAGATAATTACGAAAATATCAACTTCTACTTAAAGCTTAGAGGGCCTGATAACACTAACATCATAAAAGCTAACGGTTATACATTTTTACATAACCTGCTTAGTATGACTGGAGAGTTTACTATTCAACCGTTTATTAAGGGTGACGTAGTTTGTTTATATAATGGAGAACTTTATAATTATAAGACGTTCGGAGATTATAAAAGCGATGGAGAGTGTTTGATCCCGCTATATGAAGAATATGGAGATGAATTTATAAAAAAATTAGATGGAGAATTCGCAATTATATTATTCGATTTTGCAAAAGATAAAATTATTCTATCTAGCGACGTTTTTAAGACTAAGCCAATTTATTACTCTACCTCCAATGGTAAATTTGGATGTAGCACTTTTAAGGTACCCTTAGATTTAACTGGGCATAATGGCGTGCGCAAAATGCCGCCCAACACAGTAAAAATATTCAGCCTTTCTACATTGGAAGAAGTAAGGGAATATCAAATATATGAATTTAATTTAGATCAGTACAAGGATACTTTTGAAGATTGGAACCACGCTTTTCAAGAAGCAATGAAAAAAAGAGTATCTGATTCTACGCAAAAAATATTCTTGGGCCTTAGTAGCGGGTATGACAGTGGCGCTATATGTTTAGAGCTTTTAAAAATGAAAAAACCCTTTAAAGCTTATTCCGTTATCGGTAATGAAAATGACGTATTGTTAGAACAGAGATTTAAATTAATAGATGAATCGGGTATATCTTCTTATCAAAGATTACCCAAAAATGATGAAAACTGGAAGAGATGTCATGAATATATAGCTAAAAACGTCGAAGCATTTAGATATACAATAAATTCTACAGACCCCTATACTAAACAATGGAAAAATCGAGAGTATATTAGACTAATACAAGATGCCGGCTCTAACTGGTTATCTTACGTCTGCGAACAAGCCAAAGAGGATGGCAGAAAAATGTATTTGTCTGGGATGGGCGCTGATGAAATAATCTCAGATTATGGGCACAGAGGGAAACCTAAGTTCGGTCACAGTAATTTTGGAGGCCTGTTTCCGGAGGATTTATCTCTTATATTCCCTTGGAACAGTTTTTATGGAAGTACTATGGAATCTTATTTGGCGAAAGAAGAGTTCGTCGGCGGATCGTATGGCCTCGAAGCTCGTTATCCATTTTTAGATACGGCTGTCGTTCAGGAGTTCTTGAACACGACACATACGCTAAAGAATGCAGTGTACAAATCTGTAGTAGATAATTATTTAACTATGCATGATTTTCCCTTTTGTAAGGGACAAAAAATAGGATTTTAAACGTGAAAAAACTAACAATATATTCGGTAATGAACGAAGCTTATTTCGCCTTAGGGAGCATCTGGCTTAACTCTCTAAAAAAAGTAATGGATGAAAAAATAAATACCGTTTATATCGCCGACGTTGGTTTGACCAAAGAGACGCGGGAATACCTTTCTTTATCATGGGACAAAATAGAATTTATAGATACCACTACGCATGCAGTGCCTTACAGAATTCATGACAATGATTGGAAAAACGCTGTATCAGAAAAAACTAGAAAACTTTTAAAAATTTGTAATGATACTAATTATCCGATTGTTATGATGGATTCAGACCAATATATAGAAAAAGACTTTAGTGAAGAAATTTATGATAATTGTGATATTCAATTATGTAAGGTAGCAGATGAAGATAAGCCGCTCAATCAGGACGGATATGATTTAGGACACATTGGATCTTGGTTTGTTATTCACAATGATAAAGGCAAAGCTTTTTTAAAAAAATGGATAGAAAGAATGTGGATCATCGAGGGCGCTCACGTTGAAACTCCAGCTTTACAGCTAACATTTACTGAAAATATTGGGAACACTAAATGGAGAATTAACCATGAAAGAGTAGTTTCTGCCCCCAAGCACCACGAAGAAACTAAAATTATACATTTTAGAAGTGAGGGAGAACAACCAGTTGATCTCTTAAGAAGGATAGGCAATGTCGAGAATCTTCCCATGCCTATTTTAGAAAGCATATTGAACTCTATACGAGTAGAAGGAGATTCTTTTAAAAATACAATACCTCCCACGCCACACGAACTGATTGCCGACCACGTTGCGGCACAGCGAGCCGAAAACAAAGTGGAAAAAGATGGAAAGATGGTAGATCGTATGAAGGAAGAAAAAACGGGCATACAAATTAAATAAAATGAATTTATTAATTACGGGCGGATGCGGTTTTATAGGGTCAAATTTTGTGAACCTAGCCGTAAAAAAAAGAAGCGCAGTAAAGCGCATAATAATTCTTGACTCTCTTACATACGCTGGCGATTATGAAAATATTAGAGACAGCGTAGATGATCACCATAAAGTCACACACGAAAATGTAGATTTAAAAGACGAGCGCTACGTAAACGCTGTATTCAAAAAATATCGTATTACACACGTAGTGCACTTTGCTGCAGAAACGCACGTAGACAATTCAATTAGCGGGCCGAGACCTTTTATAGAAAGCAATATCGTAGGGACGTTTAACCTCTTGGAAGCGTGTAAAAAATATGAAGTAGAAAGATATCACCATATCTCTACGGATGAGGTATATGGCGAGTTAGGAGACAAGGGTAAGTTCTCTGAGGATAGCCCCTATGCCCCTAGAAACCTGTACGCGGCGTCTAAAGCTGCTTCTGACCATATGGTAAGGGCATATTTTCATACGTTCGGTTTTCCAGCTACTTTGTCTAATTGCTCTAACAATTACGGACCGAACCAACATAAGGAAAAATTCATCCCCGTAGTTATAAATTCTATTTTAGATAGAAAGAAAATCCCCGTTTACGGTAAAGGAAAAAATGTCAGAGATTGGGTATACGTTGAGGATCACTGCCTTGCGTTATGGACTATCCTGCTTAAGGGCGAATTAGGCGAAACATACAACGTAGGAGCTAATAATGAAAAAAATAATCTTCAGGTCATTTATGACATTGCAAAGTTGCTAAGGGTTGAACCAGAAGCCTGTATAGAATTCGTAGAAGACAGACTCGGGCACGACTTCAGATATGCCATTGATAGTTCCAAAATCGCGAAGGAACTAAAATGGAAACCCAAATATTCTTTTGAAAAGGGGCTACTGAAGACTGTCTCTCATTATAAATCTTTATATGGCACTGAGTTCAAGGATTTGGCCGATCAATGTGATCATGATTAGTTATGGCGTGTAATTTATGGAGATGCCTGCAAAAAAAACTAAATCAACTGGTAAAGTCAAAATTAGAGGGGACAGGGAATTAGCTAAAGATCTAAATGATAAAGAAAACAGATTTATAGTCGCAAACCCCATCAAACGATTAATTAAAGTTAATCAATTTTCTTGGACAGAAAAACAGAAAGAATTTTTCCGCGTAGCTTTAGACTATAATACTAAAATAGTTTTTGTCGATGGCCCCGCGGGAACAAGTAAAACACTATTAGCTACTTATTGCGGCTTGCAGCTTCTAAATATGAAAGCCATAGATAGCATAATGTATCTTAGGTCTGCTGTAGAAAGTTCCGATCGAAGCTTAGGATTTTTGCCCGGAGATGCAAATGAAAAATTAAGATTCTATAACTTGCCTTTTCTCGATAAGCTAGACGAATTATTGATTACAACTAAACCAGAAAAGCTAGAAGAAGAAAAAAGAATTTCGATGTTCCCAGTTAATTTCGCCAGAGGGATGAATTGGACTAACAAGTGTATTATCTTAGATGAGGCACAAAACTCAACAGCTAAGGAAATCATTACGGTCCTAACTAGGATGGCCCAAGGCAGCAGATGCTTTGTGTTGGCAGATCCTATGCAAACTGATTTACGCAGCGGAAGCGTTCAGGGGGGGTTTGAAAATTTGATGAAAACCTTCTCTGACGAAGAGAGCGCCGCGATGGGAATTTATGGATTTAAATTCTCAGAGGAAGACATTATGAGATCGGAGTTAGTAAAATTTTTAATCAAAAAATTAGGAGAAAATAAAAATGAGTGAACAGCCGAGAACGAAAGAAGAGATCAAAATGGACCTGCTTTTAAAAGCGGCAGAACTTAAAATTAAAGAAGCAGAGCTTGCTCAAAAGGAGTCTGAAATTGCCAAAACAGAAGCCGAGACTAGAAAAACCTCTGCGGATGCGGGAAAGTCTGAAATAGAGTTTGAAAAGGCTTATTCTTCTAGGCAAAAGGAACTTCTCAGCGACGAAGAAAATCATCTTTACAGATTCTCTAAAGAAGTAAGCTACGGCTCCGTACAAGCATGTATGAGCAAGCTCACACAATGGCACCGTAAAGACCCAGAATGCGGCATAGAGATCGTTTTCTCGTCTCCCGGGGGTAGTATCATTGATGGTTTTGAGTTGTTTGATTTTATACAGTACTTAAGAGGCAAAGGCCACCACATTATTACCGGCTCTTTGGGCATGGCAGCTTCTATGGCTGGCGTCCTCCTACAAGCGGGAGATGTCAGATGGATAGGACACCAAGCATGGTTAATGATTCACAGGGCCGCATTTGGAGCAATCGGTAAGACTTACGAAATAGAAGACGAAGTAAAACTGGTAAAAAGAATTGAAGGAAGAATACTTGACATTTTTACATCTCGGTCTAACTTAACTAAACACAAGATAGTTAGAAACTGGGACCGTAAGGACTGGTGGATTGATGCAGATGAGGCGGTAGAGATGGGTCTAGTTGACGAAGTTAGGGCTGTGTTACCTGAACACCAAGATCTTAGAAAGAAAGAAAAGACCAAAAGGAAGAAATAATTATGAAAAAATTAATCGCAATTTGTGCGGCGCTTTTTGTAATTGGCTGTAACTGGGGAAATTCCGGATGTCCGGACTGTTCCTGCGGAACAGACTGTTGTTCATCCGACAGTTGCTCAGTTGCCGATTGCAATTGCGTTTGCAAGAACTAAGGAAAACACAAAATGAAAATCTGGAAAAAATTTAGGCATTGGTGCTGCAAAGTGGGTCTATGCAATTTAAACAAATGTAAATGTAAGTGCCATTGCAAGGGTCGTTCGGCCGCGTGGTACGAATGCGCAGACGATAAAAAATGAGAATAGGCCACGGACCAGAGTTCATTTTTCTTTCGAATCCTAAGTGCGGTTCTACTTCTATTAGGGTATTGATGAACAAGTACAGCGATATCTCCGCTGAAAACAATCCTCAGGATCCGACATATCTGATGCACGTAAACGCTTACGAGCTTAAGACATACTTCGAACACGAAAATTATAAAGATAAAACCGTTGGACCTTGGGATAGTTATTACAAGTTTACTACTGTTAGAAACCCTTGGAAGAAAATGGTTTCTTATTATTTTTTTAGTGCTCCAGATAAAGAATTTAGATCGGTGGCGGATATTCGTCAGAAAATCCCCGTACTGGGAGCTAAAAGAGAAGAACCCATCAAATATGATCCATCTACCGCTTTTTATCACGGATTTAATCCGTGGCTAAAACATGTAATGGATGGACATGGACTACCTCATTATGAATATTTTTGCTGCGACCACGATGATCCAGAGAAGTGTTTAGTAGACGACGTGTTTAAGATAGAGGAGATAGATGAAGTGCTCGCTCCAGCCCTAAAGGAGCATCTAAATATTGAAATAAAAAGTGTTCCCGATCTTAATCCAGATATGGGTATAACGGATTTAACTAGTAGATACTTTAATTGGAAGGGAGATTATTACAGCCTGTACAATGAGGAATCCCAAAATATAGTAGCACAAGTATACTGTTCTGATATAGACAATTTCAATTATAAGTTTGGGGAATAAAATTGTCCTAATACTTCAGTGTATAATTTACTGAATGAAGACGATTAATTTATCTAAATACGTTCCTAGCTTTTTAGAAAAAACCAAAGGCATACACTATGCTCAGCAAGGAGCTTTTAAATCTGAATTGTTTTTACTTTATTGTTTACATAAAGAATTTGAAAATGATATGTTTATTGAGTCTGGATTATGTAATGGATTTTCAACTCAAATCTTACTTAGCTTAATAAAAGACCCTTACGTAGGAATAGACAGTGACAAGCGATGGAGGGGACGCGAAAAATCTGAGATTAAAACTGCAAAAGACTTTACTTTTCAACACGGAAATTCTATCCAGCATCTACCTCAAACGATTTTGAGAAACCCAAACAAACAGATATCTGTATTTATTGACGGACCGAAAAACACAGCAGCAATGCAATTAAAAGATAAAATTTTGTCATATACTAATGTATCTTTCGTTGCGGTGCATGATACGTACGATGGCCTAGTCAATCAAAACAAATTAAGAATTTTTGAATCGAGTAGTAATAAAAAATACAATGCCAAATATTTTGAATTACTTAATAGAGCTCAGGGCAACGAGGCTGATATCTTTTCTTTAGTAAACTCTGAGCGAGCGAGTTGCAGAACCGTGTCATATGCCAAGTGTTATCCAAATGGCCCCGGTATATCCATATACTCAAAACACGATGTTAAATTTGAACTTTAACTATTCAATTTCCCCGTGATCTAATAATTTCAATACTTCGTAAGCTTTATTATTGAGTATAGCTAACTTTTGACAGACGTCAGGATCCGCATGCTTACAGAGAGGAAAGGAAATATCTAAAATTTCTTTCACAAGTTTTTGAGCCTTTTCCTTGCCCTCTTTGCCCATATATCATTATAGCGCGGAGGAAAACCGTAGGCAATAAGAATTTTCATAAAAAAACAATTTTCCCCTATAATATATAGTATGTTGAAAATATATTGCTCAGACTGTGGGGCTGTTAATGGGTATATAGCGGCGAAACCAAATTTTTGTCAAAAATGTGGGCAGAAGTTCGGCCACGCTACTATTGAGGGCAACAAGGTGCAAGTCGAAGAAAACGAGAAAGTATCTGTACCGGTCAATTTAAAAGGACTAGAAATTGATATAGAAATGCCGCGAAATAACAACACAATGACTTTGGGACAATTAATTAAAACGAATAACTCGGATGTTCCACCCCAGCGATTAGCCGATAGAGACTCACCTTTACCTCCGGGGAAAGATATTGAGTCAGAATTTAAAAAAGAAGCGGGCACCCTACGAGGGCGAAAACCCGATAAATAATGAATAAAAAGAAATCAACTAAGAAAAAAGTTGCTAATAAAAAGAAGGAAAAGAAAAAGGTTATAAGGTTCGAGGATTGTTTGGATGAGATAAACGAGGAAATATCTAAAAAAAGGGGAAAATGGAATTTAAAAGCAATAGCGTGGATGGATTATGAAGATGTCTCTCAGATTATAAGATTTCATATCTTTAAAAAGTGGCACCTATACGACCCATCTAAACGATTAAAACCTTGGATAAGGACGATTATATCTAACCAAATTAAAAATTTGGTAAGAAATAACTATAGCAACTTTGTTAAACCCTGCGCTAGGTGCGCCGCCGCAGTAGAAGAAACCGGCTGCACGATATATAAAGAACAGTCTAGTGCGTGCCCCTTATACAAAAATTGGGAAATGAATAAAAAAAGCGGTATGCACGCAAAAATACCTGTTCCACTTGAAAATCACTCGCAAGAGGTCTATGTTTTAGAAAACAATATATCTTTTGATATCGTCCGATCGGCTAGGAACTTGCACAAGAAAATGAAAGAAGTTCTGAAAAACAACGAGTGGAGGGTATATGAACATTTATATATTAAATATAAGTCAGAGATAGAAACGGCAGAGTTGATGGGATATAAGACTACAGAAAAAAATAGACCACCGGGATACAAACAAATTAAAAATATCAAAAAGAGAATAATACAAAAAGCCAAAGACCTAATCGCGAACGACGAAATAGATATATACTAATAATTATGTCGAAAACTACCCTAACGAAAGAGCAGCAAGAAAGTATTCTAAATGAATGGAATTCTCGACCAGATAATCCCCCGTCTCTTTTGGAATTAACTCGCGCTGCATATCCAAATCAAGATGTAGACGGAAGAAGTAAAGAGGGAAAAGCGGTCAAAGCATTTTTGGCAACTAGAGAAATTAAGACTTACGCATCGCACCAATACCAACCGAAACAGAAAACAGAGCTTACTAAAGAACACAAAGAATTTATTAGAAACAATTTCGCAATGATGTCATCTGTGGAAATGGCTAGAATTTTATTTGCAGAACCAGACCTTACTAACTTAAATCAAGAATCTAGAGCTGTGGCCCAATACGTCGAGAGCCTAAACCCCGCCATTGCTCACACCGCTCAAACAGAACTACTTCCCGATATAGAGGCGTATGATCCCCCTAAGACTTTGACTGCGGCAATATCTAAAGTAAATCGTTATGTTCACGAAGGCTTAAACAAAAACAAATTATCAATCAATAATAAAAACGGATTAAAAGCTTTAATTGGCTATCTACATACATTTCGATTTCAGCATCAGATAAGTACTTATAGAAATAACACAGATAGGGAACTATACGAAAGCAGCTTCGTTAGGTATACATATGATAAGCCAGATTTATCTCAGGAGGAGGTAGATCAATATATTGTTCTTTCTACCGAAGTCGTTATCTCTAGCAACATCCAGAGAAGAGTAGAAAGACTTCAGGAGCTTATGGATGGCGCAGCTAGCGACACAGAAGGAAGGAGAATATCTATGGCGCTAGTCGAGTCTATAGATACTTCTCACAAAGAATATAATCAGTGCGTTAATAGGCAGCAAAAACTCCTTGAGAGCTTAAAGGAAAAAAGAAGCGACAAGCTCAAGAAACAAATCAGTGAAAACGCGAGTATCCTTAATTTGGTTCAACTGTGGAGAGAAGAAGAGAGCAGGCATAAGATGATTAAACTGGCCGAACTCAGGAAAAAGACCCTAAAGAAAGAGATAGAAAATTTATCTACTATGGACGAAATGAAGGCGAAGGTCATGGGAATATCTAGAGACGAGGTGCTAGATGGTTAGTTGTAAAGAATGCGGGGAAGAATTTAAGAATTATGTCGATCTGCACAGACACCTTAGGTCGCATAAGATGCTTCTTGTAGACTATTACCACAAGCATTACCCTAGAAAAGATTTACTAACTAATGAATTCATAAAATTCAAAAACAGAGACCAATATCTTGCTGACGATTTCAATACTAAAACTAATATGAAGAAATGGCTGAAGGGCTTACATATCGATGAAGCTCAGGAATATTGTGAGACGATCTTACTAAGGAGAAAAGAAAGTAGGGGGATAAAATACACGCCGTCTCAGGTCGAGCTAAGGAGTTTGTTAAGTCCTCCCATCCAGTATTATAATGAAATTTTTTCAGATTATTATGACCTTTGCAAAAAGTTGGGACTCAAGAATAAATATCATAATCCAACAAAAATTATTGATGGTAGAGAATACGATAAAGAAAAATATAAAATATTAATTGATACGCGAGAGCAAAAGCCGCTCAAATTCGACAGGGAGACTGTCTCACAAAAATTAGACTATGGAGATTATGCCTTTAGTCACCCAGAGCATACATGTAATTGCCATATAGAGAGAAAATCTCTCGCGGATTTTATTAGTACTATGAGCGGGGGGTATGATAGATTTACTAACGAATTAGAAAGGGCGAAAGAGCAGAGTGCTTACTTAATAGTTTTGGTCGAAGAGACGTTAAGTAACGCGCTAAGCTTTAAGTTCTTGCCGCACATTTCAAAGAAAATAAAGGCTAGTCCAGAATTTATTTTTCATAGAACCAGAAACTTAATTCAAGGATATCCTAATACTCAATTTCTTTTTGTAGACGGCAGAAGAGAATCATCGAGGATGGTCGAGCTTATTTTTACCTCTGGATGTGCATACGAGAAAATAGACTTACAATTAGCTTATGACAACAAGGTACTGTAATGTGGCATTGTCCCGAAAAATATAAATTCGAAATTCCGAATATTAATAAAGAGCTTTTGGAACTGAAAGGAGACTTAGGCGATAAGGAAGCGAAGATCACATTGGCCAAATTCTTGCGTCATAACTTGGGGTTTACTACGGAACTCATTTCTGGAATTAAACTAGCGCCATATCAAGAGGTGACTTTGAAAGCATTCATGAACAGAAACTTCAGTATGTGCGTATGGGGTCGTGGTTGCGGCAAGACATTCATAGCTAGTATTTTTTGTTTCTTACAGTGCATATTTTATCCGGGGACCAAGATAATGATCGCTGGACCGACTTTTCGTACAGCTAGGTTTATTTTTAATAATATAGAAAAACTCGTTGATACTCCCGGTGCAGCACTTTTAGCTCAGGCTTTCGGAGCCAAATCAAAACGTAACGACCAATACGAATGGTTAATTAATGGGGGTTCGATAACGGCTATTCCGCTAAGCGGAGAAAAAATCCGTGGTTTCCGAGCCAACGTGCTTGTTCTCGATGAGTATATGCTTCTTCCTGAAGACACGATTAAAACAGTACTTATGCCGTTCTTGGTGGCTCCTCAAAACATGAAAGAAAGAATAGAGGTCAGGGAGATAGAAGATAGGCTCGTAGAAAGAGGAGACATGAAAGAAGAAGACAGAATGGTCTTTGACAACGATTCCAAAATGATAGCTCTCTCTTCTGCAAGCTATACATTCGAAAATCTATACAGACAATATCAAGAATGGATATCGAATATATATGGAGAACAAAAAACGGACGCCACTTATTTTGTGTCCCAAATGGGCTACGAGTCCTTACCGGAACACATGATAGACAAAGTTATTATTCAAGAGGCCCAAGAAGGAGGGCAAAGTCACTCTTCATTTTTAAGGGAATATTGCGCTAGATTTACAGATGGCAGCGATAGTTACTTTAGCGCGAGAAAGATGCATGAATGTACGGTTCCAGACGGAGAAACACCAACGACCAAAATCGTTGGAGATAAGGGGCAAAAGTACATCGTAGCAATTGACCCTAGTTTTTCTAATAGTCCTAGTTCAGACTTTTTTGCTATAGCTGTGCTAGAGCTAGATAATGAAACTCAGCAAGGAACCTTGGTTCACAATTATGCTGTCGCGGGCGGTAACCTTAAGGACCATATAAAATATATGCATCATATCATGACTAACTTCGATGTGGAGATGATTATTATTGATAATGCTGGATATCAGTTTATAGATAGCTGCAACGAGAACAAAGAGTTTGTAAAAGATAAAATTGATTTAAAGTTTTTTGATTTCAGCAGCGATAAAGACGGTGAAGATTATGCAAAAGAAATAAAAATAGCCAGAAGACAATACAACAAGCAAGATCAGAAAATGGTATTCAAGCAAATATTCTCTAGTGATTTTATCAGAAAGAGCAATGAACATCTACAAGCAAATATAGATCATAAAAG
>Ga0310122_10002221_pt1 | contig 12373 bp, 8 predicted proteins | sample CB6_Bottom_1051__FD_203503 | JGI IMG/M metagenome (GOLD analysis project Ga0310122, IMG submission 203503) | Marine microbial communities from Western Arctic Ocean, Canada - CB6_Bottom_1051 | ecosystem: Environmental > Aquatic > Marine > Oceanic | place: Canada: Western Arctic Ocean | collected...
CCTGTTTTCACGAAAACCTGAACCCGCTTTTCGGCGGCGGCTCGCCCGAGCCGAACGAATCCGGCATGGCCGAGGCGGCTCAATTCGTCCGCAGCGGCCAAGCCGATCTTGCGCTTGGCCTCGACGGCGACGCCGACCGCTTCGGCATCGTGGATCGCGATGGCACCTGGCTCACGCCAAACCAGGTGCTCGCCCTTGCGCTGTATCACCTCCGCAAAAATCGGGGCATCAAGGGCGCGGTCGTCCGCACCGTGCCGACGAGTCACCAGGTCGATGCCGTGGCGGAGTTGCTCGGCGTGAAAGTTCACGAGACGCCGGTCGGCTTCAAGCACATCGGCGCGCTGATGGAGAGCGAGCCGATCATCGTCGGCGGCGAGGAGTCCGGCGGCCTGAGCATCCGCGGCCACATCCCGGAGAAGGACGGCGTGCTCGCCTGCCTGTTGATGGCCGAGTTGGTCGCGATGGAGGGCAAGCCGCTGGGCCGAATCCTGCGCGATCTCGAAAAGCAAACTGGCGAATTTCACACCGACCGAATCAACATCGGCGTGCCCCCCGACGAGAAGGCGGTGATCCTGAAAAAACTCGGCGGCGGCTTCGACAAGATCGGGCGGTTCGCCGTGCAGCAGTTCATCACCACCGACGGCTTCAAGTTTCTGCTGCCGGACAACGAGTGGGTGGCGTTCCGCGCGAGCGGCACCGAACCGGTGATCCGCTGCTACCTTGAGGCCAAGAGTGCGGCGCATTTGAAAAAACTCAAATCGGCCTCCCGCAAAATCCTCACCGGCAAATAATCGATGAATACCTCCGACGAGCGACTGACATCCGCGAAGGTTCTCGAATCGGTCGCGGGCTGGCTTGCATCGACATCTGATTGGCTTTGGGGATTGCCGCTATTGTACCTGCTCATCGGCGGCGGGCTTTACTTCACCATCTACTCACGGTTCACGCCGTTTTTGTATCTTTGGCACGGGATTCAAATTCTACGTGGCAAATACAGCAACCCCAACGACCCAGGCGAGATCAATCACTTTCAGGCTCTCTGCAGCGCGCTATCTGGAACGGTCGGGATGGGCAATATCACCGGCGTGGCGGTAGCGGTGACCCAAGGCGGGCCGGGAGCGCTGTTTTGGATGTGGGTCTGCGCGCTGGTCGGGATGGCCACCAAGTTTTTCACCTGCAGTCTAGCCATCATGTACCGCGGCAGGGATCACACCGGCCGGGTTCAGGGCGGCCCGATGTATTTCATCGTTGAGGGACTCGGCACCAAGTGGAAACCGCTTGCGATGGCTTTTTGTTTCTTCGGATTGTTCGGCTGTCTGCCGATGTTTCAATCCAATCAACTCACCGCCATTGTCGGCGAAATGTTCCTCAAACCGAACGAGTGGTTCGTCGACTCGGGCAATAATGTCACCACGCTTGGCCAAGGACTGTTCGGAGTACTGCTGGCGGTTTTTGTCGGTGCGGTGATCCTTGGCGGCATTCAGCGCATTGGCAAAGTCGCCGCACGGCTGGTGCCATTCATGGTGGTACTTTATGGCGGTTGCGCATTGGTGATCCTCATCACGCATGCAGGCCAAATACCAGAGGCATTCAAACTGATCTTTAGAGATGCCTTCACCGGCCAAGCAGTCACCGGCGGCGTACTTGGTGCGGTCATCTCCACCGGTGTGCGGCGCGCAGCATTCTCGAACGAGGCCGGCATGGGCACAGAAGCCATGGCGCATGGCGCAGCTAAAACCAAGGAACCTATTCGCGAGGGCTTGGTCGCCATGCTGGGCCCGATGATCGACACGCTGATTGTCTGCACCATCACCGGATTGGTGATTATCAACACAGGCGTTTGGAAAAAGGGGGTCACGATGGATCGCATTTCGAAACTAAAGGATGGTATTGTTCAATACTCCAAAGACACCGGTTCTTTGCCAGTCAGTACAAAAGGCTTGGCCCAGTTGACAATCGTCAACGATGACTCCGACAATAAGGAACCGTATTTTGAAGCATTACACCTCAAGGATTCCTGGGGGCATCCCATTGAATATGGCGCCTCAGGAGAAACTGACAGGAATGGCTTCCTTCTTGTTTCGGGCGGACCCGACAAGACACCCGGCACGCCGGATGATCTCACAAGCGAAATCGATCCCCGTTCCTACTCCGGCGTTATGCTGATTGAAAAAGCCTACAGGATCATTTCTCCGAGTGTTGGCCCCTACCTTCTGTTGCTCTGCGTGCTCTGTTTCAGTTTCTCGTCGATGATCGGCTTTTCCTACTACGTGGCCAAGTGCGGCATGTTTCTGTTCGGCCCAAGAGCCCGCATCCCACTGATCCTGTTTTATCTCGCGGGCATCGTGGTCTCCGCAATCGTCGACTTGGAGTACTTGATCAACTTCCTCGACATCATGTTCGGCATGATGGCCGTGCCGACCATTCTCTCCACCCTGCTCCTCTCCCCGCGCGTCATGGCCAAGGCGCGCGAATACTTCGCCGCGCTTGGCCAAGCGCGATAGCGATTGAAAAGCCGGCGTTGGCCCTCTACATTGCCCGCGACTTATGAGCACGACTTCTGCAGGGATTCCTTGGTATGTCTGGGCGTTGATGACGGTCATCTGCTGGGGCACTTACGGCGTGTGCATGCACACTGGCTCCGCGAACATGAAAAGCCCCGAGCACGGCCGCATCATGGCGTTTCTGTGGGTCGGATTGGCCTACTTTCTCACCGCCGTCATCGCGCCGATCATCATTCTCAAGCTCAAGGGCGGCCCGATTGATTTCTGGGCCTACCCGGCCAAGGGCTGGCAATGGTCGCTCATCGCCGGGACGCTCGGGGCCATCGGCGCGCTGGGTGTGCTACTGGCGTTCGGCGCGTCGCCAAATCCGCCGGTGTACGTGCCGGTGGTCATGTCGATCATTTTTGCCGGGGCGCCGATCGTGAACGCCGTCGTCAACACCACGAAGAACAACGGCTGGGCCAACGTGCAGTGGCCGTTCGTGCTCGGCATTTTGCTTGCGGCGCTCGGCGGCTACCTCGTCACGAAGCACGCGCCCAAGCCGGGCCCGCCCGCCGAGGCCAAGGCGGCCCCGACCCCGTGATGCCCCGCAAGCCCGCCAATAGTCGCGAGGAACTCGAGCGTGTCCAGTTGGCCAAGCTGCGGGAGTTGCTCGCGGCTGTCCGCCCGGACAACGCTTTTTACGAAGCCAAGCTTGGCCGGGCGGGGATCGACGACTCCGTTGCGGCGCTCGCTGAGTTTCGTGCAAACTGCCCGTTCACGACCAAGCCGGAACTCGCCGCCGATCACGCCGCCAACCCGCCCTACGGAAGCAACCTGACTTTCCCGCCCGGGCGCTACACGCGCGTCCACCAAACCAGCGGCACCAGCGGCGCGCCGTTGCGCTGGCTCGACACGCCGGAAAGCTGGCAGTGGATGATCGACAACTGGTGCGACATTTTTCGCGCCGCCGGCGTGAGTGGCGACGACCGGATTTTTTTTGCGTTTTCGTTCGGGCCATTCATCGGCTTTTGGCTGGCGTTTGAAGCCGGCGAGGCGCTCGGCGCGTTGAGCATCCCCGGCGGCGGCCTGGGCAGCGCGGCAAGATTGCGGGCCATCTTCACCCACGGGGCCAACGTCCTCTGCTGCACGCCGACATACGCCCTGCGCCTGGCCGAGGTGGCCAAAGAGGAAGGCATCGACCTGGCCAAGTCGCCGGTGCGCACGATCGTCGTCGCCGGCGAGCCGGGCGGCAGCATCCCCGCCACGCGCGCGCGGCTCGAAGAGGCTTGGCCCGGCGCAACGGTTTTCGATCACCACGGCATGACCGAGGTCGGCCCGGTGACGCACCAATGCCCCGCCCAAGCCGGCGTGCTGCACGTGCTCGAGGAGGCTTACCTGCCGGAAATCATTCACCCCGAAACCGCCGTACCGGTCGCCGCTGGCGAGACCGGCGAACTGGTGCTGACCACGCTTGGCCGGCACGGCTCGCCGCTGATCCGCTACCGCACCGGCGACCTCGTCACCGCCGCCGAGTCGCCGTGCCCCTGTGGCCGCCTCGACCTCGCGTTGCAGGGCGGCATCCTTGCCCGCGCCGACGATATGGTGGTCGTACGCGGCGTGAATGTTTACCCTAGCGCCGTCGAGGAAATCCTCCGCAGCGCCGGCGGCGTCGCCGAGTATCGCGTGCGCATCAGCCGCGACGATGCCCTCGTCGAAATGAGCGTCGAGGTGGAACCGGATGGCGAGGACGACAATGGCTTGCCCAAGCGCTTGGCCAACCTGTTTCAGGAAAGCCTCGCACTACGCGTACCGGTGAAGATCGTCGAGCCCGGAGCCCTCCCCCGCTTCGAGTTGAAAGCCAAGCGGTGGATGGTTGATTGAATCTCACGCGAAGACACAGAGAAAAACGGAAAGACGAGCCTGCGAGTCCGTATAATTGGGGGTTTGCGGGGATAAAACGTCCTCGATTTTGTTCTTCCAGAAGCTTTTCGGACTTTTATAGCTTCACCCCAGTTCGAGTTGCTAGTTTCTTAAACAACGGCGCTCGAGATTGAAGCATCAACATTACATTTCCATATTAAATCTCCATAAAAATGAATTGTCCCAAATGTAAATCGCCCATGGAAGAAGTCACCTTTGATCAGGTTAAAATAGACCGATGCACTTCCTATAGGGGAATTTGGTTCGACGAATTTGAATTAACCGACTTGAAGGAAATCGAGGGCTCGGAGACCGTTGATACTGGCGATTCAAAAACTGGGAAAGAGCTAAACAAGATAGATCGCATTAACTGTCCGAAGTGTAACACCCAGATGATTCGCATGGTGGATGCTCGGCAAAGTCACATCTGGTTCGAGCATTGCGTGACCTGTTCCGGACACTTTTTTGACGCCGGGGAATTCCGCGATTTGAAAGAGGATAGCCTTCTGGATTTCATCAAAAGTTGGTTCACACCGGAGCGCATTACTCCACCCACCGCTTGGCCAAGCTCAAGCGATTCAAAAGAGAGCAATTAAGTTTCGAGGTAGCGTGTTGAAGTACGGAGCTGTGCACCGCTTTTGACAGAAAAAAACGTACCTTTCCAAAGCGCCGCACAGCGGCGCACTCCATGACGCTTCCTCAACCCTCGCTGGCAGCTTGGCCAACCGCTCACTACTCACTGCCACCTGCTCACTATTTGCCGCCGTTGCCGTTGGTTTCTTTTCGCTGCCACTGGCGCTTGGCCGGCTCGGGGAGTGTCGTGTCCACCTTGGCGTAGTAGCTGTCCGGGCCGAGCATTTCGTTCACCTCGTCACGCAACTTCACGGAGGGGCGCACGAAATATTTTTCGCTCGTGTCGATGAACACCAGCCGCCCGTCCTGCTGCCGAATGCACAGGAACAACGGGCACCGGCCGGCATGGCTCGTGGCCAGGCCGTGGAGTTCTTCCATCTTTTCCGGGCCAAGCTCACTGCCGTTTAGGCGGAACTGCACCTGCTGGGTGAACTTGGCCGGGGCGTCGTCGAGCGCGATGATTTCCTGCGGGAAAATCTTGGGCGTGTCCTCGTTGTTGTTGGCCTCGCCGATAACGAGCACGGTCTTGTTGGAGAGGAGCAACTCCTGGTACTTGTCGTAGTTCTCGTTCATGCACAGAACCTGAAACGAGCCCTTGAGGTCCTCGACGGTGGCGATGGCGTACGGCTTGTTGGTGCGCCGGGAGATGCCGCGCTGCACGGTGGCAATCAGCCCGCCGACGCGTGTCACTTTGCGGCTCTCGAGCGCCTTGACCGTCTCGCTGTCGTGCAGGCAGTACTGCCCGAGAAGTTCGCGGTAAGGGTCGAGCGGATGGCCGCTGACGTAAAAGCCGAGCAGTTCCTTCTCGGCAGCGAGGATGTCTCCGCGGTCCCACTCGGCGAGGTCGGGCACGATGTCCTGCATCGATTGGCTGCTCTGCTCGAACGCGCCGAAGAGCGACGTCTGGCCGGACTCGCGGTCGCGCGCCTGGCTCGACGCCTTGGCCAAGGCGCGGTCGATCACGGAGAACTGCCCCGCGCGCGAACCGGCGAGGCCGTCGCACGCGCCGCTCTTGATGAGCGCCTCGAGCACCTTGCGGTTCACCGTGCGGGTGTCGCAACGGTCGCACAAATCGAACAAGTCGCCGAACGGCTCGCCGGTCTCGCGGGCCTTGATGATTGCCTCCACGGCAATGCCGCCGACGCCCTTGATCGCCGCCATGCCAAAACGAATGACCGAGCCGTCCCGCGCCGGGGCGAACAGCACCTGGCTTTCGTTGACATCCGGCGGCAGCACCTCGATGTCCAGCGACCGGGCCTCGTCGGTCAACACGCCCAGCTTGGCCGTGTCGCCCATGTCGTTGGTCATGTTGGCCGCGAGAAACTCGACCGGAAAGTGCGCCTTCAGGTAGGCGGTCTGGTAGGCCACCACGGCGTAGGCCGCCGCGTGCGACTTGTTGAAACCGTAACCGGCGAACTTCTCCAGCAAGTCGAAAATCTCGTTGGCTTTGCGCTTGGAAATGTTGTTGTGCTCGGCGCACCCCTGCACGAACTGCTCGCGCTGTTCCTGCATCACATCGACCTTCTTTTTACCCATCGCGCGGCGCAGTAAATCCGCCGCTCCCAGCGTGTAACCGGCGAGCACCTGCGCGGCTTTCATCACCTGCTCCTGGTAGATCAGGATGCCGTAGGTTTCCTTGGCGATCGGCTCGAGCAACGGGTGCGGATACTTGATCTCCACCTCGCCGTGCCGGCGGCGGATGAAGTCCGGGATCAGATCCATCGGCCCCGGCCGGTACAACGCCACGAGTGCCGTGATGTGCTCGATGGTGCCCAGCTTGAACTTCCGGCACAGGTCGCGCATGCCGGCCGACTCCAACTGGAACACGCCAACCGTGTGGCCGTTGTTCAGCAGATCGTACGCTTTCGGGTCGTCGGTCGGCACGCGATCCACATCGACATCGACGTCCCGCCACTGCTTCACCATCTCGCAGGTGCTGCGGATGACCGTCAGTGTTTTCAGCCCGAGAAAATCCATCTTCAACAGGCCAAGATCCTCCACCGGGCCCATCGGGTACTGGGTGATGATGGCACCGTCCTCATCCTTCTTGAGCGGCAAAATATTAACCAGCGGCTCGGCGCCGATGACCACCCCGGCGGCGTGGACCGACGAGTTGCGGGTGATATCCTCAAGCACGAACGCCGTGTCGATCAACTCGCGCGTGACCTCCTCGTTCTCGTAGGCCGCCTTGAGGTCGGGCGACTTTCGCAGCGCGTTCTTGAGCGTGATTTTCAACTCGGTCGGCACCATCTTGGCCAGGCGATCCCCCTCGCCATAGCTCAGCCCCATCACCCGGCCCACGTCGCGAATCACCGACTTGGCCCCCATCGTGCCGAAGGTGATGATCTGTGCCACCGAGTCGCGCCCGTATTTTTCGCGGACATACTCGATCACCTCCTCGCGGCGGTCGTCAGCGAAGTCGATGTCGATATCCGGCGGGCTGACCCGTTCCGGGTTCAGGAACCGCTCGAAGATCAGCCCGTATCGCAGCGGATCGACGTTGGAAATTTCCAGTAAATAGGCCACCAATGATCCCGCCGCCGAGCCGCGTGCCACGCAGGCGATGCCCTGCTCGCGGCCGTACCGCACGAAGTCGCCAACGATGAGAAAATAGCTGATGTAGCCCATCTGCTGCATGATCCCCAGCTCGTAATCGACGCGGTCGATGAGCTCGCCGACCGCCTTGGCCACGGCCGGATCGTCCAGCCCCGGCTTGGCCTCCGGATCAGCCTCCCCCGGCGGCGAGTAGTTGGGCAACGGGCTAGCATCGGCGAGTGACTCCACCACAAACACGTCGCCATCGACACGAACCTCCATGCCGTAACGCTCCGCGAAACCCTCCGCCAAAAACTTCCGCAAATAACCTTCGCGAGTGTGGCCTTCCGGCGGTTGAAACACCGGGTAGTTCAGCTTGCCGAACTCGATCTCGACGTTGCATTTCGCGGCGATCTCCATTGAGTTGCGCACCGCGTCCGGCACCTCGGCGAACAGCGCCGCCATCTCCTCCGCCGATCGCAGGTAAAACTGCTCCTGCACGTAGCGCATCCGGTTCGTGTCCGAGAGCAGCGCCTGCGTGCCGATGCAGATCAGCGAGTCGTGCGCGTGCGAGTCGCCTTTCTCGACGTAGTGGACATCGTTGGTCGCCACCAGCTTGAGCCCCATGTCGGCGGCCCACGGGATAAGCTGGCGATTGACCTTGGCCTGCTCGGCGATGCCGTGGTTGTGTAACTCGAGGTAGTAGTTCTCCGCCCCGAACGTCTGCTTGAACCAGTCAATCTGGTCGCGCGCCTTGTCGAGTTCCTCCGCCATGATCAGCCGGGGAATCTCGCTGGCCAGGCAGCCGCTCAGGCAGATCAACCCCTCGCTGTGTTGAGCGAGCAGTTCCTTGTCGATGCGCGGCTTGTAGTAGTAGCCCTCAAGCTGCGCGGCGGTGGCCAGGCGGACGAGGTTCCGGTAGCCGGCCTCGTCCCTGGCCAGGAGCACGAGATGGTAGTACGCCTCCTTGCCGCGGGCGCCGGACTTTTTCTCGTGCCGGCTGCCGGGCGCGACGTACACCTCGCAGCCGATGATCGGCTTGATGTCCCTGGCGCGGGCTGCGCGGTAAAAATTGATCGCGCCGAACATCGCCCCGTGGTCGGTGATCGCGAGCGAACCGAAGCCCAGGTCGCTCGCCTTGTCGATCAGGCGGTCCACACGGCACGCGCCGTCGAGCAGTGAAAACTCGGTGTGGCAATGCAGGTGAACGAACTCAGGTTTCGGCACGCGAACAACTTACCCGCAACGCTTGGCCAACGGCAAGTGCCGCTTCGCGGAATTGCAAGTTTTCAGTTTCAAGTTTCAAGCCGGGCTGGATGCTTGGTTCGTTTTATTATCACGCGAAGCCGCGAAGAAAACCAGACACGGATTTCACGGATTTTCACGGATTATTTTTTTTGATTTAGAATTTGTTTAGGATTTCGGTTTTAGAATTTAGGATTTCCGCAAAGTAACTCCTCTCAATCTGCGTTCATCTGCGTCCTTTTTTCTTTCTCAGCGGCCCTCTGCGTCTCTGTGTCCTCTGCGTTTAAACGCGAACTGTCTCGGCGGTGAACCCCGTTGTGAACTCCGTGTTGCCGCCCGGCTTGGCGGTCAGTTTCAGGTGCGGCGCGTGTTCGGTTTTCATGAAGCGCGGCGAGACGATGCCGTCGAGTTGCCCGGCCGTCTCGTCACCGCTTGGCCCCCATAGCTCGGCCAGCACCCAGCCGGCACCGATGTCAACGCGTATCGCCGAGGTTCCGCTCGTCACTCGGAAGGCCCGCTCACCGATCCGCTCCACTTCGCAACCGGGCGCGAACTGCCAGCGCACGGTGAACTCGCCCGCCTGGCCAAGCCGCGGCTCGAACGAGTCGGTCACCAGCCAGCCGTTCGGCTCGTTGGCCAGCGGCTTGACCGTGCGCGACAGCAGGCCACCTCCCTTGAGGCGAATTTCTGTTTCCAACACCTCGCCGTCGAGGCTCTGGAGCGGCTTGGTGTGCGCGGCCGTCCAGAGGAACGGTCCTTCGCGCCGGGCCAAGCTGACTCCGTCCGGGCACGGGCCGTTGTGCGCCTCGCGCGAGGCAAGCCAGTTTCGCAGCGCGGGGTTGCCGTGGTAATCGCCCGTGCCGGGATCGATCACCATCGCGCGGCCCTTGAGCCAGAGCGACAGGTGCTGCGCGTCGAGATGACCGTGCGGCGCCATCGAGCCCGCACCGAGCGGCGAGAAATCGAGCCGCGCCTTCCAGTGGCCCAGCGCGTTCACGGCGATGCCGGTGTAGGGGAAAACCGTCCAGCCACCCGGCTCAGTATCGGGTTCGTCGCTTTTCAGGCATGTTTCGAACGATCCGCGCATGAGGTGCAGAAACGGCGACTCGGTGGCGTTGCCGGCGATCCACTGCCACCACTCGACCGCGGCCCGCGACTCGACCGCGAACCACGGCATGACGAAAGCATCGTCCGAGTCGCCGTAATCCCACGGAGCGGATGGCACCTGCACCTCGCGGTAAAACCGGGCCGCCTGTCCAAGCCGCGCATCGATTCTCTCGCGGCTCGCCGGCGGCAGCGCGCCGGCGGCGACGAGAGCCTGCCGGGCTTCCCAGCAGAATTCCCACGCGAAAAACTGATAGTTCATCGCCTGCTCGAAGTTGCCGCCGTCGCGGTGGAACTGCCGCAGCGTCTCGCGCTCGAGCAGCCTGCCGAGCGTGGCCAAGCTGGGGCCGAGCGTGGCCAGGCCGGGCCAGCGCGCGTTGGCCAGCGCCAGGCCGCACAACTCGCCGAGCAGGTGGTTGTTCGCTGACGAACCAAACGTGCGATGCCGCCAGGTGAACCAGGCGTGCGCCGGCAGAATGTCGGCGCGCAGCTTGGCCAGGCGCTTGGCCAAGTCTCCCGGTTTTTGTCCCTCGAACGCGGTCAGGAATGCGTCGATCCATGTGAAGGCGATGAGTCGCATGCCGCTCTCAAGTGCGCTCGTCCAGTGCCAGCCGGTGTACGGCGGGTTGTTCGCCACCCAGTCCTCAAGCCAGTCGAGGCAATGCTCACCGCTGCGGCGGTTGCCGAGCAACCAACAGGCCTGCGCCAGGCGCACCGGCCCATACCAACGGCTTGGCTCCCAGAGCGGCTTGATCGCCGCGCCGTCCGGCAGCTCGCGGTGGTTGATCTTGAACGCGGACAGCCCGGTGGGGACATCGACTCCAGCGAGGTAGTCGCGCTGCCAGTTCGGCGGCGTGTCTGCCTGTACGTCGAGATGGCCGAAGAAGCGGAGGCGACCGGAGGCGACGCGCTCGGCGTCACGCTTCAGCGACTCGCGGAGCGGCTCGGGAGCGGCGGCGGGTTCGGGGAGTTTGGGGAAGGCTGAACTGGGCGACAGATCAGCGGAGGGCCATTGGTCACGCTTGGCGTCCTTAAATTCGAACCACTTTTTGCGGAGTCTCAGTGCAACCTCAACCGGTCCCATCGCCCGGAGGCGCCGCCAATACCAGTTCAAAGCCGCCATTCAGCACGTTCTACCGGCGTCTGGGGCGAGTGGTTTTATCCTGCATCCACTTGACGTCCACATTATTGGGTTGAGGAACATTCAGTGCAATGTTGCCATTATGACGTATCGCAGGAGTGGTTCGTTTGTCCAGCCATTTGTGGATTTCAGCGTGCCCATCGGCGAAGGAGAAGCCAGCGGCATTGTTGTGATAGCTGGCGGGATAGTCGACCATCCTGGTGGAGGACAGGTTGGGGTAACCGGGCATCCAAACCACAAAAAAACCGTCATTAATGCTGTCCATTCGTTCGTCAATTAGCACCCAAGTCTCAGATGGACCAGGCGCCACCATATCACCGCGCTTTAGGTAAATGGTTCCCTCATTGGGACCACCAAACCAGGTATGATGACCATTATTTGCCCCATTCTGGCCATCCCCTCCGACCCAACTATTCATGGACATGCTACGAACCCGGGGTCTCCTACCAAGTTTACCAGCACTAGCAGTACTGGTATCAGCTGGACACCGAAAAACCTGAGGACTCTTCCCAACATGCTCCCAGAGCGGACTTCGTACAATATCGACCTTGTAGTCCCAGCTATTAGGGCTGCTATAGTTCAGTCCCGTGTTGCCCATCCAACCATGCCGAAATTGGCGGACACCTGAACTGTTCGGAGTCGAGCTGCACCGCCGGCAACCATCGCCGTAAGCCCAAGTAACATTGTCATCACTGTCGTCAGCATAAAAGGACCAGGCCATCATGAGCTGTTTGTTGCTGTTCATGCATGAGATGCCGTGTGCCTTGGTCTTGGCCTTGGCTAGGGCCGGCAACAACATGCCGGCCAAAATGGCAATAATGGCTATCACCACCAGCAACTCGATGAGGGTGAAGGCGCCGCGCTTGGCTTGGAGGGGCGTGTGTTGTGTTTTCATTTTAATGGACAAGAAAATCAGTGGCCGTTACTGGACGGCGGGTTGGGCACGCACCATAGACGATTGCGCCCAGGTCTCTTATTCTCCTTTTTGTACCATTCAAAAGTCATGAATTCTGCACTGCCACCGAACATGCCGGTGATCGCTCCCTCGCTGTGGCGTTTGCTGATTCCCTCGGAATAAATCTCCAAGCCACCCTGCATGAAAATTACCCCAGGCGTACTCGAGGCATCGTTGAAATTCCCAATCCGCCTTTCATCCGGTTCCCAGAATAAAACATCGTCTGTCTTAAACTGATTTCGCTTGAAAGAGACCGTTTTATTACCAACCCTGACCGACCCATAAGTCGTAAATCTAGTCACGACGCCGTTCATGACGTAACTACTGCAGTCCTGATAACCAGCACTGCGTCGT
>Ga0310122_10002222_pt1 | contig 12373 bp, 10 predicted proteins | sample CB6_Bottom_1051__FD_203503 | JGI IMG/M metagenome (GOLD analysis project Ga0310122, IMG submission 203503) | Marine microbial communities from Western Arctic Ocean, Canada - CB6_Bottom_1051 | ecosystem: Environmental > Aquatic > Marine > Oceanic | place: Canada: Western Arctic Ocean | collected...
AACGAGATCGCCAATCTGAATACCGTCTGTTGTTGCTACGGCTCCATTAGGTGTGAGTGCTGTGTCGGATGTCTCTTCAGATCCGCGTCGCGGAATCACGATTTCGGGACGAATTACCCCAGCTCGAATCTGCGTCGCACCACTACAAGAAGCTTGCTGCCCTACGCGTGCAGCAAGAAGCTCGAACGTACGTTTCGCCATGGGAATATGACCAAAGCCTTCGGTGAGAATCAGGGTAAAGCCGATTTGCTCGGTCCCGGTTATGGCCACTCCCAGGTCGTAACCAAGCAGTGCTTTGAGATCAGCATCATCGACTCCGCCAACGACGAGTGCACGTATGCCAAGCTCTCGTGCGCGTAAAAAGGCTGCGTGCTCAGCGAAGGCACCCCCAATGACAATACAGCCGTACTGATCCGGGACTAAATGCTCAGGTGTGAGTGTCTCTTGAGGGTCTTGGACAGCGAGGGCAATCGGTCCGTACGTTTCCCCACCAACGCCACAAATACCCTGAATCAGTGCGCCGCGTGACTCAACAATGACGCCTTGTTTAGGCATGACGGCGGTGATCCAACCGTCAACATACGCCTCAAGCTCGAGCTCCTGGGGCGGCTCACGCACGAACACCTGTCCGGTTCGGTGTGAGACAGTCTCGATAATACCCGTGACTGGAGCGTTGACTTGGATTTGGAACCATTTGAGCCAAGGCTGATTTTCAGCAATCGGCTGTCCCTGTATGACCCTGTCTCCTTCGTGAGCAAGCAGGTAAGAAGATACATCGCTAGGTGAGATGCTCAGCCGATTAGCGATGTTGACGGGGTATACGCGTCCGGGTAGTTCGGCCCGGGCCACAACAGAGGGTGCGGAGACGACGTCGCCTGCGGACACCATGACCTCTCCTGGAAGCGGCAGGAGGCGCTGTTTCCGAATGGTTGTGTCAGGTGTGACACACAGGCCTGGAGTGTATGCGTGGGCCATAATCTCAGTAATGATCTCAGTCGGGTGCCTCTAGCCCTCAACCATTTCTTTTGGATACATATCCACAGCGTTGTTCCACTCCTGGACCTGTTGTATGCGCACCGCCTCATCTGTTGAGAGAGAAAGCGGACGACCACGAGCATCGAGCAAAAGGCCGACCTCCCCGCCGCTAACCGTTCCCGCAAGAGTCTTCCCTCGGCCTGTGCCAAAGTCAAACTTTCGGCTTGGGGTTAACTCAATATGAGCTCGCTGGTCCGCTGCTAGAGGAATAAGACGCAGACTTCCATACGAGAGTTCTTCTTCTTGAGTTGCTCCATCAGGGAGTTGGAGGGTATACGAAAAACACGGCTCGCCCTGATTCCCAACACCATGAGGGGCGATACAAGTGCCGAGTGGAATCAAACAGTCTTTGTTGAAAACCTCGCTGGCCGCCTGTTCATGAATAGTCGACAGCACTCCCAGATGCGGCATCATAAAGATGCTGTCTACGGCGATCTGGGTCAGGCCGAGCGGCGCGTAGGCGTCGATAAGCATCTGCATAGCCTGGACCCGGCGTGGCGCGTGAGACAGGATGCCACCACTCCCGATAATGAGATTAAGGGCAAACATGTCGATTAGACTCTGTCCTGAAGCGACCTGCTCAAACGCGTCAGACACAGACCGCTCCTGCTGCACCCCTTTTAATCCCACGGCCAACTGTTTGTGCTGATCCAGTGCGAGGCGCAAGGCTTCGCGGGCAATAGCCTGCTCAATATGAAGATCTTCAACCGTCTGGGGGATAGTCGTGGGACGTATCATCTTGTTTTTGATCTGATTGCGGAGCTGGGATTCTTCATAGGTGAAGGGCAGCCAGCGTTGGATGCTCTCTAAGCCCGCTTCGACAACCACATTGGCTACACTATAACTCATGCCGAGGTTGGCACTCACCGTACGATTAAAAACGCCGTCGAAAACAGAAAATACGTCTGTGGTTGCTCCGCCAATATCAACGCCGATCACGTCTAAACCTTCACGCCGAGCCATGGTTTCGATCAGCATGCCAACCGCAGCCGGAGTCGGAATAATGGGCGCGCCGGTCCATGCCATGAGCTTTTTATAGCCAGGCGCTTGTGCCATGACGTGTTCCAAGAATAGGTCATGGCTTTTATGTCGCGCCGGCATGAGGTTCTCCTGCTCAAGCACCGGACGAATATTCTCGGTAATCGAAAGTTCGACTTGCTCTCCCAAAATCTCCTCGACCTGAGAGCGTGCCTCGACATTGCCGGCATAAATGACCGGGAGTTTGTAACCAACGCCGAGGCGAGGCCTGGGGTCGGCGGCCGCGATATACTCGGCGACCTCAAGCACATGCGAGACCGTGCCGCCGTCTGTGCCGCCTGCGAACAGGATCATATCCGGGCGGAGGTGGCGGATGCGTTCGATTTTTTCATGACTCGGCCGGCCATCATTGATTGCCAGAACGTCCATGACTATGGCTCCGGCTCCCAACGCGCACCGCTGGGCGCTTTCCGCTGACATGGACTGCACGACACCGGTTACGACCATCTGCAATCCGCCTCCGGCGCTGCTGGTCGAAATATAGATATCGACTCCAGTCGAATCGTTTGCCGGCGTGAGGATATGCTCCCCATCTAAAATGGTCCGTCCGGACAACTCTTCTACCTCTTGAATGGCATTCAGCACGCCACGCGTAACGTCTTCAAACGGTGCTTCAACCGTGGTCGGAGCCTCACCTCGATGCGTCTGCCGATACGCGCCGTTTTGGAACTGGATGAGGATGGCCTTGGTTGTGGTGCTGCCGCAATCCGTGGCGAGAATGACGTGCAGATCCTGCAGCTTTATTTGTGGATCCATTTAGGGATTCATGCGGTAAAAGAGGAATCAGCCTGCAGAACGAGTGATGCTCGCTTGTCCTGAATGATCTGAACGAGCTGCTGAATAGCGTCTCTTCGCTCCAAGAGATGAACGAAGCGCTCAATCTCTTGTGGAGCACACACCAGGTCAAGAAAAGGCCGTAGGCCCTGAATAACTTGGCTACTGAGAAAATGAAGTGGTTCGCTAGATTCAAGCAACAAGACTGCTGGCGTATCAAGTCTGCGGGTGGTAATCGCGCCCGCTATTTTTTCAAGAAGATGTCTATCGTGCGTAGAGAGTTCGGATGACGTGGGACCAAGGGCAAAGGCATGTGCGACTGCGCGCCGAAAACGGTCCCATAGAAGCATGCCTTTCCATATGGCAAATTTGCAGTGGTCGAGCAATCCCGCACGCTCAGCTATGATACCTCCTGCTTTTTCTGAACACAGGAGAATTTTATGCCAGAACCGTACGACATCATCATCATTGGCGGTGGTGCTGCCGGATTCACGGCCGGATTATACGCGGCCCGTGACCGCTGCCGGGCACTGCTGCTCGAACGTTTTGCTGCTGGGGGGCAGGTGCTCAACTGTGAGCATATCGAGAATTATCCAGGCTTTCCGGATGGAGTAGCCGGATACACGCTTGGGCCGCTGCTGCAACAGCAGGCAACCAGCCAGGGACTGGAGATGCAACTCACCGAGGTTGGTGCCGTACAACGAGACGGCGAGCGTATCACTATTCATACCGACAGCGGTGAATTCCAAACCAAAGCGCTCATCATAGCTACTGGATCGAGTTTCACTACTCTTGGCATTCCTGGCGAAGAAGAGTTTGTTGGAAAAGGCGTGTCTCACTGCGCGGCATGCGACGGCGCGTTTTTTATGGATCAACCGGTTGCCGTTGTTGGGGGCGGTGATGCGGCTCTAGACGAAGGTCTTCACCTGACCCAGTATGCGTCTCAGGTTACGATTATCCATCGCCGCGATGCCCTGCGTGCGTGTCGGATGTTGCAAGAACGTGCCCACGTAAACGAAAAGATTGTCTTGTGTTGGAATACGACTGTCCAGGCAATTGAGGGAGACGGCGGGGTCAAGCGGATACAGATTGAAGACGTGAACACCGGACGATCCTCGTCGATGGATGTGGCTGGAGTATTCCTCTATATTGGCCTGACTGCCAAGACCCAGTTCCTAGGTGACCTTGTTTCTCTCAATGAGAAGGGGCAGATTGTTACTGATCTGTGGATGCGTACGTCGCTGCCGGGCATCCTGGCAGCCGGGGATGTTCGTGGGGATTCCTCGCGGCAACTGGTGTCTGCGGCGGGCGATGGCGCCGCTGCCGCCCTTGCAGCGATTCGGTATATACGCACAATGGAATGGACCGGCTAGGTGAAGTTGCCCTGATAAAAACAAACGATTAGGATTAGTGTATTATGAATTTTGTTCCTTACGTTATTGAACAAACGGGTCGCGGTGAACGATCCTACGATATTTACTCCCGGCTACTCAAAGACCGTATTGTCTTTCTTGGCTCAGAGGTCAACGATGCCGTTGCGGACGTGATTGCAGCCCAACTCCTTTTCCTTGAATCCGAAGACCCGGACAAAGACGTCCACCTCTACATCAACTCTCCAGGTGGGTCCGTCACCGCTGGGCTGGCCATTTATGATACCATGCAATACGTCAAGCCTGACGTGTCCACATTATGCATGGGCCAAGCCTCGAGCATGGGCGCGATTCTTCTGGCGGCAGGAGCGAAAGGCAAACGATTTGCGCTGCCGCATGCCCGCATTATGATGCACCAACCGGTCGGCGGGGTGCAGGGGCAAGCGACCGACATCGATATCCATGCCAAAGAAGTGCTACGCATTCGGGAAGAACTGAACGGCATCCTTGTCACACATACTGGGCAGACGATGAAGAAAATCGAAAAAGACACGGACCGCGATATGTTCCTGTCTGCGAAGCAGGCGCTGGATTACGGCGTGATCGACCAAGTCATTACGCGCCGCAATATGGAATCGACTGCAGAAGAAAAGAAAGGGAAGTAATTCCCCCGATGTGTACCATGTTCATGACGTGCATCATGCGCATTCTGCGGAGATCATAGGTCAGGGTGACGTTCCGTCACCCGCCACCAACACCCTACTCGGCTGCAGCCTCTCCGTATAAGTGACACCACACCAGATGTTCGTCTTTGCCGTGTCCGCTTTGGACACGGGGCGGGGGCGTGGTTTTGCAGTGCTCCATCACACGCGGACAGCGCGTATGGAATGGACAGCCGGCTGGGGGATTCAGGGCTGAGGGCACATCGCCGGTCAGCACCGTGCGCTCGATCCGTATAGTGGGGTCGGGGATAGGATTGGCGGACATCAGTGCCAGCGTGTAGGGATGCTGAGGGTTGCGAAACAGCTCGTCAACCGGAGCTACTTCAACTAACTTGCCGAGATACATGACGGCCACCCGGTCGGCGATATGCTCTACCATATTCAAATCGTGCGAGATAAACAAATAGGACAGTCCCAAGTCTTGTTGCAGATCCTGGAGCAGGTTGAGGATCTGGGCCTGGATAGAAACATCAAGGGCAGAAACCGGCTCGTCACATACAATAAACTGCGGACTCAGGGCCAACGCCCGCGCAATACCAATACGCTGGCGCTGGCCGCCTGAGAATTCGTGCGGGTAGCGTGAGTGGTATGTCGGCGATAGCCCTACTCGCTCTAAGAGGCTGTTAACCTGTTGAACAAGCTCGTCTCCCTGAGCGAGATCGTGTACTTTGAGTGCTTCCCCAATAATCGCACCGACTGTCATACGCGGATTTAGCGAGCTATATGGATCTTGGAAGATCATCTGCATCCGGCGGCGAAGGGCGCGGACCTGGGCTGCGTTGAACTGACAAAAATCCTGACCGTTAAAAAATATCTCTCCAGCAGTTGGTTCAATCAAACGCAGCAGCGTTTTGCCCACCGTTGTCTTGCCGCAGCCTGACTCTCCTACCAGACCAAACGTTTCTTGGGGCTGAATGACAAACGATACATCATCGACTGCTTTGACCCAGGCCGAGACACGGGAGAAGACGCCGCTGCGGACGGGGTAGTATTTTTTGAGATTGCGGATCTCCAGTAATGGGGGACGGGGGTCTGAATGCGCTGTCATCTCTCATATTCCTCAGGATTTCTGCAGGCCAACCCCTCGTCCCTAAACCCCAGCCCCTGTTTTCTCATGCAACCAGCATGCTGCTGCATGGCTCGACTCAACTGCAATCAGGGTCGGTTGTTTCTCAGCGCAGAAATCGAGCGTCTCCGGGCAGCGTGCCGAAAAGGCACAGCCGGGAGGATACTGCAGCGGCGAGGGGACGCTGCCCTTGATCGCGGCCAGCCGCTCAGTCCGATGGCCCCGACGCGGCAATGCCCGGAGCAAGGCGTTGGTGTATGGGTGCAGGGGATTTCGGAAGAGCGTCTGCACATCGGTGTGTTCAACGATTTTTCCCGCGTACATGACTGCGACATCTTGGGCGAACTGGGCGACAACGCCGAGGTTATGAGTAATGAGCAGAATGGCCATGCCCATCTCGTCCTGAAGTCGTTTCAGCAGGTCGAGGATCTGGGCTTGGATGGTCACATCAAGGGCGGTGGTTGGCTCATCCGCGATTAATAAATCGGGACGACAGGCCAGCGCCATGGCGATCATCACGCGCTGTTTCATCCCGCCTGAAAGTTCGTGTGGGTATTGTTCGAGCCGTTGAGCAGGCGGCGCGATACCTACGGTTTCAAGCAGGCGCAGCACTTCCTGGTGTGCCTCACGCTCAGTAAAACCCTGATGCAGCTGGAGCACTTCACCGATCTGATTGCCTATCGTAAAGACTGGATTCAGCGAAGTCATGGGCTCTTGGAAAATCATGCTGATGGATTTTCCACGAATAGACTGTAACTCCGCTTCAGACGACGTAGCGAGGTCTCGGCCTTGATACGCAATATTCCCTTTTACAATGCGGCCTGGGGGCTCAATAAGCCGCATGATGGAAAGTGCGCTAACGGATTTGCCACAGCCCGACTCGCCAACCAAAGCCAGCGTTCGGCCCGCTTGAATCTCTAGATCGATGCCACGAACGGCTTTGACTTCGCCTTTGTCAGTGAAAAACGAGACATGCAGGTCGTTGATGCTGAGCAGCGGATTCGCCATTTACCGACTCCGAAGTCGAGGATTCATGGCCTCGCGCAGGCCCTCGCCGACAAGGTTAAACGCCAGCACGACAACAAAAATTGCAACTCCTGGGATGAAGAATAACCAGGGAGCATCGAATATAAAGCCTCTCCCGTTGGCGAGAATATTGCCCCAGGTAGCATCGGGCGGCTGAACACCAAAGCCCAAGAAGCTCAGGCCGGACTCGGTCAGGATGGCACCGGCCACCCCAATGGTGGCCGAGACTAACACCGGAGCAATGGCGTTGGGGACCATATGCCGAAAGATAATGCGGCTCTCGGGCAAGCCCAGGGCTTGCGCGGCAACTACAAAGTCCTGTTCTCGCAGTGCTAAGAACTCGGCGCGTACAAAACGTGCCGTCGCCATCCAGCTGGTCAGACCGATCACAATCATGATGTTGTAGATGCTGGGTGGCAGCAGCGCGACGACAGTCAGAATAAGAAAGAACGTAGGAAAACACAACATGATGTCGGTAAAACGCATGATGAGCGTATCGACCGAGATAAAGCCGAGCTTGACATTGCCATAGAAGCCGGACAAGCCGCCCAGGATAATCCCAATCGTGACTGAAATACCGACGGCAATAAATCCAATCGATAACGACACAAACGATCCCTGCAGCATGCGCGCAAACACGTCCCGGCCCAGTTCGTCCGTGCCGAGCAGATAGATGCCGAAGAGGGGTTGGTCCAGACTAGGAATGAGATTCGCAGATACCCCAGAAAAAGGAGGCAGAAATTTGTCCGGGAGGCGTACCGTGGCCGGATCGAAAATAATAATCCATTCAGTCAATACTTTTCCTGCAACGGCCAAGGCCACAAGGAGCCCCAGGACGAGCAAACCGCTGAGGGCCAGCCGATCTTTCTGAAAGATTCGCCATGCTTCCTGGAGCGGTGTTTCCGGTTTCGGAAGGTCGGTCTCTGCCGTGAAAATAGCCGTGTGAGTGAGTTCAGCCATGCTTATTGCAACCGAATCCGAGGATCGACAACTGCGTACAGAACGTCCGAAACCAAAGTGCCGACCAATGTGAGCGTTGCGGCCACAAAGTTGATTGTCAGAATGACGGGAAAATCGCGGGCCAGAATAGCTTCGTAGCCGAGCCGTCCTAATCCAGGCCAGGCGAAGATCTGTTCAAAGATCACTGACCCGCCAATCAATCCAGGCAGCAAAAATCCGAACATCGTCACGAACGGCAATAATGCATTGCGCAAGGCATGTCGGTAGATTACGGCATCTTCCGGTAAGCCTTTTGCGCGTGCAGTGCGGACATAGTCTTGGCGCACGACTTCAAGCATTTGGGAGCGGACATAACGCGACAGGATGGCAATACCGGCAATTGCCGACATCAAGGAGGGAACGACAAGATGCCACAGTCGGTCCATCCAGCGAAAGACTGGCTGCGCGTTTTCCATGCCAAAGGTGCGCATACCAATAACGGGCACGTTGAATACATCTACCACCCATTGAATGGCGAGATAGGACAGGAAAAACCCAGGAATCGAGATCAGGGCGTAGGCAACAAACGTGGTGGTACGGTCAAAAGGAGATCCACGTTGGATCGCGGCTTGAATACCAGTCGGAAAGGATAAGCTCCAGACGATCAGTGTGGCACAGATAAAGAGTGGCAGAGAATTGAGAAAACGTTGCCAGATCTTTGGCAGAACGGGTTGGCTATCCTTGAAGGATTTGAGCTCCCCGGTCGCAAGGTCGCGCAGCCAATAGGTGTACTGCAAATACAGCGGTTCGTCTAAGTGAAAGGCCGCACGGATACGGGCGATATCCTCAGGCTTCATACGCGGGTTGTTGGGGTCGACTTCACTCGGTTCTCCGGGGGCGAGGTGGACAATGGAGAAGGCGATAATCGAAATAACCACCAATAAGACAAGGCGCTGAAGGATTGCACGAAGAAGAAAAGTCCACATGGGTCTTATCAGCCGTTTGCAGTCAGACGTATTAGAAGTCTGGTGTCAGCTCTAATCTGTCGAGTTTGCGCCATTTGTTGAAGTAGAAGGAAATACTGCCGCTCTTGGTCGGATAAATTTTTTCGTATCGTTCGCCGCCATCCGGCTCCTTTTCTACAAGTACGATCTTCTTGTCCAATACCCGTGTTGCCAGCCCAACATACAGAAAAGTGTAGGGCTGGTCTTCGGCAATGACGTGATGCAGGCGGTGGGCTAAGGCACGCTGCTGGTCGTGATCATATTCTTGGCGAATACGCACGATCAGGTCATCCGCTTCCGGGCTGGTATAGCCTACAAAATTCAGCTGCTGGGGTCCTGCCTGACTGGAATGGAAGATTTGATATAGGTCCGGATCAATACCCATACTCCAGCCTAAGACGACGGCATCAAACGAGCCCGTATTGATAAAATCCTTGAGAAAGACCGCCCACTCAAAGACCTGGGTATGACATCGTACTCCAATCTTTTTCCACGCATCCTGGGCAATAGTCATAATATTGGAGCGGATGAGATTGCCGTTGTTCGTGGTCAAGTTGAACTCAAAGAGCTGTCCATCTTTCTCCAACCAGCCGTCGTTATTGTGCTGCCAGCCGACTTCCGCGAGCAGCCGTTGGGCACCCTCCGGGTCATACGCGAGAGGCTTGATAGCGGAGTTATACCACTCGGTTTGGCGGGGATATGGGCCCGTAATTTGTTCGCCTTCTCCGTATAAGAGATAGGTGATGATTTCGTCTACATTAATGGCCATGCCAAGCGCGCGCCGGACGCGTTTATCTGCAAATAATGGATTGCGGTTGTTGTAGCCAATATACGAATAGCCAAAGCCCGAGCTGGAAAAAGACTGATAAGCGCTATCCTGCTTGTAGCGGGCGACTTGATGCGGCAGGACTCCATACGAGTCGATGGCGCCACTCTTAAACTCAATCTCCTGGGTCAGAGGCTCGGGAATGATACGAAAATAATAGTTCTCATATTCAGGGATACGTTCCCAATAGTCTTCATTCCGGTTGAGATGAATAAATTCGTCCCCTTGCCATTCGACAAAACGGAACGGGCCGGCACCGATCGGATGACGATTAAAATCGCTGTCCCGCATGCCAAAGTTCGCGCGCGCAGCGTCTGAAAGCCCGCGTGCATTCATTTCTTCTTCAAGGACTTGGGCATTCAGCAAATGCTCGGGCAAGATGCCCATGGTCCAAGCGTTAATGGCAGGTGAGTATAGGCGCTTATACGTAACCTGGACGGTGTAAGGATCGAGGATATCAACGCTTTTAATGGGCTCATAGTCGGAGGTGCGTGGTGAAATATTGCGCGGGTTCATGATGGCTTCATAGGTGAATTTGACATCGCCGGCGTCCAATGGATGGCCATCGTGGAAGCGCACGTCCTGTCGCAGATGAAAGAGAATAATCGGGTTATGCTCTGCCACGGGTAACAGCGCCGGGAATTGTGGCCGGACTTTTTCAAGCGAATCAGGGTCTGCCAGTACGATGTGATCGGTGTATGGGAAGTCCTGGAAATAGGCTGCACCAAGTATTGGGGTAAGACGCTTAAATAAATCTTGATCGACCGTGTTTAACGTGAACTCAACGCGCTGAGGAACGCGAATCGCGACTTCAATCGCGGTTGGTTTTGGTTGTCCCTGCTCGTCCGGTTCAAGCGGGGTGACGGTCTCGGTTTTTTCCTCGGCGGGGAGCAGTCGAGTCGAAAGGAGCATGCCGTCGAGTGCGGACAAGCTGCCGTCAGCCCGGGCCAGAGAGACGAGCTCGATCAGCCGCGCTCCGGTAGCAAGGCTGCTATCCGGTAATGCGAACTGTGGACGGGCGAGCAGATAGGCTTTTTCTGTGATGGTCCAATCCGTGGCCAGTCGCCCGCGCAGGTTGAGGTTCTCGTCCATGTCGAGCAGCCCATCAAAAACAAAATCGACGATCCGGCTGCTTGCTCCATCTGCGTTCAGGATGGGATTGAGAATCTTGGCATCCGCAATGGAGCCCTCGATATACGTTCGGAGCCGGGCAGGATTGCCCACAGATTGCTTCTCATAGCTGGGAACCCAGAAGTATGACTGCAGCAAAAACGCAATCAGTACGAGTGGGGTGAGAATAAGGGCGCGTTTGAGGTTCATCGTGACTCGCCTGACCCCTGTTGTATGCTCAGCTTTCCGCTCTGTCTGACGGACAATCTATACCACCAATCTATACCAGGAACATGAGCAAGTGGTGAGAATGACATGAGAAATTTCTCATCTCGTTACTCTTTCTCCCAATACGGGTCAGTGTCGAGCGGCGGTCTTGTTTCGCCCAGCTGAAAGAGGACGCCACACGCGCTTTTGGGAGAGATGAATGCATCCCGGAAATCCGCATCATCGAGATGTTTGTCAACAACGCGGATGCCTTTGTCTTCAAGGAAGGCCACTTTTTCTTTGAGGTCTGGAGTTTGTAGGGTGATATGATGTACGCCTTCGCCCCGCTTGTCCAAGAACTTGGCCAAAAATCCATCCTGAGCGATGGGCTCTAAGAGTTCGATAGTAAAACCCTGCAAGTCAAAAACCGCAAAGCGGAAGGTGCCGCCGCGCTCGACTCTCTCAAACTGGAACGTGGCACCCAGTATGCCCTCGAAGAACGTCCGCGCCTGAGCAATGCTGCGCACGGCGATGCCGACATGATCCAGACGGCCGATTGGTTGAGTTGCCTGTGGCATTCATTTGCCTCCCTCCTCATGCCTCCGCGCTCGGGGAGGGTTTAGCCTGTTTGGCCTGCAGAAGGCAAGAGAGGCCAGGAGAGACTATGAAAACAGAGCTTTTTACCCCCTTTACTGTTTCCCCCCAGCCGGTCCATAATTGGTATGATAAGGAGCACCAGTATGGCCGTGGAAAATACATTGACAGCAGGCCCGGAGCCAAGTCGTCTCAAAATCTGGATCGAAGCTACCCGGCCTTATTCATTCACCGCCTCGGTCACGCCGGTGTTAATCGGATCGGTCCTAGGGGCAATGGATGGTCTCTTTTCCTGGGGGATTTTTTTTCTGGCACTCTTGGGTTCGCTCTTTATCCATATTGGGACCAATCTGGTCAACGATTATTACGACCACAAAAGTGGGGTGGATACGATTGAGTCTAAGAGTGGGAGCCAGGTCATCCAACGCGGGCTGCTGACTGCTGACGAAATATACTGGGGCGGGATAGTCACCTTTGGCATTGGCAGTGTGTTTGGCCTGGTCCTGGTCGGTCTGTGTGGCTGGCCTATTCTCGCCCTGGGCATCGCCAGCGTGTTGGCAGGCTATTTTTATACGGCCAATCCGCTGTCTCTGGCCTATATCGCACTTGGTGAGGCGACGGTCTTTGTGTTCATGGGACCGGTGATCATCATTGGCGCCTAT
>Ga0310122_10002223_pt1 | contig 12372 bp, 11 predicted proteins | sample CB6_Bottom_1051__FD_203503 | JGI IMG/M metagenome (GOLD analysis project Ga0310122, IMG submission 203503) | Marine microbial communities from Western Arctic Ocean, Canada - CB6_Bottom_1051 | ecosystem: Environmental > Aquatic > Marine > Oceanic | place: Canada: Western Arctic Ocean | collected...
GAGTGGTCATCAACGACTTTGCGCCAACCTATTACTCTTGCCGCAGTTTGCATTGTCGCAGCTTTCAAACCATGCCTAAGTCAGGCCGTGTGATTCAAGATGTGGAATAGTCGAACCTGAAATCGACACACTAAACGATAGGGACACCATACAATCAATGATTGAAAAGTCATATTCCCTTGCGAGCGGGACGCTTGCAACACAACAGATTGGCAACCCGAAAACGACCGCAACGACGGTCGTTTTTATTCATGGTTGGCTAGATAATTCTGCAAGTTTCACTCAGGTTATGCCGCAAATAGCCAAGCTTTCTCCAGATACTCACCTCGTTGCTATCGATCTCTTCGGACACGGTTTCTCGTCGCATAAACCGGGGAGTTATTACCCATTTCACGACTATATTGATGATTTGCATCAGTTGGTGACTAAATTATCGCCAAACAGACTGGTACTGGTAGGACATTCACTTGGTGCATTGATCGCAAGTTGCTATAGTGCCGCCTTTCCTGAAAAGGTGTCAGGATTAATTCAAATTGAAGGTCATGGACCTCTTTCAGAAGCTCCCCACGAAACAGTCTCTCGTTTGAGAGATGGGGTACTCAGTCGTCTTCGACAGCGAAGAAAGCCTTCACGTCCTCTGGCAAGTCTTGAGGATGCTATTAAGCTGAGAGCTCACGCCAATCAAATCAAAGCAGAACTCATTGCTCCTATTGTTGAACGAGGAATCGTTGAGCTAAGTAATGTTGATCGGACTGTTGTTACTCAAGCTGCTTTTGATCAAGCAACTGTAGATCAAGGTATTGCCGAGTTCGATAACTGTTGGCAATGGCGATGCGACCCTAACCTAAAATGTGACTCGTTATATCGAATGTCACAAGCGCATGCTGAAGCGATCATGGCGGCTATTGAATGCCCTCAATTAATAGTTTTAGGAAATGATGGATTCCGACATTTGCAGCATAATCGCTACAAATCAGCCCATAGTTCTCAGAATATAGAGACTGTTCCTGGCGGACATCATTGCCATTTAGAGAGCCCAGAGCTAGTTTCAGAGCTAATTCTTGGTGTAGTTAACAAAATTTAAACAAGTGTTTGAGCCTTTTAGTGCTCATGCACTAAAGCTGTGCTGTAATACCGCAATGATAAAAAGCGGCGAAGCAGTCGTCAGCTGATAAACGAGGAGTAACATAGTGGACAAACCTTGGCTTTCACGTTATCCAAGTGACGTACCAGAGACGATCAACCCAGATCAGTACCCATCTCTTATTGAAATGTTCGAACAGTCAGTACAGAAGTACGCAGACCAACCGGCATTCGAGAACATGGGGTCTATCATGACATTCCGTAAGCTTGAAGAGCGCAGTCGTGCTTTTGCTGCTTACCTGCAGAATGATCTAAAACTGAAGAAAGGCGATCGTGTCGCGCTTATGATGCCAAACCTGCTGCAATACCCAATTGCACTCTTTGGTGTGCTGCGTGCAGGTATGATTGCAGTGAACGTCAACCCACTGTATACGCCTCGTGAACTTGAACACCAACTGAATGATTCTGGCGCAAAGGCGATTGTTATCGTTTCTAACTTTGCGAGCACACTAGAGAAAGTTGTAGATAAAACTCCGGTTAAACACGTTGTGCTAACCAGCTTGGGGCAAATGCTGCCACGAGCAAAAGGTACGATTGTCGACTTCGTAGTGAAATACGTAAAAGGCATGGTGCCTAAGTACGATCTACCGGGTGCTATCTCATTCAGAAAAGCGCTGCACAAAGGCCGTCGCCTACAGTACGTGAAGCCATTTATGGCTGGCGATGACATCGCATTCCTACAGTACACAGGTGGTACAACGGGCGTAGCGAAGGGCGCAATCCTAACGCACCGCAATATGATTGCGAACGTACTTCAAGCGAAAGGGGCATATAGCCCGGTACTGCAAGAAGGCCGTGAATTGGTGGTAACGGCATTACCGCTTTACCACGTGTTCGCCCTTACTGTGAACTGCTTACTGTTTGTTGAGATGGGTGGTCGTAACCTTCTGATTACTAACCCTCGTGACATTCCTGGCTTTATTAAAGAGCTGCAAAAGGTTCCGTTTACCGCGATTACTGGCGTAAACACCTTGTTCAATGCGTTAGTGAATAACGAAGATTTCCACGAGTTGGACTTCAGTAACATGCGTTTATCTGTTGGCGGTGGTATGGCGGTTCAACGCGCTGTTGCTGAGCAATGGAAGAAAGCGACAGGTGTCCACCTACTTGAAGGCTATGGTTTAACCGAATGTGCTCCTTTGGTCACGGGTAACCCATATGATCTGAAAGACTACACAGGTGCAATCGGCCTACCAGTACCTTCAACAGAAGTTCGTATTGTTGATGATGAAGGTAAAGTGGTTGGCAATGACCAAGTGGGTGAATTGCAGGTTCGTGGTCCTCAAGTGATGCAAGGCTACTGGCAGCGTCCAGAAGCGACCAAAGAAGTGATCGACCAAGACGGTTGGTTATCGACTGGTGATATCGTTAAGTTTGATGACGAAGGCTTGCTGTACATCGTAGACCGTAAGAAAGACATGATTCTTGTGTCAGGATTCAACGTTTACCCGAACGAGATTGAAGATGTTGTGGCTCTGCATGGCAAAGTGTTAGAAGTTGCGGCTATCGGCCAACCTCATGAGGTGTCTGGTGAGCTGGTTAAGATTTACGTGGTGAAACGTGACCCTAGCCTAACCAAAGAAGACATTATCGCGCACTGCCGTGAACACCTAACTGGCTACAAGATCCCTAAATTGATTGAGTTCCGTGAAGAACTACCAAAAACCAATGTAGGTAAGATCTTGCGCCGAGTGCTTCGTGAAGAAAACGACGCAGAGCTTGCCAAACGCGCAAGCGAGTAACTAACTCATTTACGAGAAGATGATGCACCACAAGCCATAGCAGCGCTTAATCTAAGCGAGCGCTGAAAAATGGTGTTAGAATGCCGACAGTTAATGTCGGCATTTTTGTATCCGGCGATCAAAGTAAAATCAGTGAGAGTTTTTGTGGATTATCAAATCATTACCCAAGTTAAAGACCTTGAGCGAGTTTGCCAACAAGCACGTGAAGCCGATGTTGTTATGCTTGATACAGAGTTCGTTCGTACAAGAACCTATTACCCTCAATTAGGCTTAATTCAGTTATTTGATGGTGAAACGCTGTCACTGATTGATCCTATTGCTCTCGATGAAATGACCCCGTTTGTTGGGCTGTTGAAAGACACTTCAGTACTGAAAGTGTTGCACGCGTGTGGCGAAGATCTAGAAGTATTCCAGAACGCATTTGGCTGTACGCCAACACCAATGGTTGATACGCAGATCATGGCAGCCTTCTTAGGTCATGGTCTTTCAACTGGCTTTGCGGCTCTAGTTTCTGAGTTTGTAGGTGTTGACCTAGATAAGAGTGAATCTCGAACCGACTGGCTAGCGCGTCCGCTTTCTCAAAAGCAACTCGACTACGCAGCAGCAGACGTTCACTACTTGATGCCAATGTACAACAAGCTTCTAGAAAAAGTGATGGAAGCGGGCTGGTGGGAAGCGGCGCAACAAGAGTCTGATTTACAAGTGGCTAAGCGCATCCGCAAAGCAAACCCAGATAACGCTTACCTTGATATTAAAGGCGCGTGGCAGCTAAAGCCTCAGCAGCTAGCTATTTTAAGACCGCTAGCAACTTGGCGTTTAAAAGAAGCGATTAAGCGTGACTTAGCGCTGAACTTTGTCTTTAAAGAGCAAGACTTATGGGCAGTAGCGCGTTTCGCGATGAAAGATCCTAAGCATATGGAGCAGGAAGGGTTTGATTACCGTTCTGTGCGTCGCCATGGTGCGAAGATCAGCTCAATCGTGAAATTAGCTGAGCATACGCCAGAAGAAGAGTACCCAGCGCCAGTAGAACGTCTAATGGACTACCCAGGTTACAAGCAACTCTTCAAAGTGCTGAAAGATGAAGTGAAAACTGCATCACAACACAGTGGTTTAGCGACTGAGTTTTTGGCATCGAAGAAGCAACTTAACCAAGTGCTAAGCTGGATTTGGAAGTACGATCGTAACCCAGAGAAGCTGCCTGATGTAATGCAAGGTTGGCGCTTAGACGTGGTTGGCGAGAAGTTAAACAAAGCAATTAAGTAACTGTATATCTGTATCTGCAGTAAGCAACGAATGCTTTAGAGATAAAAGTTTCAGACACAAAAAAGAGAGCCTAGGCTCTCTTTTTTATTGAATATTGATAAGCACAGCTCAGGCTCTAGTTATCGATCTTCTTCTGGAAGCTTAACGTTCAGCTCTAATACGGAGATGTCGTCATCTTTGTGTTCGAAAGTCAGATCAACCATTGATGGATCGACTTCCACATACTTCGCAATACACTTCAAGATGTCTTCTTTCAGTTGCGGTAAGTATGATGGTGCAGGGTCGTCATGGCTGCGTCGCTCGGCAACAATGATCTGCAAACGCTCTTTGGCTAGGTTTGCGGTTGTCTTTTTCTGTGGTCTAAAAAACTCTAATAATGACATTGCGTATTAGCCCCCGAACAGTCTTTTGAAGATGCCTTTCTTCTGTTCCGTTAAGAAACGGAAGTCCACTTGGCTACCCAGTAGTCGCTCTACAGTATCATTGTAAGCCATACCTGCGTCGGTTGCTTCGTCAAAGATAACTGGCACACCCTTGTTCGATGCGTTCAGTACTGCCTGGCTCTCTGGAATCACGCCCAGTAGAGAGATGTGCAGGATTTCTTCAACGTCTTCCACACTGAGCATCTCACCTTGAGTTACGCGTGCTGGATTGTAGCGAGTCAGTAGAAGGTGTGTTTTCACTGGCTCTAAGCCGTCTTCTGAACGACGAGATTTAGAGTCAAGAATACCTAGAATACGGTCTGAGTCGCGTACAGAAGAGACTTCAGGGTTGGTGGTTACAATCGCTTCATCAGCAAAGTAAAGCGCCATTAGAGCGCCTTGCTCGATACCCGCAGGAGAATCACAGATGATGAAATCAAAGCCCATTTCATCCAATTCATCAAACACACGACGAACGCCATCTTTTGTTAGTGCGTCTTTATCACGAGTTTGAGAAGCAGGAAGAATGAACAGGTTCTCTGTACGCTTGTCTTTGATCATCGCTTGGTTCAGCGTCGCTTCACCATTGATAACATTAACGAAGTCGTACACAACACGACGCTCACAACCCATGATTAAATCTAGGTTACGCAGACCGATATCAAAGTCGATGACTGCGGTTTTCTTCCCTTTTAAAGCCAGACCCGAGGCAATAGCTGCACTGGAGGTCGTTTTGCCTACCCCGCCTTTACCCGACGTTACAACGATAATGCGTGCCATTCTGTTTTCCTTTTATTTCTCTTATATTGCGAGGACATCAACGTGTAATACATCGTTTGCCATACTGAACATGGTTTTCTTCTGCCAGTACTCGCTTTCAATTTGATCGCTGAGCCAGTAATTTCCTGCAATGGAAACCAGCTCGGCTTGTAAATCATTACAAATTATTTTTGCTTCAGTTTGACCACTTGCACCTGCAATTGCACGACCGCGTAGCGTGCCATGAATATGGATGCTGCCATCGGCAATCACTTCTGCGCCCGCGCTTACGTGGCTAAGAATCAGCAAATCACCGTCTTTGGCATACACTTGCTGACCAGAACGTATCGGGGTTCTCACCACCTTTATCGGGGCCATCTTCGCCGGAGCTTGAGAAGGAGATTTACTTGCTGTCATCACGGCAAAACCTGCATCTCTGGCTAGGTTTTGCATGCGTTTATCTGAACAGCCAGCCACACCAACCGGGATCATGCCCGCTTGAGATATACCACTTTTCAGTTGCACGAAATCTATATCGCCCGCGACTTTGCTAATGTTGATAACAACCGGCGCAGCTGCGAAAAAAGTGGGTGCCTGGTCTACCTTCTCTTGAAGAAAAGACACTGCATTTTCGACTTGATCATCGGATAAGTGCAAAACAGATAGCGTGAAACTGCTACCTTTTAGATCTGGGTTACTAGACATCGAAAAACTACAGGACCTCAATAGCGGATTGGTACAATTTCTTTATCAATAAAATAAAGGGCATTGCCTGAAACTAGGTTTATCATGTTATATTCCCAAACCAAGCACAGCAAGTAATCTTGTTGTCAAATGAACGTTTTGTTCCCAATATTTCCCTAACATAAACTATTGATCTCGCAAGTGAGAGTTTTGTAGTCATAAACATTTAAAAAAGGTTTGTCATGCTGTGTTCTATATATAAAAGTTCAAAGAAAGAAGGAACATACCTTTATATCCCTAAGAAGGATGATTTTTCACAAGTTCCTGACGCATTGATGCAAATGTTTGGTAAACCTAGTTTTGTCATGGTAATTAAAATGGACGGTCGTAAACTGGCTCAAGTGAACATCGATAAAGTGAGAGAATCACTGAACACCGATGGTTTCTTTTTGCAGGTTCCGCCACCACCAGTTAACGAACTTGAGCTTCATAAAGAGCGTAAAGCTCAAAAAAAAGGTCAAGACGAAGAGTGATAGCCACCTCAATTCAAGGAGGAGTGATCGTTGAGTAAATTTTCGAAAACCATATTGGCTGTGTCGGCATTACTATTGGGTAATAGCCTGACCATTGGCTCAGTTCAAGCTGAAGAGCTTAGCTTTGAGCAATATGTAGAAAAACTAAAGCAACAAGGTCGTGAAGAAGGTATTTCTGAAGCGATCATTGATGAAGCTTTTGATGGTGTGACGTTTAAGCCAAGAGCGGTAAAAGCCGACAAAAACCAACCTGAAAAGAAACTGACTCTGGATGAATACATTCCACGTGCGGTTCCTGACTGGAAAGTGAAGCAGGCGAGATCACTCTATAAGAAACACTACACAGCGTTAAAGCGTATTGGTGATGAATATGGTGTTCAACCAAGATTCATTGTCGCTCTGTGGGGTGTAGAGAGTAATTTTGGTAAGTTCACGGGGAATTACAGTGTTATTGATGCTCTAACAACCATGGCTTATGAAGGTCGCAGAGAAGCCTTCTTCCGTAGCGAAGCGATGGCGGCATTGAAGATACTTGATCAAGGCCATATTGCACCAAAAGAGATGAAAGGCTCTTGGGCTGGCGCGATGGGGCAACCTCAGTTTATGCCTAGCTCATTCTTAGCTTACGCCGCTGATGGCAGTGGTGATGGCAAGAAAGATATTTGGGGTACTGAAGAAGACGTGTTTGCTTCGGCGGCTAATTATCTCAGCCAATCGGGTTGGGATGACAAATATACTTGGGGGCGTCAGGTTCACGTTCCACCAACCGTGTCTATTGAGATGCAAGGTCGAGACGAAGACAAAGCGAAATACCTAAAAGAGTGGTCTGAACTTGGTATTAAGCGTTATGACGATCGCCCACTGCCTACACTTGATGAAGACATCAAAGCTTGGTTGATAATGCCGGACGATGAAACGGGTCGTTCGTACCTCATTTACAACAACTACAATGTGTTAATGAAGTGGAATCGTTCTTACTACTTTGCTTTGGCTGTCAGCCACCTAGCCGATAGAATTAAGTTTGATTAATCGACCTAATTTGATTAATAGACTTAATCTGATTAATAGAGCTAGGTCGCTTTGAATAGCATTTAGCCTACTATAGGCAGAACAGATTAAAGGACTCTTCGGAGTCCTTTTTATTTTATATTTCAGAGATTTAAGAAGGTGGTTTTGTGCTAACAGATAGAGCCGCACAGATGGTGATATTCCATGCGTTAATCAAGCATGAAGGCTTTACCAGTGCAGCAAAAAGCTTGAATGTGTCGGTATCTCACATCAGTAAACAAATTGCTTTACTCGAGGATTCGATAGGTATCAAGTTAGTGCAAAGAACCACACGCAGCCTTACGTTAACTGAAGCTGGAGAAGTGTTCTATCAGCATTGTGAGCAGCTGTTCAATACGGTGAAAGCGGCTCAAATGGACATGGATAGCCAGCGTGACGACATTTCTGGAATATTCCGTATAGGCTTGTCTCAGTCATTTGGCACACTGCATATCATTCCTGCAATTGATCAGCTCAGGCAGCTCTATCCTCAGCTGAGAATTGAAGTGCATTTGTTCGATTACAAAGTGGACATGATTGAGGAGCGTTTGGATCTCTGGATCACTAACAATGAAGACTTGCCTGAAGGTTACATTGCGCAGCGCCTAGCCGACAGCCAGTTTGTAGTGGCGGCATCACCGGATTATCTGATTAAAGCTGGTACTCCTCATGTGCCATCTGATCTAATTGACCATAACTGCCTCATCTACCGCAGCCGTGAACGTGATTACACGTCATGGGCATTTGATAACGGTCAAGAAAATCTCAGTGTTAAAGTGGCGGGCGATTACTCGGTGGATTTGGCTGAAGCGGTACGAGATGCGGCAGTATCAGGTTGGGGCGTTGCTTACCTAGCGACTTACTTAGTCAAAGAAGAGTTTAGAACGGGTAAGCTCATCCAAGTTTTACCGGAATGGCGAGCAAGTCAGCTGATGCCATTTTATGCCGTGTATCCGAGCCGAAAGAACATGCCGAAGAAGTTTTCAGCAGTGATTGAGTTCATCAAAGATCATATCGGATCGCCGACTTATTGGGACAAAAACCTCAAAACCTGCGTTGAACTGCACCGCTAACTGTTTCCCAATCTATAAATATAATTTCCATATGGAAAAAGTGTGTTTTTTAATCAAAGTTAATTATTAAAATTCAATGGCTTAGTGGAAGAGGCTATTAAAGAGCGATTCAACCAACATCACATTAACAACCTCAACTTGCCGCAAACGATTTCCTCTATAGAATGCGTCGCCTTTCCTACCTACAACTTTTAGGTTGACGCACATGGCTTCCCTACTTGGAATTATCACTATTTTAGTAACCGCTTGGTTACTATCTACGGACAGAAAAAATATCCCGCTAAGAACCGTCTCTTTGGCTTTCTTACTGCAAATCTCATTCGCCCTACTGGTGCTGTATGTGCCAATGGGTAAAGAAGTGCTGAATGCAGCTACTGGTGCAGTGTCTAGCTTGATCAACTACGGTCAAGAGGGGATTAACTTCCTATTTGGTGGCCTAACGAATAACGGATTTGTATTCGCTATTAACGTTCTCGGCATCATTATCTTTTTCTCTGCATTGATTTCAGGTTTGTATCACATCGGCTTTATGCCAAAGGTGATCAACCTAATCGGCGGTGCTTTGCAAAAGTTCTTAGGTACAGGCCGTGCGGAGTCACTGTCTGCTACTGCGAATATTTTTGTTGGCATGATTGAAGCGCCATTGGTGGTTAAACCTTACTTGAAGCACATGACGGATTCACAGCTGTTTGCCGTGATGGTGTGTGGTTTAGCTTCTGTTGCTGGTGGTACGTTAGTGGGTTATGCATCGCTTGGTGTTGATTTGAACTACCTGATCGCTGCAGCGTTTATGTCGGCACCTGCTGGTCTATTGATGGCCAAGATTTTGGTACCAGGTAACGCAGATGAGGCTCAAGAAAATATTGAGTCTGACGTTGAAATTCCACGAGCAACAAACGTCGTTGAGGCAATGGCAGATGGGGCTATGTCTGGACTCCGTATTGCCGTTGCAGTGGGCGCGACACTTCTGGCCTTTATCAGTGTGATAGCAATGCTGAATGGCTTGTTAGGCATTGTTGGTGGCTGGTTTGGCGTAAACCTAAGCTTCGAACTTATCCTAGGTTATGTGTTTGCACCTGTTGCATGGTTGATCGGTGTGCCGTGGTCTGAGGCTGTGGTTGCAGGCTCGCTGATCGGTAACAAGATCGTTGTGAACGAGTTTGTGGCTTTCATCCAGTTAATGGACGTAAAAGACGCACTGAGTGAGCACTCAAAAGCGATCGTTACTTTCGCGCTATGTGGTTTTGCAAACATCTCTACGATGGCAATTCTGATTGGCGGTTTGGGCAGCTTGGTTCCAGAGCGTCGTTCTTTCATCTCACAATACGGCTTTAAAGCAATTTGTGCGGGTGTGCTTGCCAACCTAATGAGCGCAGCGATTGCGGGCGTGGTGCTTTCTCTATAAGTAATCATTGGTGACTTATAAGCACTTTCTAACTGGGTCATAACCACCCAGTGAGCTAATCATGGCTTTGCTCCCCCTATAGTAAAGTGACTGATTAACCACAATAATATTCGCTTAGTATGATAAAGAGAGCCTATAGTGTAAGAACGTAGGCTTTCTTATTTCAGTGAATAAGTTTGTACCACAGGGTGTGGTACAAATGTTTAGGGGCACAAATGGATTTGTCGATCACTTCTTCTTTGGCGTTAATTGGACTCTTGTCCTTGGCTTGCCAGCTACTTGGTTGGCGTTTGCGTCTTCCCGCTATTCTTCCTTTGCTTATCGTTGGCCTGCTGTTAGGTCCCGGTCTAAATATCCTTAATCCTGATGCCATTTTTGGTGATGTACTGTTCCCGTTGATTTCATTAGGGGTCGCCATCATTCTGTTTGAAGGTGCATTGACTCTTAATTTCAAAGAAATCAGAGGCCATGGCCGCATGGTGACTCACTTAGTGAGTTTCGGCATGTTGATTACATGGGCATGCATCGTGGTGGGGGCTTATTATTTTGTCGATTTCAGTTGGCCATTGGCGGCGCTGTTTGCTGCATTAGTCGTGGTGACTGGCCCAACGGTGATTGTTCCCATGCTGCGCAGCATTCAACCCAAATCTTCGCTAGGCAGTATCTTGCGCTGGGAAGGGATAGTGATTGACCCGATTGGCGCTCTGTTTGCCGTTCTCGTTTACGAATACATTGTCTCTTCAGCCGATCCTACAAGCCATGTTCTGTCGGCGTTGGGGCTGACTTTAGCCATTGGTTTGGGCTTAGGGATCATCGGTGGCCATTTGATTGCCAAGATGCTTCAAGGGCATTGGGTTCCACACTATTTGCGTAACGTGGCGGTCCTGACATTAATGCTGGCGGCGTTCTCTTTTTCAAATGATCTGAGCGAAGAGTCCGGTTTATTAACCGTGACCATTATGGGTATTTGGCTCGCCAACGTGAAAGGCTTGGATCTCGAAGATATTATTGAGTTCAAAGAAACCCTGACTGTGTTACTCATTTCTGCGTTGTTTATTCTGTTAGCGAGCAGGCTTGATTCAGGGACTTTTCTCTCGATAGGTTGGGGCGGTATTGGCTTATTAGCGGTCGTCATGCTGGTGGCTCGTCCTCTGAGTGTGTGGATCAGCGGGATCGGCACGGATCTTACTTCAGCAGATAAATGGTTTTTGAGCTGGATGGCACCTCGCGGGATCGTTGCTGCTGCAGTCTCTTCTCTATTTGCAATCAAGCTTCAAGAGAAGCAATTAATCGAAGGGGCTGACCTACTGGTGCCAATGGTTTTCTTAGTCATCATAGGCACGGTTGTGATTCAAAGCCTAACCGCGAGTTGGTGGGCAAGAAGGTTGGGTGTGACGCAAGAGAAAGCGCAAGGGGTTATCTTCTTTGGTGCGACTCATTTTTCACGTCAGTTTGCCAAAGTGCTGGCGACACACAACATCAACAGTGTGCTTGCTGATACCAACTGGGAGAGCATTCGCTTAGCGCGCATGGACAACTTGAATGTCTATTTCGGTAATCCAGCTTCGAACCATGCTGAAAATAATCTGGAATTGGATGGGATAGGGTGTGCGATGATCGTTTCACCTTACCGTCAAACCAACCCACTAGTCAGTATGCACTATCAAGATGAATTTGGTGAAAATAAGGTGTTTGAACTTGAATCCTCAGAAAATAAACATGAAAGGCATCAGGTGAGCCGTGATGGCAATAGAAGTCTGTTTTCAGAAGGGGTTACCTATTCCAAACTTAACTCCTTGATGGCTCAAGGCAGCCAAATTAAGAGCACGGGTTTAACCGAGGCGTTTGACCTTAATGAGTTTAATGCCCTGTACCCTAAAGCGATTCCACTTGGGGTGATTAATGACGGTGATTTCCGCTTAGTGACACAAGGTTCTGATTTGGAAAAACTCATATCAACGGAGTGTCAGGTCATTAGTTTATTGCCGCCTTCGGAAGAAATTGAAGGTATCGATACTCCAGATAAGTAGCGAGTCGCACTGTCTTAAAAGCGAGTATCTTTGTATCACAAACGAATAGCTCAGTATCAAAAAAGCCGCAACGTTTTCACGCTGCGGCTTTTTAATTCTATTTTAGTAACAATCAATTCATGTCAGCGGTATTGCTACCGAGATTGTCGTTTACGGGCTATTTCGAGTGAAATTGCTCACAAGCGATCATAGTATTTTCGATTAGGCTTGCCACTGTCATTGGACCAACACCACCCGGAACTGGTGTGATGAAGCTTGCGCTCTCTTTAGC
>Ga0310122_10002224_pt1 | contig 12371 bp, 11 predicted proteins | sample CB6_Bottom_1051__FD_203503 | JGI IMG/M metagenome (GOLD analysis project Ga0310122, IMG submission 203503) | Marine microbial communities from Western Arctic Ocean, Canada - CB6_Bottom_1051 | ecosystem: Environmental > Aquatic > Marine > Oceanic | place: Canada: Western Arctic Ocean | collected...
GGCGTGGCGCCAGCGGATAACACGACCGCGTCCCGCGGATCCTCGCGTGGCAGGACCGCCGCGATCGTCAGCCCGTCCGGCAGGTCGGCCGGCATGTCCTTGGCGCTGTGCACAGCGAGGTCGATGCGTCTGCGCGCGAGCGCCTGCTCGATCTCCTTGACGAACACTCGCTTACCACCGAGGGTCGACACCGACTCCTCGGTCAGGCGGTCGCCGGTCGTCGTGATCACCACCAGTTCGCAGTCTCGACCGCTTCGTCGGCGGATCTCGGCGGCGACCGTGTTGGCTTGCCAGCGCGCGAGCTCGCTGCCGCGGGTGCCGATCCTGAGCGGGGTCACGAGGCGACCGGGGTTTTCGATGTCGAGGGTGACGGCGAGGTGGCATCGGTGGCTGGTGCGGCGGCGGGCGGGTCAGCGGCCAGATCGAAGAGTTGGGTGATGACCTCCGCGTACTGGGCGGCCGTGGCCTCATCGGCGGTCGCCTTCAGCCGCTCCGTCGGCGTGAGCAACAGCTTCTGGACCACGAGCTGCGTGACCTCCTCGACGCGTGCGCGCGCCTCCGGCGACAGCCGGTTCAGCTTCGATTCGAGCCGCGTGAGCTCGGCCTGCCGAACCGACTCGAACCGGCGTCGCAGGGCCACCACCGTCGGAATCGTGCCGCGTGCGTGTAGCCACACCACGAACGCCTCGACCTCGTCGGAGACCAGCGCTTCGGCCCGGGCGGTTTGCTCCTGCCGCCGCGCGAGGTTGTCGCTGACGATCGAGCGCAGGTCATCGATGTTGTAGAGGAACACCTGCTCCAGGTCGCCGGCGGTCGGTTCCACGTCGCGCGGTAGACCGATGTCGATGATGAACAACGGGCGGTTGCGCCGGGCGCGCATGACACGGTCGATGGTGGTCGTGCTGATGAGCGGCGTCGAGGCGCCGGTGGCGGTAACGACGATGTCGGCCTCGAGCAGCTCGTCGTCGATCGCCGTCCAGTCCACCGCCGTCCCGTCGACCTTGCGCGCCAGCGCGTGGGCCCGGGCCAGGGTCCGACTGGTCACGGCGATCCGGCGCACCTGTTGCGATTGCAGATGCGTGGCGGTCAGCTCGGCCATCTCGCCGGCGCCGACCACGAGCACGGTCAGAGCCTTCAGGCTGCCGAAGATCTTTCGCGCGAGCGAAATCGCCGTGTAGCTGACCGACACCGCCCCTTCGCCCAGACCAGTGTCGGCCCGCACCCGCTTGCCGACGGCGAACGACCAGGTGAACAGCTTGTTCAGCAGGGCGCCCGTGTGCCGCCCGTCCGCCGCGACGGCATACGCGTCCTTGACTTGTCCGAAGATCTGCGGTTCGCCCACGACCAGCGAGTCGAGCCCCGCCGCGACACGAAACAGGTGCCGCGCGACGTCGGCGCCGGTGTGGACGTAGAGATGCGGCGCGAGGTCGTGCTCGGGCACATCGTGGAACCGGCTCATGAACCGCTGCAGGCCGGGTCGCGTGGTCTCGCTGTCCTCGCAGGCGACGTAGATCTCGGCGCGGTTGCAGGTCGTCAGCACCACGGCCTCAGCCGGAGACGGACCCGCGGCCAGTTCCCGCAACGCCTCGCTCACGCCACGCCTCGAGAAATCGACCCGCTCGCGCAGATCGACCGGCGCCGTGTGGTGGCTCACGCCCAGCAACAAGAGATCCATCGTGCGTGGTGTTCACTGGACGCCGGCGAAGCCCTCCAGCGTCTCCTGTCTCCTGACTCCTGACTCCTTCGGGCTTTCACCTCAAAAATTGTGGCTGTCCGTCAGGAAATACCCGACCGGTACGAGGTTGATCAGGATGATCGAGAACCCGACCGCTGAGAGCCAGGCCGCCCGCTTGCCGCTCCAGCCGATGGCGCGGCGGGCGTAGAGCTCGAACGAGTACACCAACCAGCTCACCACGACCACCGAGATCTTCGGGTCGAAAAACGACATGGCGTGGACCCGCGGGTCCACGGTCTCCGGTTGCAGCTGAAACAGCCAGACCGCCCCGACTACCAGTCCCGCGGTCAGAAACAGCCAGCCCACACCGACCGCACGTCCGTTCATCGCGTCGAGCACCTGCAGCGACGGGAGCCGCGCGGCGAAGAACCCTAGCCGCTTGGACTTGAGCTCACGGAACAGCAGAACGTAGGTGATCCCGATGACGCAGGCCAGGGCGAACGCGGCGTAGGCGAACAGGAGCGACGACACGTGCACGGCGAACCAGGGGCTGTCGAGCACCGGGGCTGGCTCGATCACCCGGTCGCTCAACGCCGCCACGGCCTGGAGCACCACCAGCAGGGGGACGATGAAGACACCCATGGCGCGCTCGTCGGTCGTGACCTCGGTATAGAGATACGCGACGGCGAGCAGCCAGACGAACGCCGAGATCGCCGCGGCCGTCCCCACGAACGGCAGCTGACCCACCTCCACCGTGCGCATCCCGATCACGAAGGTGTGGACGAGCGCGGCGCCGGCCAGCGACGCCGTGGCGAGGCGCCCGGTGCGTTGACTCCGATACGCGAAGGAGAACGCGTACGCGACACCGGCGACGATATAGAGCAGCAGCGGGAGCATGTTCATCGGTCTACCTTAGGGACTGGTCAAGAATAACTTCACATTTCTGGCCGCCGATCCATCCCGTCTGGCGGCGTTCCTCGTCGGTCGAATACTCCCGGGATGCTCCGTCCTCGCGCCTTGCCAGCCGGGCGCCTCGACGCCCACACAGTGCGAACGTATTCTTGACCGGACCCCTAATGGGTCGAGCGGCGGCGGAGCCGTCGCCCCTCACCTGATGGACGGCGCGTAGTAGCCCTGCTTTGTCCGGGCAGCGACGTTGGGACGGTCGACCCGCACGACGATGCGACGCCACCGGCCGTCCTGCAACGGGTTTTTCGAAATGTACCCCAGCGCGTACTGACTGGAGAGCTCATCCGAGATGCGCTGATAGATCGCAGGGAGATCCTCCGCCTGCTCGGGAAAGAAGGCCCGGCCCCCGGTTTCCTGGGCGAGCTGGCGCAACACGAAATCAGCCTCGCGGAACCCGCGTCGGTTGCGGATGTCCCGCGACCGCAGCCCGATCGAGTAGATGACCGTGTCGGACCGTTTCGCCAGCTCGAGCACCTCGTCGAAGTCGACGAGACTCGACGTGTCCTCGCCGTCAGAGAGCATCACGATCGCCTGACGCCGGATCTCGTCAACCGTGGTGGCGCCAACCTTCCCGAGCTCCTTGAGCGAGATGTAGATGGCGTTGTAGAGCGACGTCGACCCGCCCGCCGAGGTTCGCCGGATCGCGGCCTTGAGCTTGTCGATGGAGTTGGTGAAGTCCTGCAGGATGTTGACCCGGCTGTCGAAGTCGATGACGCTGGCCTGATCCTCGTCACGCAACCGCTCGGCGAATCCGATCGCAGCCTGCTGTGCCGTGGACATCTTCTCGGTCATGCTCGCGCTCGTGTCGATCAGCAACGCCAGCGCGATCGGCAGCTGGGTGCGTCTGAAGAACGCGATGTCCTGCCGCGCGCCGTCTTCGTAGAGCTGGAAGCTTGCCTCTTCGATGTCGGTCACATAGCGGTCGGCGCCGTCGGTCACTGTCACGTTGAGCGACACCAGGTCGACACCGGTCCGGAACGCCGGCTGGTCCGGCTGTTGCGCGACGGCGGTCGCCACCGCGAGTGTGACCGCCAGGGCCACCGCCGCTCGGGTCGCGTGTCCGGACAGGTAATGCATGCAGGCCACTAGTTTCCTGTGCGTCTGACCGGGGTCCCCTGAGCCGTCAGGTCGCTCCGTCGCATCCGGACCGCGATGTGCTCGGGTGGGATCAGGCTGGCGGGTCGTGCGTACACCACCTCGTATTGACTGGTGAGGATGCCAGCCAGCCGGCCGAGCGCGTCCCTGGTCGCCGTGCTCATCAGCAGGTCGCGCCGCTGACCGCCGGTGCTCGTCGGGCCCCGTTCGAGCACCAGGTCCCGCTGATCGAGGCTCTCGAGGAGATGGCTGCCCTCGAGCCGCGAGGCGCGGAGCGCCGCGCTGATAGCCTGGTCCTTCAACACGATCACATGGGTCGCCGCCTGACTCGCCCCCAGCGCCTCGAGCACCCGCCCGGAGCTGTGCGTGCTGTAGTCGATGCCTTCGCTCGTCACGACGACGATCACCGGTCGCGGCGCTGCGCGCCGCTCGAATCCGCGCGCGGTCTCGACCAGGGCGTCGAGCAGATATGCGGCGCTGTCCGAGTAGGCGAAGATGCGTCCTATGCCATCCCGCAGGCGGTCGAGCTGATTGGTGGACTCGACCAGGATACGCGGTGGGCCGCCGAAGGTGACCAGGGCGATTGTGTTGCCCTCGATCACCCCGGAGATGAACGTCTCGAGCCCGTTCCGGATGTCACGGGTGGCGAAGGCCGCCGACCCGCTCGTGTCGACGAGCACAGCCAGCTGCATCGGCGCGGTCGCACGCCCCACGCGTAGCACCTCGCGCTCGGCGCCGTCCTCCTCAATCACGAAGTCGGCGGTCGCCAACCCCTCGACGGGCGCTCCACTCGAATCGAGGACGCTGACGAACATCGACCGCTCGCGGCCCTGGGCCCGCAGCGCGCTCTGGGTCTGGCCCAGCACTGCCAGGCTCACCAGACCGACGGCCATGGCCACCAGCAGGCGAAGCACTGGGAGATCGCGACGTCGAACCGGTGACTGAGCCTGGAGCATGTGCGGCTGCACTCCTGACGAAAGTATAGCGCGCAATCCCGTCTTCCGCGGTCCGAGCAGCCCGTGGTGAAAGTCCAGCTGCGTTTGGCTGGCGCTGCATCCGCCCTGACTGCGTTGTGCCTCGGTCACATACGGCCTGTATGCTCCCGTCACGCCTTGCACAGGCCGTGCGCGGCGTCGACCTCGACGACCCTCGGTGCGACTTGGGGCTTTCACCACTGGGCCGCCGATGCAGGGTCAGGAGCGGTCCGCGGCGCCGTGCCGGGCCGCGGGGGAGAACCCGCGGTAAACACTGGGGTTTTCGATCCGTCGTGTTCGTCCCGGCATCGGCCTGGCGTTCCTTGACACCCCCGAGGCCCGTGCTATAAAATCCCCCGGTTTTCAGGCCCGCGGGTCGAGTCGTCTGATCGGCCACGACCACCCCTGCCGCATCGGAGCTTTCCGGGCGAATCGAGGCGCGTGAACGTCGAGCGGACTCGCTGTCGGTTCGTTATGTGGCGAATCTCTGAGCCAGGACACTCGTTGTAGAATAACCGTCAATGCCTGACGCTTACATCCCGGTGATGCTGTTCGTGCTGGTCGCGATCGGCTTCGCCATTTTTACCCTGGTACTCGCTGGACTGATCAACTCCTCGCGCTACAACAAGGTGAAGCTCGAGCCATACGAGTGCGGGATCGAGCCGGACACCGACGCGCGTAGTCGCTACAGTGTCCGGTATTACCTGATCGCGATGCTTTTCGTCATTTTCGACGTCGAGACCGTGTTCATGTTTCCCTGGGCCGTCATCATGGACGAGCTGGCCCTGTTCGGGTTGATCGAGATGCTGGTTTTTCTCTTCATTCTCGTCCTCGGCTACGTGTACGCGTGGCGCAAGGGCGCGCTCGAGTGGGTCTAGAGCCCGGTCTCTCTTCCGGGTGACGACACCGTTTCATGGCCGACGAACCGAAACCGGGCGACCACGCGGCTGACCCGCCATCGGCCGCCGCGCCAGATGCGCCCAAGCCGGCCGCTACGCCCGACGCGCCCACGTCGGCGGTTCCGAAGCCGGCCACCGCTGCAGCGCCGGCGCCCAGACCAAAGCCCAAGCCCAAGGCGCCGCCTGAGGCCCCCACGGGGCCGATCGATCCGCCCCCTCCCGACGACCTCGAGCGGCCGCCGTTCCTGGCTGCGCTGCAGAAGATTTTGCCCGAGGCGGTGGAGCAGATTAGCTACTGGGTCGGCGACTGGACCGTCATCGTGCAGCCGACGTCGCTGCTCGACGTCGCCCGTTTCCTGAAGGAGTCGGACGAAGGGTCGTTCGACTACTGCTCCGACGTCACGGCCAGCGACTGGCCGCCGCGGGAGAAGCGCTTCGACGTCATCTACTGTCTGTACTCCACCCGCCGCCGGCACCGGGTCCGCGTCAAAGTACGGGCGGGCGAGGACGAGCCGGTGCCGTCGGTGACCGAGCTGTGGCCGGCCGCCAACTGGCTCGAGCGCGAGCTCTGGGACATGTTCGGGGTGGCGATTACCGGGCACCCCGATCTGCGCCGGATCCTGATGCCCGAGAATTGGCAGGGGCATCCACAGCGGAAGGACTACCCGCTCGAAGGGCCGGGCGAGTACCTGCTGGAGAGCCCGATGGAGTGGCTGCGGCTACGGAACATGACCGACGAGACGGAGATCGAATAGCCAGCCGTACCACATGAGTGAGTGAGTCATGGCCATCGAAGCAGCACCGATGTTCGACACCGACGAGCTCGTCATCAACATGGGCCCGCAGCATCCCAGCACCCATGGGGTGCTGCGGGTGATCCTGCGACTCGACGGCGAACGGGTCGTCGACGCCGATGTGGTCATAGGCTACATCCATCGGGGCATCGAGAAGCTGACCGAGAACCGGGACTGGACCCAGATCATCCTGCTGACCGACCGGATGGACTACGTCTCGGCCGCCACGAACAACCAGGGCTACTGCGAGACGGTCGAGAAGCTCATGGAGGTGGAGGTGCCCCGGCGGGCGCGATACATCCGCACCATCCTCGCCGAGCTCCAGCGGGTGGCCAGTCATTGTCTCTGGCTGGGCACCCACGCCATGGACATCGGGGCGGTGACGGTGTTCATGTACGCCTTGCGTGAGCGTGAGCTCATTCTCGATCTGTTCGAGGAGTACTGTGGCGCCCGGTTGACCTACAACTGCATGCGGATCGGTGGGCTCCCGCTCGATATCCCGACCGGCTGGGGCCGCAAGGTGCATGCGTTTTGCGACGTCATGGAGTCCAAGATCCCGGAGTACGAGGAGCTGCTCACCAACAACCGGATCTGGCTCCAGCGCACCCGTGGGATCGGGGTGATTTCCGGCGAGGCGGCGACCGCACTCGGTCTCTGTGGCCCGCCGCTGCGCGGGTCCGGGGTTTACCGGGACGTGCGGAAAGACGAACCCTACGCCGCCTACGACGAGTTCGAGTTCAACGTGCCGCTCGGCACGACGGGGGACACCTACGACCGGTATCTCGTCCGGTTGGAGGAGTTCCGGCAGTCGCTTCGCATCATCCGCCAAGCGGTGGACGGGTTGCCCGAAGGCCCCGTGATGGGCAAGGTGCCGCGGCTCATCAAGCCGAAAGCGGGTGAGACCTATCACGCGATCGAGTCACCGAAGGGCGAGCTCGGGTATTTCATCGTGAGCGACGGACGCTCGACCAACCCCTATCGGTTGCGTGTCCGACCGCCGTCGTTCTGCAATCTGCAGGGGCTCAAGTCGTTGATCATCGGGCATCTGGTCGCCGATGTGGTGGCGCTGATCGGCACCATCGACATCGTGCTCGGCGAGGTCGACAGATAGCGATGATCGACATCGTCATCATCCCGTTGCTCAAGATCGCTGTGGTGCTCAACGGGGTGCTCGTGTTGGTCACCGTCATGCCCCTGCTCGAGCGGAAGGTCCAGGGGTGGGTGCAGTCGCGGCTCGGGCCGATGCGGGTCGGGCCCTGGGGCCTGCTGCAGGCGATTGTGGACCCGATCAAGCTGATGATGAAGGAGGACATCACCCCGACGAAGGCTGACAAGTGGCTCTTTACCCTGGCGCCGATCATGGCGATGGTGCCGGCGCTGGCCGTCTTTTCGGTGATCCCATTCGGCGGGGATGCGCTGTTCTACATCACCGATATCAACGTCGGGCTGCTCTTCATCATCTCGGTGACCTCGATCGGTGTCTACGGGATCATCCTGGCCGGCTGGGCCTCCAACAGCAAGTATCCGCTGCTGGCGAGTCTGCGGGCGGCCGCGCAGCTCATTAGCTACGAGATTGCCGTCACGATGACGCTGGTCAGCGTCATCCTGACCGCCGGAACGTTGAGCATGGTGGGCATCGTCGAGGCGCAACTGGAGACCGGTTTCTGGTTCGGGTTCGTGCAGCCGGTCGCGTTCGTGCTGGTGTTCATCGGCGGGCTGGCCGAGACCAACCGCGTCCCGTTCGACCTGCCCGAGGCGGAGCAGGAGCTGACGGGCGGCTTCCATACGGAGTACAGCGGGATGCGGTGGGCGCTGTTCTTCCTGGCGGAATACGCGAACATGATCGTCATCGCGGCGGTCATCACTACGCTGTTCTGGGGCGGCTGGCTGCGACCGTTCCCGAACGTCGACGCGCTGGCGTTCCTTGATCTCATTCCGAGTGTCCTGTTACTGGGCCTCGATAGGTTGCTGGGTTTCGATGCTGGCTGGATCTGGTTCCTCGGCAAGATGGGCCTGTTTCTGTATCTGTCCGTCTGGATCCGGGCCACGTTTCCGCGATACCGCTACGACCAGCTGATGCGACTCGGCTGGAAGGTCCTGATTCCGATCGCCATTGCCAACATCATGGTGACCGCCGTCGTCAAGGTGTGGTTGCTGTAAGCCATGGCCGAAACCATCGCCTTCTACGCGCTCTCGGCGCTGATCCTCGGTCTGGGGGTGGCGGTCATCACCACCCCGAACACCGTGCACAGCGTGCTGTTTCTCGTCATGAACTTCCTCGGTGTGGCGGTGATCTACGTCGTCCTGGAGGCGGAGTTCCTGGCGGTGATCCAGGTGCTCGTCTACGCCGGCGGCATCGTCGTGCTGTATCTCTTCGTGGTCATGCTGGTGAACCTGAAGCGCGAGCCGGAGGCGCACCAGGACCCGCACCGGCTCAGTGTGTTCGGGTTGGCGTTGGCGGGCGCGGTGCTGCTCGAGTTGGTCGGCATCGTGGTCTACAGCTCCAGCCGGGAAGGGTCGGCGCCGGTGGCCGCCGCCGCGGCGTCACCGGTCGAGGGCAATGTCGAGCAGATCGGCTGGCTGCTCTACACCGACTATCTGATTCCGTTCGAGTTGGCGTCGGTGCTGCTGCTGGTCGCCATGGTCGGCGCCATCGTGCTGGCCAAGCGAGAGTTGTAATAATGGAGATCACACCGGCGCACTACACGATTCTCTCCGCCGCGCTGTTCACCATCGGGGTGATCGGCGTGTTGGTGCGACGCAACATCATCATCATCTTCATGTCGATCGAGCTGATACTCAACGCCGTCAACATCAACCTCGTCGCGAATGCCAGGCAACTCGAGAACCTGGTGGGTCAGGTGTTCGTCGTGTTCGTGATCGCCGTGGCCGCGGCCGAGGCGGCGGTCGGGCTCGGGATCCTCCTGGCGTTCTTCCGGAACAAGGAGACCGTGAACATCGACGAGATGAACGTGATGCGCTGGTAGGACCCCGGTAGACGCCCTGTCAATCATGTTTCTGGATCTGATCTGGCTCATCCCCGTGCTGCCCGGCATCGGCGCCGCCGTCAACGGCCTGGTGGGTGTGCGTTACTTCAGCAAGTCGACGACGGCGGCCGTCGCCTGCGCGACGATGGGCGGCGCCCTGCTGCTGTCGATCGGCGCGTTCTGGGGGTTGCTTGGCCTCGAGCATCGCGAGCATGTCGCCAATATCTTCGGCCTGACTGAAGCGCACTGGATTCCACCGATCGCGCTCGAGACGGTCGACGGCATCGGCGCCTTCGAGGTGCCGTGGGCGTTCCGGCTCGACCCGCTGTCCGGGATGATGATCCTGATCGTGACCGGCATCGGGTTCCTGATCCACCTGTACTCCATCGCCTACATGGACCACGAGGAGGATGGCGCCTACGCGCGGTTCTTCTGCTATCTGAACCTGTTCTGCTTCTTCATGCTGACGTTGGTGCTTGGCAGCACCTTCCTCGTCATGTTCGTGGGGTGGGAGGGGGTCGGGCTCTGCTCGTATCTGCTGATCGGGTTCTGGTATCACAAGAAAAGCGCGTCGGACGCCGGCAAGAAGGCGTTCATCGTCAACCGGATCGGCGACTGGGGCTTCCTGCTCGGGATCTTCCTGATCTTCTTCACGTTCGGCACCCTCGACTTCCGCGCCGTCGCCGAGGCGGCGTCCGAGATGGACGTCGATGTGGGGTTCGGCGTGCTGTCGGCCATCTGCCTCCTGCTGTTCGTCGGCGCCGTGGGGAAGAGCGCGCAGATTCCGCTCCACGTTTGGCTCCCGGACGCGATGGAGGGTCCCACCCCGGTGTCGGCGCTCATTCACGCCGCGACCATGGTGACCGCGGGCGTGTACATGGTCGGCCGGAATGCCGTGTTGTTCTCACATGCCCCGATGGTGATGACGATTGTCGCGACCGTCGGGGTGCTGACCGCGCTGATGGCGGCCACCATCGGGCTTGTGCAGACCGACATCAAGAAGGTGCTGGCCTACTCGACGGTGTCGCAGCTTGGCTATATGTTCCTGGCGACCGGCGTCGGCGCGTTCGCCGCCGCCGCATTTCACCTGATGACCCACGCCTTCTTCAAGGCGTTGTTGTTCCTCGGCAGCGGGTCCGTCATTCATGCGATGAATGGCGAGCAGGACATGCGGAAGATGGGTGCCTTGTGGCACAAGATGGACGTGACCTGCGCCACGATGTTCATCGGGGCCCTCGCGATTGCCGGTATACCGCCGTTCTCCGGGTTCTTCAGCAAGGACGAGATTCTCTACCGCACGTTCCTCAGCAACCGTTGGCTATGGGGCCTGGCGGTTCTGACTGCGGCGATGACGGCGTTCTACATGTTCCGGCTGATCTTCATGACGTTCCTCGGCGAGTATCGTGGACCCGCCTGGGGTAAGAACGCCGAGGCGCACGACGCCGACCACGGTGAGGACACGGACGACCGCATGCATGCCTGGCAGGGGCCGCACGAGTCGCCGCGTCTGATGACTGTGCCGCTGGTCGTGCTCGCTGTGGGGGCGGTGGTCGCCGGGGCCGCAGGGATTCCGGCCGCCTTGTGGGGGAACAACCTCATCGAGCATTTCCTCGAGCTCAGCTTCACCGCCGGGGCGGCGCACGTCGAGGAGGGCGAGCCCCTGTCCCGTGCCTGGGAGCTCGGGCTGATGGCGTTCTCGGTGCTGATTGCCGGCATCGGGATCGCCGTCGCGTATCACCTCTATGTGCGGCGGCCGCAGCGGTCCGAGCAACTCGCGACTATCTGGGCCGGCACCCATCGTTGGATGACCTACAAGTACTACGTCGACGAACTGTACGACGCGACCGCCGTCCGGGGCACCATCGCCAGCGCGCGCGGGCTGTGGACCGTGGACCGGAACGTCGTCGACGGCGCCGTGAACGGGACCGGCTGGTTGACCCGCGCGTCATCCTGGGTATCGCACGTAGTGGATAAGTACCTTGTCGACGGGATGTTCAACCTGCTGGCCTGGGTCTGCGCGGAAGGGAGCTACGTCTTCCGTCGAGTCCAGACCGGGTTGATCCAGAACTACGCCTTGGCGACGCTCTTCGGCGTGTTCGCCTTCGTGACCGTGTATCTGGTTGCCCGGTATGTCGGATAGCCCGAGAGCTCGAAGAAGGCAGAAGTCAGAAGTCAGGAGTCAGAAGGCGACGCTCGGTGCCGTCGCCGCCGGCCAAGGCGCGCACGTGCGCGCCTCACGGGCTCGGTGTGGGGCCTTGGGGGTCCCCGCGTAGAGCCCGCGTGGGGTTCGGGGCGCAGCCCCGTCTAGTTAATCGAGAACCTGCTCATGAGTTACGCCGACTTTCCGCTGCTGTCGCTGATCATGTTCACGCCGCTGGTGGGCGCGGTGCTGCTGCTGTTCGTGAGCAAGCCGAACACCATCCGCTGGGTCGCGAACGGGTTCGCCATGCTCGGCTTTCTGGTCTCGCTGCCGCTCTGGTTCTGGCTCGACACGACCGGCCCGGACTGGCAGTTCGTCGAGCGGCACGACTGGATTCCGTCGATCGGCGCCGAGTATTTCCTCGGGGTCGACGGGTTCAGCACGTTGCTGATCCTGCTCGCCACCCTGATCGGCGCGATTGCGGTGCTGTCCTCCTGGACCGCGATCACGGAGCGGGTCAAGGAGTACTACATCTTCCTGCTCTTGCTGCAGACCGGCATGATCGGCGCCTTCGTGGCGCTCGACTTCCTGCTGTTCTTCGTCTTCTGGGAGGTGATGCTGGTGCCGATGTATTTCCTCATCGGCATCTGGGGCAGCGCCAACCGGCTGTACTCGGCGATCAAGTTCTTCCTGTTCACGCTGGTCGGCAGCGTCATCATGCTGCTCGGTATCCTCGCGGTCTACTTTTATAACTACGACATCACCGGCGTGTATACGTTCGACATCACGCGGTTCCACGAGCTGAACATGCCGTTCGAGTACCAGTGGTGGGTCTTCC
>Ga0310122_10002225_pt1 | contig 12370 bp, 13 predicted proteins | sample CB6_Bottom_1051__FD_203503 | JGI IMG/M metagenome (GOLD analysis project Ga0310122, IMG submission 203503) | Marine microbial communities from Western Arctic Ocean, Canada - CB6_Bottom_1051 | ecosystem: Environmental > Aquatic > Marine > Oceanic | place: Canada: Western Arctic Ocean | collected...
TCGTAGAGTTTCAAGTCTAGAAAGATCTTAAAGTCAGGGTTAATGGCTTTAAGTCCTATGATAAAGTCTTTACCATCACGGATGTAAGCACGAAACCCTACTTTCATCCACACATCATAGTTTTTAAGTGACTCTGCAAGTGCTAAGTTTTCTTTGGCTGAAGGTAAATCAAGTGCGACACATAGTTCCATAAATAGCCCTTTTCGTTGGTGTTAAATAATTTTTGTAAGTGTGTTAAATAATTATTGGTATAATACCTAAATTTCAATAACTAAGGACTAAACACATGTTTGGAAAAGAATCAAAAAGATACGACATCGCTCAAGATGTTATGGATACATACCAATACGCTAAATTTGACACATCAAAAGGAACAATCTGGGCTAAACTTTACCCAACTGAAGCTCCTAACACAGTTGCAAACTTTGCACACTTAGCCAACGAAGGTTTTTACGACAACTTGGCATTCCACAGAGTAATCGAAGGATTTATGGCACAAGGTGGTTGTCCACATTCAAAAGACAATCCTTCAATGGCTGGAACAGGTGGACCAGACTGGCAGATTGACTGTGAGACTGACACAAGTACTGAGCCACATAGAAGAGGAACACTTTCTATGGCACATGCTGGACCAAACACAGGTGGAAGCCAGTTCTTCATCACTTTTGCTCCAACACCTCACTTAGATGGTGTACATACAGTATTTGGTGCTATTGAAGAGTCTGACACAGATTCATTTATGGTACTTGACACTATTGAACAAGGTGATGATATTAAATCTATTAAGATTGTAGCTTCAAGATAAGCTTTTGTTCCCATCTGTCTAGATGGGAATAACACCGTAGGATTGGCTTTAGCCGACCATCTATTAATTTTGATATTATTGGTCGGCTAAAGCCAACCCTACAAATGTAAAACGATCCCATAAAAAGGACACACATGTTTGGATATTACAGAGTTGCAGCAGCTGTCAACAAAACTGTTGTAGCAAACCCAGAAAAGAATGCTGAAGAAATTTTAACCCTCATTACTGAAGCCTATGAAAAAGAGGTTTCTGTTGTTGTATTTCCTGAGCTTACACTCACAGGATACACTGCCTCTGATCTTTTTTTAAACCAAACACTTCTTACTTCTCAAAATGAATCTTTACAAACTATCTTAAGCCATACAAAAAAAATAAATACCATTGCGATCATTGGATTAGCACTTTTTGAGGCAGATAGACTCTATAACTGTGCCCTTGTCATACAAAATGGAAAAATGTTAGGCCTTGTGCCTAAGTCATACTTGCCTAACAAAAAAGAGTTTTACGAGAAACGTCAGTTTACTACGGGGCGTGACATTACCCGAACAAGCACAGAACTTTTAGACGAAGAGGTACCTTTTGGTGTAGATTTGCTTTTTACAGACAAAGCGGACATGACTTTTGGAGTAGAAATTTGTGAAGACCTTTGGGCAGTGACTCCTCCTTCTAACCACATGGCAAGTAATGGTGCAAACTTACTTTTTAACCTCTCAGCCAGTAACGAACTCATAGGGAAACATGAGTACCGTGAAGAGTTGGTACGTACACAAAGTGCGCGTTGTATGGCTGCGTATGTTTATGCTTCGGCAGGGGTTGGTGAGAGTACTACAGATACAGTCTATGGTGGACATGCCATCATCTCTGAATATGGCTCTACACTCATTCAAAATGAGCGTTTTCTCATGCAAAGTAATCTCATCACTGCAGATGTAGACTTAGAACGTTTACGCTGGCTTAGACTCAATGAATCATCTTATGGTGACGCAAGACGTAAAAAGACCAGGGTCATCAAGGTAGGCAGGCTTCCAAGTATGTCTAAGATCATACGTAACATTAACCCACACCCTTTTGTACCTTCACAGAACGCAGACAAAAAGCATAGATGTGATGAGATAGTACACATTCAAGCCCATGGACTCATAAAACGTATGAACCATGCTCACATACAAAAGGCTGTGATAGGCATTTCTGGTGGGTTAGACTCGACCCTTGCCCTACTCTCTACCCATAAAGCCTTTGAAATCATGGAATGGGATGTTAAAAATATCATTGCCGTGACTATGCCAGGTTTTGGAACAACTTCACGTACAAAGTCAAATGCCGTACAACTCTGTGAAGCTTTAGCTGTCACACTCAAAACGGTTGACATAACCGAACTTTCTCTCAAAGAGTTTGAAGCCATAGAACACGACAAAGACGAACACTCTGTCACTTATGAAAATGTACAAGCACGTGCGAGAACGAGTATACTCATGAACATGGCAAACAAAGAAGGTGGTCTTGTCATTGGTACAGGTGACCTAAGTGAGATAGCCCTAGGTTGGTCTACCTACAATGGTGACCATATGAGTATGTACGCGCTCAACTCAAGCATACCAAAGACACTTATAAAGTATGTCATTGGGTACTACAAGTCAAATGAGTCTATTGCAGACATCATTGATGACATCTTAGACACCCCCATAAGCCCAGAACTACTCCCGCATGTAGGTGATGAAATAGTCCAAGAGACAGAAAGCATTGTAGGACCTTATGAACTGCACGACTTCTTCTTGTACCATTTCATTAAGTATGGTGCTAAACCTTCGAAGATTTTACACTTAGCCACATTGGCCTTCGATACAAAGTATGATGAAGCAGAGATTAAAAAATGCTTACAACTCTTTTTACGCCGTTTCTTCAGCCAACAGTTTAAACGTTCTTGTATGCCAGACGGTCCAAAAGTGGGAACCATTTCTTTAAGTCCAAGAGCAGATTGGAAAATGGCTTCTGATGTAGATGTAGAAATTTGGTTGAAGGACTTAGCATAATGCTGAACCAACCATTAAAACACTTTATATCAACCATGCTTCAAGGCTTTTTCTGGCTTTTACCTATTGTTGCTATTATGATTATTATCTCTTGGCTCTATGGTAAAGTTACCATGATGCTTGGGTCTATCTTTCATACTATAGGTTTTATACCCACAGAACATAAATTTTTATGGGGACTATTGGCCATTTTTGTCATTTTGATGATTTTCTATGTGTTAGGGTGGCTAGTAAAGACAAAACTAGTCAATCTTCTTGAGTATCTTTTTTCTAAAATCCCAGGTTATGGCACACTAAAAGGACTCGTAGGTATATTTAACTCTTCAAAAGAGGGTACGAACCAAGTGCTGGTTGTTGCCATTAAGGGTTTTACCTCTGACGGGTACAACATAGGACTCATGTACTCACAAAAAGAAAGCATTATAAAGGGACACTATACTGTAACCCTCTCTATGTCTCCCATTCCCAATGGTGGATTTATGTTTGAAGTGCCTAAAGAAAACATTTACATCATAGAAGATGCCACATTTGACAACAACTTACAATACTTACTCTCTATGGGAGTACGCAGTTTTACGGAGATCTTAGGGAAAGACCCTATAGATTTAAACGATCTTTTGAGCTTGGAAAAGTGGCTTGATAATGCGGGAAAAATACCTATAATATAAAGTAAATTATGATTATTTTTAAATATTTATTTTCACCTAAGCTTATAATTCAGAAAATAGGGTACAATGTCTTTGATGAAAGATGAGTTTCGAGTTCATCTCTCGTGTGTTAAGTGTCACTGGACTTCAAAGTTCGACTGCTAGACCCCGAAAGACTTCTCTCTGATTTTGATTCCACTTAAGCTTAAGTGTAAATATTTACCCAAAGGTACGAAAAAATGGCAACATTAGTAAACGGAACTGTTAAATGGTTCAACGACGAAAAAGGTTACGGATTTATCCAACAAGAGAATGGTGGGGACGATGTATTCGTACATTTCCGTCAAGTAAACAACGACAACGGTGGGCGTGTAACGCTTAACGAAGGTCAAGCAGTAACATTCGAAGTTGGTGAAGGTCAAAAAGGCCCACAAGCTGAGAACGTAACTCCTTGTTAGTCTAGGAAAAATGGGCTTAGCCCATTTTCCCTTCTAACACCGAGTCAACTTTTATAGTTGACTCACAAAACACTCCCCCTCTTTAATACTTCACTTTTATATCTTTATCATAAGACAATTCAAACAATACTTCTATTTTTCTACTTTCATTCGCTGCTAAAGTGATTGGCATTTCTATCTCACCATTTTTTAACATTGTATACTTCACTTTTTTCTTAGAAGTTATACTTAAAAGTTTTGATGTTATTTCTGTTGTACTCGACGTTGGTATACGCTCAACAATGGTTAACGTTTTTATTTTGTTCGATTTATTGGTCAACGTTAAAGTAAAACCATCTTTTTTACGCGCAGTTCCACCAAAAATACCTGTTTCACGTTCTCGTTGTACTATTGCTTCACGTTCTATTTGTATATCATCATCTACTTTCGTATAAATATCATAACTTTTCTCTCTATACTCACCTATGGCTTTTTCGTTAATGACCTCAGAACCAGTTAGCACTTTCCAACGATTATCATCTATTTGGTACTTAGGCGTAAAGGAACAGACTTCAAAGGCAGAAGCATTGGCATAAGGATAAGCTTTTATTTCACACTCTAAGGCTGTTTTCCAAGTCAGTACCTTTACATCTAGAGGCACACCAGAAGAAGGCAAAGTAAGATTGTTTATTTTGTACTCTCTTGCATCTTCATACGTTGCTACAGGTTCAACCAAAGGTGCCTCGACTGCACTCTCCATAGACATTGACATCATAGGCAGAGAGTCTTCTTCAAATAACCTTCTAGATTTTGATTTTGCCATTCTTTTGGGACGTGGCACATACTTTGAAACAATCCATGGAGAAAAATGTATAGGTTGTACATACTGTTTGGCAGAGCGATAATAAAAGTTTGCTACATCTGCTTGTATGTCGACACCTGAAGCGTTTGTAATGTGCAAGTATTGTGTCACAGAAATGACTTTCTCTTCAATGTTCGCTTCATAAGAAGTAGAAAAGGAAACTTGCCCATAAGGCAATGCAAGTTCTAAGTTTTTAGCACAAGACTTTGCACTCTCTTTGGCTTCTTCTGAAGGTGCTTGTTTAGAAAAAAGCATTTTTTCTTGTTGTAATTTCTTACTTAAATAAAGTTTCTTCTTTGCCAACGTTGCCTCTTCTTTACCTAAAAGTTTTGCAGAGGCTATCCACGTTTTGGCATTGATGCTTTTGGGTTGTGGTAGGGAAATAAACTGTTCTAACACTTTTGTATTGGCAGTGACAACGTTTAAAGTCTCTTTGGTACTCTCTGCCGTACTAAGTACTTGACAAAGTCTAGAGGAAGTTGGGCAGTTTAACATAGGTACAAGAGAAAGTGTACTTCCATCACATTTGGCATCTACATTTTGGGTAAAACCTATAAAGTTTATTTGAGGGGTGTAGGTATAAAAGCTGTAGTCTTGGTACACAGCGAGTGAAGAGGCATAGCCAAGTGTGCCTGTAAAAAAAAGTGTTAACGCAGGTTTTGTAAGTCGCATAATCATCCTTTGTATTATATAGAATGATTATATCTTATTATTGGACTTCTTTTTTACATTTTTCAAGATACATACTGTTTTTCACTTTTAAGTAATCATAAATAGCTTCTACTTCTTCATTGGTAAGGTAATAACGTGGCATGATTTTGTGGTATTTCTTCACTGAGAGTATCATACTTTTAAGGTTGTCTTGGCGAATGTCTGAGCCTTCAAGTCTCTGTTTTCCATTCTCATCTTCGTACGCCACTATCAGCCTACCCTCACCACTTTCACCATGACACTGTGCACAAGATACACCCCGAGGATTTTCATACAACATTTGACCATACTCATAGTGAGAAATGAAATCTTCCTCAGCAGTCAAAAGTAAAGGAAATAGTAGCCATAAAAATTTCATACTAACATCACCTTTGCTGCAAGTTGAACCCTCTGATTATCCTAGACATTCACAACATCTCTAGCTTTTGTCTAGGTTAGGTGGGCTTTGCAAACGCAATCTTGCACAAGATATTTACTTCATCTTAGCTATGGCTAGGACTTGAAAATCTCTTGCACAATCTTACATTTGCAAAACCCATTGTGAAAGTCTAATATAATCAGAGGGTTCAATTATTTATTTTTTGATATAATACCAAAAAAAAATATAAGGGCACTCTATGCAACTTATTGATGGTAAAGCTTTAGCTGGAAAAGTACAAGCAACTGTTGCTTCTGAAGTTGAAGCACTCAAACAAGAGAAGAACATTGTCCCGGGTCTTGCGGTCATACTTATTGGTGATGACCCTGCTTCTCATGCCTATGTTAAAATGAAAGCAAAAGCCTGTGAAAAAGTAGGATTTTACTCTATTACACACAACATGCCAGATGCTATTAGTCAAGATGAGATTATTGCAACCATTGAAATGATGAACAATAACCCCCGTATTGATGGGATTTTGGTGCAACTGCCTTTACCAAGTCATGTCGATACAAACAAAATTCTTGAAGTCATCGACCCTAAAAAAGATGTCGATGGCTTCCATGCTTATAACGTAGGACGTTTAGTCGCTAACTTAGATACTTTTGTTGCCTGTACACCACTGGGTGTCATGAAAATGTTTGAAGAGTACAACATTGACTTAAAAGGAAAAGATGTCTGTGTGGTGGGTGCTTCTAACATTGTAGGTAAACCTATGGCTTCTTTACTTCTCAATGCAGAAGCCACCGTCACCATTACACATATCCATACCAAAGACTTAAAAGCACATACTTCTAAAGCGGACATCATCGTTGTAGGTGTGGGTGTACCAGGACTCATCAAAGCAGATATGGTTAAAGAGGGTGCGATAGTCATAGACATCGGCATTAACCGTATAGCAGATGGTTCTCTAGTTGGAGATGTTGACTTCAAAAATGTAAGCCCTAAATGTTCTTACATCACACCTGTTCCTGGAGGCGTTGGTCCGATGACCATTGCTATGCTTCTTTCAAACACATTAAAGTCAGCAAAGGCAAGAGTATAATGGAAAAGTTTAAAAAGTTTTTATTTGCCTCTTCACGTTTTGCCTCTTCATGGACAGGTACCATCATTATTGTACTTTTTCTCATTTTCTTTGTGGCACAGTCTTTTGTCATCCCTTCAGGGTCTATGAAAAGAACCCAACTTATAGGTGACTTCCTTTTTGCAAAGAAATATTCATACGGTATCCCAATACCACACTTGCCATGGATAGAAGTACCTCTTTTACCAGACTTTAACGACAATGGTCACCTCATAGAAGGCCCAAGACCCCAAAGAGAAGACATTGTCATCTTCCGTTACCCTAAAAATAACAAAATACACTACGTTAAACGTTGTGTCGCTGTGGGTGGAGATGAACTACTCTACGCAGATAAACAATTACTGATTCATTTTCATGAAGGTGACGCGTATATCAAAGAAAAGTACTCAGAAGACAGAATTGTCAAACTTTATGACAAACTTTGGGTAGTTAATCCCTACATGGACAAATATCCAGGTATTCAATACACACCAGAAGGTCACACTGGCTTTGAGTATATGACACTTGCTTACAACTACAACAAAGAAGTAGACATGTCTTTAAGACGTTTAGACATCCTTGGACAAGCAGAGACACATTTCTTTTACAAAAAAGTTGAACCTGATCACTTCTATATGATTGGTGACAACCGTGATAACTCTAATGACAGCCGTTTTTGGGGTTCTGTACCTTACAAACTTATTGTGGGACAGCCATGGCTTGTCTATATGAGCATAGAGTTCCGTTCATATGACCAAGTATTTAACGGTACAGGTGGCGGAAAAGACCACGATAAGTTACATCGTATCTGTCCAAACATGGACATAAGTTCTCAAGCCTGTGAAACACTCTGGGACAAACAACAGTACACTGTACGTTGGGGACGTGTAGGAAGACGTATCAAGGCTATACAAGTTGAAGCCCCTATCGAATAAAGTAAAATAAAAAGGAAAACGATGTCAAAGAAATTTTATATTGCAACAGACCATGCAGGATATCCACTTAAAGCGTACGTGAAAGATTTTGTTCAAGAGTTAGGACATGAGATTATTGACCTTGGACCAGACTCAGCAGACCGTGTAGACTACCCAGACTTCGCCAGAAAATGTGCCCAAGCAGTCTTAGAAGATGAAGGAAGCTTTGGCATCCTCATTTGTGGTACAGGCATAGGCATAAGCATTTCAGCCAACAAAGTACCAGGTATCAGAGCAGGACTTTGCCACGATACCTACACAGCAAAACTCACTCGAATGCACAACGATGCAAACATCTTATGTTTTGGTGAACGTGTGGTAGGAAAAGGTGTCATAGAAGACATGATAGAAGTTTTCGCCAACACTGAGTTTGAAGGTGGAAGACACGCTGGACGCGTAGCCAAAATAGAAGGCTGTGCATTGGGAAGTGACATAAACTAAGAACTTTAACTCGTTCCCATCGTCCCCGATGGGAATACATATCCTAACTCAATAAAATAAATCCAAGATCACAAAATAACTAACGTATCGACTTCTAAATAAAATATATTCATATGAGATAAAGATTTTGCTAGTATGATACATTTATGTACGCGTTCCCATCGGGGACGATGGGAACAAGAAAGATCATCAAAAATACAGGAGAGTCACATGATAGAAATTGCAGGCATTGACCACCTTGTACTTAGAACCACAAAACTACAAGAGATGTTGAACTTTTATTGTAAAGTATTGAATTGTGACATTGAACGAGAGACAAACAAAGAGATGGGTTTAACGCAGTTACGTGCGGGGGATGCCCTCATTGACCTTGTTTCTGTGGAGAGTGAATTGGGCAGAAAAGGTGGTGCGGCACCTACAAAAACAGGCAATAACTTAGACCATTTTTGTCTTCAGTTAAAAAGCATCTCAGAAGCTAAAATTCTAGAACACTTGAAGCAACATGGCATACAAGTAGGAAAGTTTGAAAACCGCTATGGTGCACAAGGAATGGGAAGGTCTATTTATATTGAAGATCCTGAAGGAAATACTGTAGAATTACGCTCAGAAATAGTCTAAAAGAGGATTAGTAATGATAAGTACCCTACTCTCCATACTCTTTGTTTATGTTTTCATTATGCTTGGCTATATGGCAAAACGTATCTTTAAAGAAGAGATGAATACAAAAACACTGACACTGATGTCAGTTTATTTTCTACAGCCCTTTGTGACTGTGTGGGGTTTTTCTACTGCTAAATTGCATGTTGAGCATGTGTATGTGCCTCTTCTTTATCTTGCTATTATTTTATCTTTGCTTGTTCCAAGTATCCTCATAGCTAGACTAATATTTCAAAATATTAAAGACAGAGCTATCTTCAGTATCGCTGGATTTGTGGGAAATACTGGCAATATAGGCATCCCTTTAGGCATAGCGCTCTTTGGAGAATCTTCGGTAATCTATACGACACTGATAAATATTGCCAATGTCTTTGTGGTCTACATCATTGGCGTGTATATCTATTCACGTGGTTCTTTTAGCATAAAAGACTCTCTTTTTAATATTGTCAAAATACCTATTATTCCCGCTTCTTTTATTGCTATATTGATTAATATCAATGATATACAGCTTACGCATGAGATCAAAGAGTTTTTAAAAATGGGCGCTTACGCAGGGATAGTGTTACAACTTTTTTTACTTGGTACCTTTCTGCAAGGCATACGCATAAGAGAGTTACATCCAAAACTTTTTATAGGTACCATAAGCCAAAAGTTCATCCTCATTCCTTTGGCCACAGCCCTGATACTCTCCTTTACAGACTTGTCACTCTTTGTGCAAGGAATCATATTGATGGAGATGATGGTACCTTTGGCGGTGGCAAACATTAACCTAGCTTCTTTGTATGATTGTAAACCTAAAGATGTGACGGCACTTATACTTTTGAGTACCTTGCTATTTATACCCTTGCTTTTTGTTCTCTCATACATCATAAATCACTACTATTTGTGATAAAATATCATAATACGTTTTAGGAGTATTTATGTCTAAAAAAACCCTTATCATTGGTGCTGGTGGTGTTGGAAATGTGGTTGCTTTTAAGTGTGCTATGAATGTAGATACATTTGGAGAGATAACACTTGCAAGCCGTACTGTGCGTAAATGTGATGCTATCGCTGCCAATGTAAAAGAAAAAGTAGGTATTCATATAGCTACTGCTAAAGTCGATGCAGACTCTGTTCCTGAGCTTGTTGAACTTATAGAACGTCTACATGCAGACATCGTCATCAACGTTGCACTACCCTACCAAGATCTTACCATCATGGATGCCTGTACACAAACTGGTGTAGACTACCTAGACACAGCGAACTATGAACACCCAGACACTGCAAAGTTTGAGTATAAAGAGCAGTGGGAACGAGACGGGCAGTTTAAATATGCAGAGATCATGGGACTTTTAGGTTCAGGTTTTGACCCTGGGGTGACCAATATCTTTTGTGCCTACGCCCAAAAGCACTATTTTGATGAGATACACACTATAGATATACTTGACTGTAATGCAGGTGATCATGGTTACCCTTTTGCAACTAACTTTAACCCTGAGATAAACCTTCGTGAAGTCTCTGCAAAAGGGCGCTACTGGGAACAAGGGAAATGGATAGAAACTGACCCTATGGAGATCAAACAAGTATGGGATTATCCTGAAGTTGGACCAAAAGACTCTTACCTTCTCTACCATGAAGAGATGGAATCTTTAGTCAAACACATTAAAGGTCTTAAGCGTATCCGTTTCTTTATGACTTTTGGTGAGTCCTATCTTACTCATATGAAGTGTTTAGAAAATGTCGGAATGCTCGGCATCAAAGAAGTCGAACATAAAGGCATGAAGATTGTGCCTATGGAGTTTTTGGCTACTCTTCTTCCTGACCCTGCTTCTTTGGGACCACGCACTAAAGGCAAAACCAACATTGGAATTTTTGCCAAAGGTATAAAAGATGGAAAAGAAAAAACGGTATACATTTACCAAATCACAGACCATGAAAGTTGTTACGCAGAAGTACTCAGCCAAGGTGTAAGTTACACCACTGGTGTACCTGCGATGATAGGTGCAAAATTGATGTTAGAAGGCAAATGGCAAGCCAAAGGAGTGTACAACATGGAAGAGTTTGACCCAGACCCTTTTATGGAGGAACTTATGACACAAGGATTGCCGTGGAAAGTCATGGAACTAGAAGCCAATGAAACACGAGAAATAAAGTAGCCCATGGACTTTTTACTCAAAAAGTTTGTCTCCATGTTCCTTATGCCTTTACCTTTAGGCGTTGGACTCATTTTACTGGCTCTTTTTTTTCTTTATAGAAACAAATTAGCCAAAGCAAAGTTTACACTTTTACTCTCTGTGCTTTGGATTTTTCTCATCTCTTACCCACCCCTTGTCAATACACTTTTGTCAACACTAGAATCACAAAACCCTACCCTGCACACCACAGCAAAGAACATTTCATACATTTATGTTTTAGGGGGAGGACACCACAGCGATACAAGCCGTCCCATCACTTCACAAGTTGTAGAAGTCTCAGTTGTCAGACTGAATGAAGGCATACGTCTCTACCGACAACTTCAGGGACAAGCCAAAATCATCGTCTCAGGTTACACAGGCCTGTATGACCCAAATGAACATGCACAGATGCAGAAAAAATTGGCTCTCTCACTTGGGGTACCAGAAAATGATCTTATTTTACATTTGGGGACAAAAGACACAGAAGAAGAGGCACAGGCAGGTAAAGATTTGCTTAGGTCAAAACCTTTTATATTGGTTACCTCTGCTTCGCACATGACAAGGGCTTTAAAGTTTTTTCAAGCTGAAGGATTAAACCCTATACCCGCACCAACAAACCATCTTTCATACACGAAATACCCAGACTATACTGACTTCTTTTCTGCAAGTGCACTTCGAAAATCACACATCCTTTGGCATGAGTACTTAGGTCTCATTTGGCAAAAGTTAAAGGGGATATAATGCAATTACCATCTACAGATTTTTTGGGTTTTCCTAAAGAGGGTTTAGACTTTCTCTCCAACATTATCATAAACAATTCCAAGGAGTGGCTTGATGCCCACAAAGAGGAGTATGAAAAGTACATTGTCACTCCTGGCAAGGCTTACGTCGAAGAGATGGGTGAACATTTACAAATACTTGTACCCCAAATCCATGCCATCCCAAAAGTAAATAAATCTCTTTTTCGCATTTACCGTGATGCAAGATTTCACAGACTTGACCCCATTAAAGAGCGCATAGGCATCATCTTTTGGCAAGGTCCTATGCACCGTATGCAGTCTGCTTCATTTTACATGCATTATGACCCATTTGAAGTGTTTGTGGCTACGGGCATACGCAACTTTAAAGCACCGCTACTTGCTGCCTACAGAGCCTACATCAAAAATGAT
>Ga0310122_10002226_pt1 | contig 12365 bp, 8 predicted proteins | sample CB6_Bottom_1051__FD_203503 | JGI IMG/M metagenome (GOLD analysis project Ga0310122, IMG submission 203503) | Marine microbial communities from Western Arctic Ocean, Canada - CB6_Bottom_1051 | ecosystem: Environmental > Aquatic > Marine > Oceanic | place: Canada: Western Arctic Ocean | collected...
CATCCAGGTCCCGGCATTCCTGGGTGTCTTTATGGCGGTACATTGCGTTGTCGTCTATGTCGACCTTCGCGTCCAAGGCCAGAACCCGCTCGTCAGAGGTAATGACAAGAGGGTTGATTTCCAGCATGGAGCAGTCTTCTTTAACAAAAGTCTCATAGAGATTGATGATAAAGGGAACAATTTTCTTTAAGGCATCTCCCTTAACGTTGAGGGCGAACGCTATTTTACGAGCCAGGTAAGGTTGAACACCGATTATTGGGTCCACCGTTTCCTTAAAGATTTTTTCCGGAGTGTCTGCGGCGACTTTTTCAATATCCATTCCTCCCGATTCGCTGGCCATGATGAGGACCTGGCTGGTTTGCCGGTCTAGCAGAATACCCATATACAACTCTTTGGCTATGGACATGCCTTCCTCGATCAGCACTTTTTTAACCAGTCGGCCTTCGGGGCCGGTTTGGGGGGTGACGAGAGTCATGCCCAGAATATCGCCAGCATACTTTTCAGCTTCCGGTGGACTTTTTGCCAGTTTGACGCCGCCGCCTTTTCCTCGTCCTCCCGCATGAATCTGGGCCTTGACCACCACGACATCGGTGCCAAGCTTTTTAGCGGCTTCAGCAGCTTCTGATTTTTTGGTAATCAGGATTCCGTTAGGCACAGGAACATTATATTTCCTTAATATCTCCTTGGCTTGATACTCGTGAATCTTCATGGATATTTTTTGAATTATTGGGAGAAAAGGAATCCAACTTTTAACATAAAAAAGCAGATTGTCAAAAGATTATTCCTATAAATTTCAAAAATCGGGGTTTATTAGGGGAAGGGGAGAATTAAGAAAACTTCAACACTTTGATGAGATATTTTTAGGAGGCTGGTATCCGCCTTGTCCGGTATTGGTGGATGCGTGGAACAATTGTTCCCATGCTTCGCCAAGTGGGCTTAGTATCTTGATAACGGTTTCCAGGGCTTTCCGGTCGGCCTTGATATTCGCCCGTGTCAACTGGCTGAGCATAAATTGATATAAAGATTCCAAGCGCTGGGCTACTTCTCCCCCTTTTTTTAAATCCAGAGCCACTGAGAGTTCGTTAATGATATCGTGCGTTTTGTTGATATATTTTCCCTGACCGGCGATATCGCCCTTCTCAATGCTTTGCAGGGCCATTGTGGCAAATTTGATGGCCGCTTCATACATCATGAGAATGAGGCGACCTTGGCTGGAGGTTGAGATCTCGTTTTTGCGATATTGATTGTGATATCTTGATGGAACCATTCTATTTTATTTCCTGGGTTTCTCGGCTTACTATTTGTTAATTATTTCCGCTGAATAAGGCTCTAATGCCATCAATGGATTGCTCAAAGGCGTCTCTTTGGGAGTTTAGCCGGCCCAATAAAACTTCGAGATTGGTAAACTTTTCTCTCAGGTCTTCTTCAAACAATACCAACCGTTCTTCCAAATCGATAATCGTCTCGTCGTAGTCTGCAATGGTTTTTGTCGCGGTATCAATTTCCGCTTCCAGGGGACCTTCCAGAGAGGCATCGGTCAGGTTAATGAGAATACGATTGGTGATTTCGGCCACGCCAATGGATAACGTGATTGTTCCATAGCTGCCATCAGTGAGAGTGGAGATTCTAAAATTCAGGCCCTCCGCTTCTGTTCCGGCCGCTCCTGCAAAAAAGTTTCCCGATCCTGTCGCATCGACAAAGGTACTGGATCCGGATGTGGCTAATTGTGGCACTCCGTTGGAAACCTGGAGAGTGTAGCCCCCTGGTTGGGTAGCGTTTGTGAACCCGACAAAAGTCACCGCAGAACTAGAGGTACTGCCTTTACTGGAAAATAGTTCGCTGACGTTGCCAACATCTTCGGCCAAGGCATCGCTCAAATCCCCATCATCAATGGAAAGAGAGCCATCGCTTAATGTGCGAATTCCGATCTGTGAGAGATACAAAAAATCTCCGCTCACTCCCAATATTTCCTGACTGGCAGTTGCGCGCAGGGTATGTTGCAGGTACTGGATCGCAAAGTTGGCAAACAAAACACTCGTTTCCCCGGTGTCCGCATCTAAAGACAATACATCATTCAGGTGCAACATCAATTCGTTGAAGCCATCTACATAAGCCTGAATTTTTTCTTTGATCGTGTCGGTGTCGGAACTTAAGGTGATGGTTCCGGATCCGGCGGATTCTAAAGTGAGAATTGCCCCGGTTATGACATCGCTGACAACGTTCCCGGCTTTGGTGACAGCAACACCATCCAGGACAAAATTCGCGTTTTGAGCGGACTGGGTTTCAATGAAGTTGACGAGGTTTGTTGTTCCTGCGCCAAAAAGGAAACCGGTTACACCGATGGTTACATCATTATCTACACCTGATTTGGTGCCTGAAACCACCAAGCGTACCGGATTGCTACTACTGCCATCGTTTATAAAGCTGGCCTTAACATCCAGCCCTGAGTTATTGATAGCCAGACGCAAACCATCAAGACTGTTGTTGGAACTGTCGATAGTGATGGTGACGCTGGCGTCACCAACACCTATATTCAAATCTCCACTTGAAATGGTGGTGGAGGTAGAAGCAAAACCCTCTGAAACAAGCTTTGTTTCCCGGGCCAGATTATTGACCGTTAAGGAAAAAGTCCCTGAAGTGGCTTGGCTACTCGTGCTTAAACTGACTACTGAGTTTGTATCGAGGGCGTTATTGTTGGAAAAATTCCCTTGGGTGGATAAAAATTTTGCTTCACTGTTCAGGGTAGTGATAATGCTTTTGAATGTTTGGAGTCGACCTTTCAAGTCCTGAAAACTCAGAAGTTTGGCATCTTCTAAAGACCGTTTGGCCTCAACAATATCAATCGGGGAACGCTGGAGGGCCACCAGGTTGTCGATAATACCCCCGGTATCGAGGTTGGAATTGATTCCAAAAATTGCAGCTGTAGCCACTTGGCGGGACCTTTCTTGGGCAGTTAAATTCGGGGTTGCGCATGAATCCTATCTTTAGAATTATCGGCCTATAAAAATATAAACTTTAATCATTTTAAAAGCCTAAATTTCCAGGCAAAACAGAAGGATCTTTTGGTTAAAGATGCTGATTAAATGGGGTTTAACTCCTTTAAATCTATATATTTATAAAAAAGCGTTGATTTGGGGGGCGAAAATGCTAAGTTAAGGGCAATTTCCCATCAAAAGTTGTCAGGAATATGTCGGAACAACTAGGACTTTTTGGAGAAACAGAGGATCAGGAAGCCTCAAAACCTGTGAATGTGGTCGTGAGTCCCCGTGTGCAGTTTTTTGATCTTGAAACCAAGAAAAGCGCTGAAGAGGTGGGGGGATGGGGTAATATTAGTAAAATGGGCTTGGCTGTCGGAGTGGTTTGGGACAGCCTGGACCGGGAATTCTTCACTTATGAGGAAAAAGATGCCCGCCCACTGGTGGATAAGCTTCGCACTGCGGATCTGGCAGTGGGATTCAACATCATTGGTTTTGACTATACGGTTCTCCAGCCGTATTCCGATTTCGATCTGCAGGAAATCAACACTTTCGATATGCTGGTAGATGTCAAAAAGCAGTTGGGTTTCCGACTGAGCCTCAATCATTTGGCGCAACACACGCTCAACGCTGAAAAATCGGCAGACGGACTGGTCTCCCTTCAATGGTATAAGGAAGGAAAGATCAACAAAATTATTCAGTATTGTAAACAGGATGTAGAAATTACCCGGGATTTATTTCTATTTGGCGAGAAAAACGGCTATGTGAATTACCTGAGCAGATCCGGGAACCCTCTCCAGCTTAAAGTGAACTGGAAAACCGCCCTCTAGCCCATTCCTACCGCTTCGTGGCATGAAGTCTAAGGTTAATTATCACAATTATCCCGTCAGGTTTTAACCGTTTTGAGCAATTTCTCGATCATATCCGTGACTTTAATGTTCTCCGCCTCGGCCTTGAAGTTAAGAATGATACGGTGTTCCAAAACCTGACGGCAAACCGCCCGGATATCTTCAATGGTGGCGGCAAATCTATTATCCATCAGAGCTTTGGCCTTGGCTCCCAGAATCAGATATTGTGAGGCACGTGGCCCGGCTCCCCAGTCAATCCATTCCCGAACGAAATCTGGTGTGCTTCCATTTTGATGCGGCCGGGTACTTTGGACCAGTTCCACCGCATATTTCGCGACATGCTCCGAAACCGGAACTTGCGGCACCAAGTCCTGAAACTCCATGACCTGTTTAGCATTAAGTATGGGTTTTAAATCGGGCAATTGCCCGGAGGTAGTGGATAGGGCAATATTTATTTCCTCTTCTTTGCTGGGGTAGGGGACATTGATGATGAACATGAACCGATCAAGCTGGGCTTCGGGTAGAGGATAGGTCCCCTCGTGCTCGATGGGGTTCTGTGTGGCGAAAACCAGAAAAGGTTGCTCGAGGGTGTAGGTGTTTCCGCCAACCGTCACCTTTTTTTCCTGCATGGCCTGTAACAGGGCCGCCTGGGTTTTGGGCGGGGTGCGATTGATTTCATCCGCCAGGATAATATTGGAAAAGATCGGTCCCTTGATAAACTGGAATAACCTTTTCCCCGTAATAGGGTCTTCGTGCAAGATGTCGGTACCGGTAATATCTGATGGCATCAGGTCGGGGGTAAATTGGATACGGCTGAACCCCAAGCTGAGAACCTGAGAAAGGGTATTTACTAAAAGGGTTTTGGCCAAGCCCGGTACGCCTACAAACAGGCAGTGACCCTTGCAGAATAAAGCGATCAAAAGATCCTCAATCACTTTGTCCTGACCCACAATGATTTTGTGGATTTCATGAACGACTTCGTTCTTTGCCTTTAAAAGTTCCTGCATCAGTTCCAAATCTTTCATGAATATTCTCCCTGATCAATCTATATAATTGAGCTGCCGGGTTTGTAATTCTTTTTCCCTGACCAACCCTAACTTATCATAAACATGGATCAGTCGCATGTGCGCGAAAGGATTAAAAGGGTTGATGCGCACCGCTTTTTCAAAATAAACCCGGGCTGTTTTATATTCCTGATTAGAAAAATACAATTCCCCCATATTCGCCAGCGTAGTATGAAAATCCGGGAAAAATGCCAGACTTTGCTTTAATAGAACTTCCGCTTCATGGTATTTGCGTGTTTGCAGGTAGGTTCCCGCAAGCTTATTGAATAAAACAGGGGAATGGGTGGACGATTCACCCAACGCCTTTTTGTACTCAATGATGGCAGCTTTAAAATGGTCTCTTGATTTAAGAATATCGCCCAGGAATGTAAGATTCCGGGCTTTTCGGGAGTTGAGTTGTTTATACTCTTTGTTTTCCGATTCCAGTCCCTGTCGGTTCTTAAATTCAGTGGTCAGGACTTTGATTCCCGGGATATTTTTAAGCTCCAGCTTTTTGGCCCAGTTTTCCCAGCTTTTTTGGAAGCCTGCTAAATCCTGGCCCACATGTTTTATAAAGATATTTTCAAATTCTGCATTGGAAGCAAGATCTTCCAGGATCCGAGGAAAAATTGCATGCCCTTTAATCGATGCAAGGTACTCCATCATGGAAGACACCTCAGCATAAGCCAGTTGAACATCCTCGGCGTTTTTCAGTTTTGCGAGAGAGGGCATCATGGCTTCGAGCGGTATCCGATAATCATTTTTTAAAGCGTTGAAAAGCACCGTCTCCATGATGGGAGAAAGGTATTGATTCTCACCCCGCCATTGGGTCTCCAAATATTTTGCAATGCCTTCATGCATCCAAAGTGGCAGGCGATTGCGGCTTTTTTTTGTCAGGAGATAATGAACGTATTCATGGCTCAAAGTGTCCATCCAGTTGAATCCCCGCACCAGGGAGCCGGGAGATATCATCATGATGCGGTTGTATTTGCAAAGCGCTACTGTTCCTGAAGTGAGAATGTCTTTGAGTGTCAACGGTGAAATTTTTGAGAACGGTTTTCGGTCCGAATAAAACTCCACCAGCACTTTTTCTTCCGGGTAATAATTTAAAATTTTACCGAGAATCTGATAGGAGGCCTCCAGGGCTTTCTCTGCATAATGAATCAGGATTTCGTCAGGACCCTCCTCAAAACGAAAGATAAAATGTTCGGTTTCCCTTGAGATGAAATTTTTGGAAGCCCTTCGAGTGGCATCGACATGGCTTTTGAATTCTTTGACTTGTTCAAAGTTGTCTCCGACCAGGCGAAGAATATTCCAGGACCGCTCATAATTCCCTTTCATGAACTCAATCCGGGCCTGGAGAAAATGAGCATCCCCGGATTTAGGATATTTTTTTAAAAGTTGTTTTGAGAGTTTTTCTGCGGAAGTAATATCCCAATCCTGTACGAGTTGATAGCCCCGGTAAATTTCATCGGGAACCGGGAGTGAAGCAAAACTTTTTTCAGTTCCGCAAAGGAGAAGGATAAGCGCCAATAGGACTTTAAGGGTGCCTCTGAAAGTCAGCGTTTGCCATGCTACGCTTGCGGAGGTTCTCCGCTGAATGGCAATCTCATTATTTTTCCATTTATTAGAGGCTTTCTGAAAGTAGTTTTTCACTGCACCAGTTCCTTGTAATACTCGTTAACCAGACGTTCGTAACTTTTTGGGGTTTGTTTCTTCATGGCATCCAGGATTTCTTCACGGAAAGCGCGGGGAACTTTGTATTGGTCTTCGGATGGAAGAAGCACTCGTTCTTTTTGCATGCGGATGGGGCCTCCGCGCCTGGAGTCCCGCCGGTTTCCCGTCCCCAGCCTGAGCGGGGTCTCTTTGTTGCCCCGATTAGACATTTGGGTGCCAGAGTTTTTGATTTCGTTTAAAAGCCTCCGGGCTTCCTGAAGGGATTTTAAAGCCCTGTTTTCTGAGTCGACACCCCTTTGCACTTGCCGGGCCTTCAACCGGTTCTGGGCGTTTTTAAGATTCCTTCCTGCATTACCCATGCTTTGGGAAAGGGAGGGTGGAAGCAGAGGATTTTCCTGATTCATTTTATTAAACAAATCCCCCATCTCTTCGGCCTGCTGGCTCATTTCTTTTTCCTGCTTGGCCAGTTGGTCCAGTTTGGTTTTTTCCTTATCGGTCAGGAGTGACTGGCCGTTCTTTTCAATAGAGCGTTTCAGAGAACCTAGTTTTTTTGAAATCTCCGCGTTCAGCCGGGCGACTTCCTTCAGGTTTTGCCCTAGCCGGTCGCCAATATCTTCCCTCTGGTTCCGGGTGGTCCGCATATTTCCCTGCCACCGGAATATTTCAGGATAGGTATTTTTGAAAAGCACGTTGAACTCGTTCAAATCGTTCAACTCAGTCAACTCCTTCAAAGTTTCATATTTTTTCTTAATCTGGGGAAGGTTTTCCTTGAATTCTTGAAAGCTTCGGGTTCGCAGGTTGTCCATTTCACTGACAGTTTTGGATAATTGCCTGCGGGATTCATTCAACGCTTTGAAGTTATCTGCCAAATCTTCATTCAGGCTGGAATCGATGGTTTTTTGACTCAGGGATTTTATCTTCTGCCTGATTTTTGTTTCCTCTTGCATCAATTCACGCGTCTTTATCATGGCTCTGTGTTCATTAAGATACTTTGTATCTTCTTCCAGAAGATTTTGGATGGCTTGCACATCTTTTTTCAATTCATCAAAGAAACTCTTGATCAAAGAATCAAATTGCCGGGCCTGGTATGCGCGCAGTTTCTGGTTGATTTCCGAGGTTTCCTGGAGGACTCCTTTTTGCTTTTTCTCCATAATTTCAAGTTGCATCACGGATTCATTGATTTGTTCCAGGATCTGGTTATCTACCAGGGAGTCCATGGATGAAATTGCTTGATCCAACTGGTTCGCCAACATCCTCAGGTCTTCAACAACCTTTTTGAGTTCTTCCAGAGCTTCATCCATTCTGCCTTGGCTGGCAAGATCTTTGATTTTCTCCAGCGAAGCCAAGGTCTCTTCCAGGTTCAAACTTCGATAGGCCTTGAAATTGAGAAATTCATCTGGCATTGCTTGATTCTGCTGGGAAAGTTTTTCCATCATTTTCTGCAGGGTTTGTTGGATTTTATCCAGTTGAGCTTGGAGTTGATTGGGAGTCAGCGGAGATTTTTTATTACGGATTTTCTCAAATTCTTCCTGCAGGGCTTCTGTTAATTTGGACAATTGGTTTTCAAGGTCCATGACCTGGTCCATTTTCTGGCGATTGGTAATTTTAATCAGGTAAAGGATGCTCTGCTCCAAATTAGTGACCATTTTTTCGTTGAGGATTTCGACAGAATCCGTAGCGAAACTCACCGGAGTGGGTTTCAATATCGTCCTCTGTATTTTATTGATGGCGTCAATCTGTTCTTCGCGGAGGGTAGTCAATCGGGTTATGATGTTGTTTAAAAGGGTGAGGTAAGGACGGGGAAAATAATCAAAATCCTTGGCTTGCTCTTTTATGCGCTGGGCAAGACCAATAATGTCAATCAGCGCATCTGCATGTGAAGCAAGAAGTTTTTTCCCATACATCGCATCGGTGGTGGTGGTTTTCAGGACATCCCCTTCAACGAGGCCATTTGCCAGCAGGACAATCATTTTTTCTGACAACTCTTCCTGTAGATGCACCAGGTTTTCACGCTCTTTTCTGCTGTCAAATATAGTGAAACGGTAAATTTCTGACTGCCCGGCGTTGGGGCCGGTGATGTTATCGTTATCCTTGATTTCTAAAAAATACTGGACTTCATCCCCCTGTTGAAGGTTTTCCAGGGAGAGGCTCCAGGTGAAACTCCCAGTCGAATCCTTTACCGACCGCTTGAAGCGTTTGACGCTTTTTTTTAGGATAGTTTCGTTGACTTGGGCGATCAGGTCGATTTGCCGGATGCCAAAATCATCGTGGGCTTCATAAAACATCTGCACATTGTCGGTTTCATAATATACAGGCTTGGGATTGGCCGGAAATAATATCACTTGTGGCGACTTGTCCTGTTCAAGCTCAATGGGATATTTTTCTTCCAGAAGGATCTTTTGCCCATCCTGTTGTTTTATTTTGAATTGGTAATGGCCTTTTTCACGTAGTATTAATGAACCCTCCAAATTTTTGGAGTCTTTCAGTTCCATTATAAAGTAGTCGCGGTTATTCACTGCCAGTACCACTCCATCGACAGGCTGATTACTCTTGCCTTTGATTTTGACTTGGGTTCCGGGCAAAGCTTTGATGGAACCATCTGAAGGGAAAATTGTTTTCCTCTTTAATTGGGTGTATGCGGGAAAGGCAAACGTCAGGGATAGGTCTTTGATACGATACTCGGGCCGACTGCCGACATATTTGGAGTCCTTCTGGTTTTTATTTGGCATGGCCTGAGCTTGGGCCAATTCCTGCGAATCTGAAGGGCGCTGTTTCCAGAAATCGGGCAATGCCCCCGTAACCATGATTAGCGCTAATAGCGTAACCAGAAACAAGTTGCGTGCGGGAACAACTTGTTGGTAGCTGATTACCGAATCCGGGTCGAGATTCTGGATGGCGGATTGGGTGCGTTGGAGATGTTTGCGAATGAAAGAAAGGGAGAATAGCGTTTTTTTTCCTTGATCATCGGTTAAATGATGTTCCAATTGTGATGCATTGATCAGGGAATTGTTCAGTTCCGGATATTTGATTTCGGCAAGAAGCGCGGCCTGGTCCCGGTTTATTCTGGAAAACCCCCGGGTGGAAGTGAGGCCCCAGCCAATTAAAACCAAGATCAAACCAGAGAACCCATAGCTCAATACAGGGGTGGGGAAATAAAAATATAAGCCCGTTGCCAAGGAGCCACCGGCTAAAACGGTTGATACTGAATAGGCGATCTTAATGAGAAGAACCCGGTTCCACTCAGCCTGAACCCGGTCGAGAAAGCTGTGGATTTTTGAATTGGGTTCCATATACACATTTGGGAAATTCGTCTATCTTCTATTTTATTACACCCGTGCTGTGAATCCCAATGAATAAACCTGTTTTATTTGGTTGGTGGTAATCTTTCAGATAAAAAATTAAAGACCCTTTATTAAATTGGAATAATTCCACCAAATATGAATCAAATTAATAGACAAGAGTTATGTTGAACTGGTTATTGATAAGTTTGTGTTTCTACAAAATATGACCGATGAGACTATTATGAAAGCTTCTTCACAAAATAAAAAGCGCTTGATGATTGCCATTTTGCTGGCCGTGGGCTTTTTATTCATGTCTTCCACCACCATTGCGATGCCTCTTCTGTCAAGGGCGGAGTAAACATGTACCAGCGTGGCAGAGTAAAAGTGTGCCACCTGCACTATGCTTTCCTTCCTGAAGCTAACTAACAATCAGGAGGAAGGCGAGGGGATTATGGCATCGAATTTTTCAATACCTTTGTATTTACTAAGTAAATCAACAATGTTTTTGGTGGTGTATTTATCGTATCTATATTTAAGCCTAAAGACCAGTTCGCCCATTTCACTTCGGGTATTCTTAAATTGATCGTGCCCAAATTCATCAGTTCCTAGATAAACGCTATCAAGTGTGTGAACATCATAGGCAAAGCCTTTGTCCCAGTTTCCCTCAAGTTTTATTGCCACTCTTTTCCTTTGTTGCGGAGCGTGTGATATTTAACCTTTGCTTTCATGCCCCGCAGGGGTAAAGCGAAGAATCGCGCATTGGCCTTCTTAAGAATGACAGTTCAACTTTTTTTTACACCCTGTCAAGCATCTTTCCCTTTGTTGCGGAACGAATCGAATAGCTCAAGTGGAATGGGGAGATAAGTATGCGTTCCATCCTTTGAAGAAAGATCCAGCAGGGTTTGGAAAAAGCGCAACTGCAGGGCAGGGGGGTGCGCCCCGATAAGGTCTGCGGCATCACAGGTTTTCTGCGCCGCTTCAAACTCACCCTGGGCATTGATGACTCGAGCCCGCCTCTCGCGTTCGGCTTCTGCCTGTTTTGCCAGGGCGCGTTGCATTTCCTGCGGCAGGTCGACATTTTTGACCTCTACATTGGCAACTTTAACTCCCCAGGGTTCGGTTTGCTCATCAATGACCCTTTGCAGATGAGCGTTGATCTCTTCCCGATTGGATAACAGATCATCAAGCGTGCTCTGGCCTAAAATACTTCGCAAAGTCGTTTGTGCGATCTGGGAAGTTGCGTAAAGAAAGTCTTCCACCTGAATAATCGCTTTTTGAGAATCGAGAACACGGAAATAAATTACCGCATTGACCTTTACCGTCACGTTATCCTTGGTGATGATATCTTGAGGGGGAACATCCATGACCACGGTGCGCAAGCTGACCTTGACCATTTTCTGGATTCCGGGAACAACGATGATGATTCCCGGCCCCTTGACCTTCCAGAATTTTCCGAATAGAAAAATCACGCCTCTTTCGTATTCACGCAAAACCTTGAACATGCTGAATGCCAGCAGGGCGAGCAATACCAACAAGGTCATTAGAACATCCATAACGGTTCTCCCATTAAAGTTCAGACTGTATACCTGATAATAACAATTTTTCAGACATTCGTCCCAAAATTAAATTGCGGGGTGTCTTTTCGAGAAGTAGCGAATCGGTGAAGGCAAATTGCATTTGCCTTTTCTGATGTTAAAATGAGTCCATGCTATATCTTTGGGAACAAAAATTCTTTGTAACATTTGTTGCGGCATTCGTTTGGGTGATACCGGTTGCCTATGCTCAGGCACAACCGCTGAAGGTCTCCATCCAAAGTGAGGTCGATGACTCGGGAAACGTCAAGCTGGCGTTGACTTTGAAGAATTCAGGTCCCCGGCCGATTTATCATGTTCACCCGATGTTTCATTTCCACCATTCCATGTCCATGATGTCGAAGATCATGCGTCTTGATCCGGGGCAAAGCATCACCCTGGAAAATGACAGGCATCCTCCTGTTATGCGGGTGGGCAGGTATCCCCTGACTGCCATGGTGGAATATTGGACGCTCCCGGATGGAGGCATTAAGCAATCGGTTCTGGCAACGGATTCTTTTTTTTTCAAGGAGACTGTGGAGTCCAAAGTGGAGGGAAGCTTGGAATCGATGACCGATGCGGAATCATCCGTCTTGAAAGTGCATCTTCAGAACCGCTCAGAATCGTTTAAGAATATAAGAATGATGCTTTTACTCCCTCCCGATCTGGAAACGGAGGAGTTTTCGGGCATGATGGGTTTTACTCTGCGTGGAGGTGAAGAAAAGAATTTTACCGTCCGTGTCTTCCGCAGGGAAAATAATGGGCAGGATCGTTTTCCCGTTCACTTGATGATAGAATATGGCGAAATGCTGAAACATTATTCCCGGCAGATTAATGGCACGATTCGTTTTTCTCCCAGTTGGTACTCAATGGAGTACCGGCTCCACTTTACCGCTTTAGCGTTTATGGTCCTGGTTCTGCTGGGCTATTATTACAGAAGGTACAGTTAAAAATAGAAAGGGTGTTTTTA
>Ga0310122_10002230_pt1 | contig 12357 bp, 10 predicted proteins | sample CB6_Bottom_1051__FD_203503 | JGI IMG/M metagenome (GOLD analysis project Ga0310122, IMG submission 203503) | Marine microbial communities from Western Arctic Ocean, Canada - CB6_Bottom_1051 | ecosystem: Environmental > Aquatic > Marine > Oceanic | place: Canada: Western Arctic Ocean | collected...
ATCGTACTCGGGGCTCCGATCGAGCTTGCGAGCGTCGGGACGCCGGACCTCCGCTCCGTCGATGCCGCTCCCGACTCGCCGCGCGACATCTTGAGACGCGCCTTCGCAAACCAGTTCAACACCAGTTTCACTTCGGACATCGAACTGGTGATGCACAACCAACGCGGACAGACTCACCGGCGACGCTTCGACGCAGCCCAGAAGCTGATCGACGGCCGGGTCCATTCACTGGGGCGACTCACCTACCCCGACTACCTGCGCGACATGTCGATCCTCCAGATCGAGGAGGCGGACCGCAGCCACAACGCTTTCGTGTACCTGCCTTCGATGAATCGCATCCGCCGGATCACGACCTACCAGCGCGGCGACGCCTTCTTCGGCACCGACGTCACCTACGAGGACCTCGAGAAACGCTACGTCGAGCATTACGAAATCGTCGACTTCCAGAGCGACCATCTCGACGGCGAGCCGGTCTTTGTCATCCGCACACGGCCGCTGCGCGACGTCGCCTACGCCGAAGCGGTCTTCACCATTGCGCGGAGCGATGAGTCGCTGCTGCGGGTCGACCACTTCAAGGTGGGTGCCGACGAGCCCTACCGAAGCCTCTGGGTGCATCGCGGGAGCATGATCAAGGCGAACGGGCACACCCTCCACACCCGGATCACGGTGGAGAACCGCACGCGGAAGACCCGCACCGAGATCACCTACCGGGACCTCCAGGTGGACCCGAAGATCAGCGACCGGCTCTTCTCGGTGCGCACACTGGAGCAGCGGGTGAAAATCCGCTGATCCTCCCCCGATGCAGGCCAGGAATGTGGGGTTTTAGCCTCGACGGAGGCGCGCGCGGTGACCGCTGCAACGAACGGCGCTCTTTCGACTCCGCAAGCGGACGAGAATGGTGTAAAACACCTTCGAACCGCGCGGTGACCCAGGGGGTAGCGCGCCGAAGGAGTCCCATGAGCCACCGCACCGTCGCCCTTTTCTGTTCTCTCGCTCTGCTCGCGCTGCCCGCCGCAGCGGCCGGGGCCGATGACGACGAAGCTGATTTCACGCGCACAGGCGTCTACCTCGAACTCGGCGGCCAGGCGATGCTCCCGGTCTACCGCCACCAGAGTTCGGGCTCGGCCTCGGGCGGTGTCACCGCGCGCGCCGGCTGGCGCGCGGCCACACCCTTCGCGCTCGAACTGCACTACGAGTGGAACGAAGACGTCGCCGACCACGCGGTGAACCTGATCACCGTAGACGGGAAGGTCCTCGTCTACACCGAGGGCGCGATCCAGCCCTTCGTGCGCGTAGGCGTCGGCGCGATCTTTGGTCACCTCGACGACCGCGACGGGCTCACGAGCAGTTTCGTGGCTCGCTTCGGTGTCGGTACGGATTACTGGCTGACCGACAACGTGGCCGCCAGCGTCTTCGGCGACTTCGTGCTGCCGATGGGACACTTCCACTACCTCAACACCTTCAGCGTCGGAGCGGCGGCCCGCTACACCTTCTAGCGGGCCATTTCAGCGTCCGCCCGCCTCCCTCCACGAAGGAAAACCCGTGACGATCGATCCGCCGCTTTCCGAAGAGGGCAAACCCGATTCCGATGAACGCAACTTGGCCGTGCTCGCGCACGTAGCCGCGCCGTTTGCCTACATCTTCTTCGCCCTCGGCCAGGTGCTGGTGCCCCTCGGTATCTGGATCTGGAAGAAAGAGGCGTCGCCCTTCGTCGAAGCCAACGCCCGCGAGTCATTGAATTTCCAGATCTCGATGACGATCTACATGCTGGTGGCAGCGGTGCTCACCTACGTCCTGGTGGGCTTCCTCGTGATCGCGGCCCTCGCGGTAGTGGAACTCGTCTGCGTGGTGCTGGCCGCCGTGCACGCCAGCCGCGGCGAAAGCTACCGCTACCCCTTCTCGCTGCGGCTGGTTACCTAGCCCTTCTACTCCTGCCGCGGGGCGGGGCGCGCGCGCGCGGATGTCTGCGGCCTCACGCGGCACGGCCCCCAACGCGGCCCCTTGCGGTCGCCGCAGAGTGTACTATAACACCGTTACACGCCCGCTCAGGACTTCGCCCGGTTCATCTTGAACCATTTTCGCCAAAGCAATCCCCCAAACACGAGCGCGGCCCGTGACCCGAGGAGCCCCCCCGCTGCCGGGCGCACGCCCCCACCCCGAAAGGCCTCGATGACTGACTCGCGTGCCAGCGGCTCAACGGCCCCGGCAATTCCTTCCCCCAAAGACGCGCCCCCCGAGCGCAGCGCCGACTCGCGCTCGCTGATCCTGTCGGCGACGGAAGCACTGCTGGTCGAGCGCGGCTACGCAGGCTTCTCGATCCGCAAGTTGGTCGATCGCTGCGGCCTGACTGCCCCCACCATCTACCACCACTTCGGCGACAAGAACGGCTTGATCGACGCGCTGCTCGAGGCGCGCATCGAAACCCTGGTGGCCGAACTCCGCGCGGTGCCGCTGGCTGCGGACCCCGTCGAGAACATGCGCCGCCTCTTCCGCGCCTTCGCGGAATTCGGAATCCAGAACCCCACCCACTACGAGTTGCTTCACGCCAGCCGCCGCGAGCAGACCGACGCGATTCCCGCCGCCCAGGAAGCCCAGGCCATTCTTCTCGAGCCCCTCGAGGCGCTGGCCGCCGAGGGCCGTCTCTACACCCCGGACCTCGACGAAACCCGGCAGGTCGCCTGGGCCTTTCTGCACGGCATGATCCTGCTTCAGAAAACGCGCCCCGATGAGGAGTGGATCCCGAACCTCGTCGACCTCTCGCTCGACGCCCTGCTGCGCGCCTGCATCCGACCGGCAGACGACGCTAGCCGCCCGGAGAGTTCGTCGTGAAGCGCACTTCCCGACGCGTCCTGTTCCTTCTCGCCCTGGTGCCGGGCCTCCTGGTCGGCTGCCAGGAAAGAAAGGCCGAAGTCGAGATCCGACCCATGCCGGTCATGACGGTGGCCGTGCGCGCGATCGATCTCACCGATCACATCCTCGCGACGGGCCAACTCGTCGCCAAGGCCGAAGCCGAGGTTTCGGCCCAGGTCAGTGGCCAGGTGACGGCGGTGGCAGTTGAAGAGGGCAGCGCGGTTCTGCCCGAGGCGGTGGTCCTGCAGATCGACCCCGAGCGACGCGGACTCGAACTCGCAAGCCAGGAGGCCCGGGTGGTCCAGGCCCGGGCGCGGCTCGGTGAGGCCGAACGCAGCCTCGGAAGGATCCAAAAGCTGCACACGCGTAACGCGGTCTCAAAGGCGCAGCTCGACGAGGTCGAAACCGAGTTGCGCTTTGCCCGGGCCGGCCTCGAAGCAGAGGCCGCCCAACTGGGCCTGGCCGCGCGCGCCCTCGCCGACGCCACGGTGCAAGCGCCCTTCGCGGGATGGATCGCGCGGCGCTACGTCAATGTCGGCGAATACGTGGGCGAGGGACAGAAACTCTTCGACCTCGTCGCCCTCGATCCGATCGAAGTCGAGTTTCACCTGCCCGAAGCCGACTCGAGCCGTGTGCACGTCGGCGTGCCCGTAAAAGTGAGCGTGGCCCCCTACCCCTCTGAACGCTTCGACGCAGTCGTGACCGTGGTCTCGCCCACCATCGATCCGCGCACCCGAACGCTCCGGGTGAAAGCCGCCATCGACAACTCGGATGGACGGCTGCGGCCGGGTCTTTTTGCGCGCACCGACCTCGGTGTGGCGCAGCGTACGGGTGTGCTGATGGTTCCGGAAGACGCAGTCCTGCAGCGCGCCGACGGCTCGGTGCTCTTCGTGATGGACGGTGACGACCGGGTGCGACGCCTTCGGATCGAAACCGGGATCTACCACGAGGGTCTGGTCGAGATCCAGGCCGACGTGGCAGTCGGGGACTTTGTAGTGGTCCGCGGCCAGGGCGAATTGATCCACGGCTCGAGCGTCTCGTTGCGCAACGCCGACGGCTCTCCTGCGGCCACGGCGACAACGGTGCTCGGCGAAGCCGAGGCCAGCCCCGCGCCCGGAGCCGGTGGATGAGCCTCTCGGACATCTCGATCGAGCGCCCCATCCTCACCTGGATGATGACGTTGGCGCTGATCGTCTTCGGGGCGCTCGGCTACCAGCGCCTCGGGGTCGACCAGTTCCCGAACATGGAGTTCCCAATCCTCGCGGTGATGGCGAGCTATGAGGGCGCCAGTCCCGAGGGCATGGAAGAGGACGTCACCGACGTTCTCGAGGAATACCTGAACACCATCGGCGGGGTCCGTTCGATCAAGTCGACCACCCGGGAGGGATCGACCCAGATCATCGTCGAGTTTGCGCTGGGAGTCGATCTGGATATCGCGGCTCAGAATGTGCGCGACAAGATCGCCCAGGCACGTTATGAGCTGCCCGGCGATCTCGACGCACCGCGCGTTACGACCTTCAATCCCAACGACCAGCCGGTGTTGTGGATCCCGCTCGAAGTCGAGCGGCCCATCGGCGAGGTCAGCGACTACGTCAACCGCGAGCTGAAACCGCGGATCGAGACCATTGAAGGCGTCGCCGGCGTCGCCACCTTCGGGCTGCAAGAGCGCAACATCCGCATCTGGCTCGACGGCGAGGCGCTGCGCGCACGCGGCCTCTCGGCCAACGACGTGCGCCGGGCGCTGCAACGCGAACACGTCGACATTCCGGCGGGTCGCGTCGAGAGCGCGCGCATCGAGTACTCGGTGCGGACCAATTCCGAGTTCCGCTCCCTTGCCGAACTCGCCAACCTGGTGATCTTCCACGCCGACGGGGCGCCGGTCCACCTTTCGGACGTGGCACGCCTGGAAGACGGCGTCGACGACCTGCGCTCCGAGGGCCGCTACATGGGGAAACCCACTGTCGGCCTCGGCATCCGCCGCCAATCGGGTTCGAATACCGTCGAAATCGTCACCGAGGTGCTGCGCCGCCTGCCCGAGATCCAGGCAACGATGCCCACCGGGATCCGCATCCACGACCCGTCGGGTTTCGTCGACTTTTCGAAGGGCATCAAGGAGGCCGTCGCTGAAACCGAGTTCGCGTTGGTCTTCGGAGCGCTGCTCGCGGTCTTCACCGTCTTCATCTTTCTGCGCCGGTCCCGTCCGACGCTGATCGTGGCGGCGGCCATCCCGATCTCGCTGATCGCCACCTTCGGGCTCGTGTGGATCTGTGGCTTCACCCTCAACACCATGACGCTGCTCGGGATGACCCTCGCTGTGGGCGTGGTGATCGACGACGCCATCGTAGTGCTCGAGAACATCGAGCGACACCGGGAGCGCGGCGCCGCACCGCGAGAGGCAGCGCGCAGCGGAACCCGCGAAATCGCCTTCGCCGCCACCGCCGCCACCTTCTCGGTGGCAGCGGTCTTTCTGCCGGTCGTCTTCATCCAGGGCCTGGTGGGCAACTTTCTCGGCGAGTTCGGCGTCACCGTCGCGGGCTCGGTGATTATCTCGCTCTTCGTGGCGCTCACCCTCACGCCGATGCTGGCCGCGCGGATGCCGGCACCGAAGCAGCGCCCCCACGGCAGCATCTACCACCACCTCGAGCGCATCTTCGCGTCCCTCGAAGCCCAATACCGCACGGCCCTCGATTGGACCCTCTCCCACCGCCCGGCCACGGTCGGCCTGGCGATCGCATCCTTCGCCTTGGCCATCTTTTTCGGCACCCAGCTCCCGGGCGAGTTCTTCCCCCCCGCGGACGAGGGCCTCTTCGTGGCCATGATCGAGGCGCCGCCGGGAAGCTCTCTCGACGCCACCCGTGAGTACCTCGCACACGATGAGGCCTGGATGCTCGAGCAACCCGAACTCGCCGGGATGTTCTCGGGGCTCGGCGACCAGGGCGACGACGGCCCTTCGCACGGCGCCAACGAGGGCATGATCTTCGGCAGCCTGGTGAACCAATCCGAACGCGACCGCAGCGTCTTCGAGATCATCGAAGCCGCACGCGAGGCGTTGGGGAGCGTCCCCGGACGCAGCTTCCGGATCATGAACCCCGGAGACATGCTCGCCACCGGGCGGCACGGGGGCTTCGAGGCAGAGATCCGCGGGAACCTTCCTCTCGCCGAACTCGACGTCCTCAGCAGCCAGATGCTCGACGGGCTCCGCAGCGCCGGCGGCTTCACCGACCTCAACAAGAGCCTGAAGCTCGGACTGCCCGAAGTGCGCGTGACCCCCGACCGCGAGAAGGCCGCCTCGCTGGGGATCGACGCAGCATCAATCGGATCTGCCATCCAGATGATGGTCGGCGGCATGGATGTGGGCGTCTTCAAGGAGGCCGGCCACCGCTACGACATCCGCATGCGCCTCGAAAAGGCGTTCCGCGACGATCCCGACGCAATCGGTTCGCTTTACGTGCGTTCGAATCGCGGCGAAGTCATCGAACTCCGCAACCTGGTCGAGATCGACACCCGTGCGGCCGCCTCGGCCATCACCCGCACGAACCGGCAGCGCAGCGTCGGGCTTTACGCCAACCTCGTCGACCTTCCAATGGGAGACGCCATTGCGAAGGCCTACGCCGTCGCCGAGGAGACCCTGCCGGACGGCGTGGTCCTTTCGATGTCCGGCCAGGCCCAGGCCATGCTGGAGGGCATGGAAGATTTCCAGCTCGCCATGTTGCTCTCGATCCTGTTGATCTACATGGTGCTTGCTGCGCAGTTCGAGAGCCTGGTTCACCCCTTTACGGTGATGCTCGCGCTGCCGCTGTCGATGGTGGGCGCTCTCGGGGGTCTACTCGCATCCGGGAACAGCCTCAACCTCTTCTCGCTGATCGGCATCCTGCTGCTCTTCGGGCTGGTCACCAAGAACTCGATCCTGCTCGTCGACTACGCCAACAAACTCCGCAACGACGGCATGGATAAAATCGAAGCGATTCGAACCGCTGCACCAATTCGAATGCGACCGGTGCTGATGACCGCTCTTTCGATGATCTTCGGCGTACTGCCGGCCGCGATCGGGATCGGCCCCGGCGCCGAAAGTCGCACGCCGATGGCCATCGCCACCGCGGCGGGGATGTTCTCGTCGACGCTGCTCACGTTGCTCGTGGTTCCCGTCTTCTACGTGCTCTTCGACGACGCCGCGGAGGCCGCAAAGCGCGGCTTCCGCCGGCTCTTCAGCGACCGCGACGAGTCGGGAGTGGCACTGCCCTCCTAGCGCGAGCCGACCAGCGCCGTGCCGCCGCCGGCGGGTTCGCACTGGCGGGGCTTCCCGCGTTAGGCTCTCGCTGCATGCCCGGCATTCGCGATTTTTTTGAGCGCAACTTCTCCGATCCGCAGGTGAACCTGCTGGCGATCCTGCTGCTCTCGGGCCTCGCGGTGATCGTCTTCCTCGGCGACCTGCTCGCGCCGGTCCTCGGCGGGCTGGTGATCGCCTACCTCCTCGACAGCCCCACCCAGTGGTTGGTGCGCCGCGGCGTGCCGCACCTCTGGGCGGTCTCGCTCATCTTCGTCGGCTTCCTCGCCACCTCGTTGGTCGCATTGGTTTCGGTCGTTCCGCTGCTCTCCGAGCAACTGGCCCAGTTGGTCTACACCCTGCCCAACATGATCGGCGACCTGCAGGCGCTTCTCCTGGCCCTGCCCGAGCGCTTCCCGCACCTCGTCGATACCGAACAGGTCGACGAGATGATGGGGTCGCTGCGCGCGGAACTCCTGAACTCTGGTCAGCTCCTGGTGGCGGTCTCCTGGGACCGCCTCGGTAGCGTCATCAACCTGCTGGTCTACGCCTTCCTGGTTCCGCTCGTGGTCTTCTTCTTCTTGAAGGACAAGCAGACAATCGTCGAATGGTTCAAGAGCTACCTGCCCGTCGACCGTGGGCTGGCGCGCGAAGTCGCCGCGGAAATGAACCGGCGCACCGGCGACTATGTTCGCGGCAAGGCCTTCGAAATCGGCATCGTGACCGTGGCGAGCGGGGCCGCCTTCTGGGCGGCGGACCTCCACTTCGCGATGCTGCTAGCGCTGCTCACGGGACTCTCGGTGTTGATCCCTTACATCGGGGTCGCCGTGGTGAGCATCCCCGTGACGCTGGTGGCGCTCTTTCAGTTCGGTGTCAGCGGCCCCTTCTTCGTCGCCGTGGGCGCCTATATCGTGATCCAATTGCTAGACGGAAACCTGCTGGCGCCGCTTCTGCTCTCGGAAGTCGTCCAACTCCACCCCATCGCGGTGGTCGTGGCGATCCTGATCTTCGGCGGCATCTGGGGCTTCTGGGGGCTCTTCTTCGCGATCCCCCTGGCCACCCTGGCCGATTGCGTGCTGCGCGCCTGGCCGTCGGCCGCCTCCAGAGCCGCGGCCTCGTCCTGAACTGCACGCGACCGCCAGGGCCCGAAAGCCGAATTCGAAAACACAGGGCCGGCGCCAAGTACGCTGCCCCACAGCCGGTCAGGCGTCGGGGGCGGTTTCCGGGGCGAGCGTGAGCGGCTCGACCACCAGGGTCAGTTGGTCGATTTCGCGAACTCGAACCTGTTCCCCCTCGGCCACCCGCGCCGATGCATCAAGAAGGCGTGCCCGCCAACGCTCGGCACCGATTCGAACGGTTCCCGAAGGCGAAAGCGGGGCCTCGACGATTGCCAGCGCGCCGAGCAGTTCGGTCCCGCCGTGGGTGGGCCCGGGCTCGTAGGCCCGCCGCAAGCGTGGGTAGAAGAGCAGGTCCTTCGCGACCAGAACCGCGCCGAGGGCGAATGCGGCCCAGGCGGGGAGCCAGCCTTCGAGCGCCGCGGCAGTCAGCAGCACGCCGGCGATGGTCCAGCCCGGAAGCTGGAAGAGCAAGTAGCGGGCGAAGGTCGACATCGGAGAGCAAAGGGTATCCACACGCTCGCCGTCGCGAAAGCGACCTCATGGCTCCGCTACGCTGGCGACGAGGGGGGCGTGATGCGTGCGCTGGGTTGGGGAATCGCGCTGGTCTTCGCAGCGCTTCAGGGGGCGGGGGCCGTCCTCGTCGCCAGCGAGCGCGACACCTCGCAGGCGCCGGAGGACGATCCGGGTTTCGCCAACGTCGGGACGCGCGCAGGCACCAGCCCGAGAGGGGAGAGGGTGCGCGGACTCAGCCTGATCTACCTCGGTCACGGCTGGGTCCTCACCGCGAACCACGTGGGCGAATCGGACCTCGAGATCGATGGCCGGGTCTACCCGCGCGTCCCCGGCTCGGGCGTCCACTTCCGCAACCCCGATGGCAGCCCCGCCGAGTTGCTGGCCTTTCGCGTCCAGGGAAACCCGGACCTCCCGGATCTACCCGCTCTCCGAATCGGCGACGGCGCGCCGACCCTCGGCGCGCCGGTCGTACTCGTCGGCCGCGGACGCAACCGCGGTACGAAGACCACCTGGGAATCTCCCGACTCGAAGCTCCGGCACGGCTGGCGCTGGGCACTGGGGGCTCGACTGCGCTGGGGCACGAACCGGATCAGCGCAGCGTCGACCGACCCGCGAACGAAGAGCCGCAGTTTCGTCATGGACTTTACGAAGCCGGGGCTGCCGGGAGCCACCCCGGACGAGGCCCAGGCGGTACTCGGCGATTCGGGGGGCGCGGTTTTCGCGAAGACCCGGACCGGCTGGAAACTCGTCGGCGTGCTCTACGCCGCCAGCCAACACCCGGGACAGCCCAGCGCGAGCGCCTTCGACGGCAACCGGAGCTACGCCGTCGACCTCTCCTACTACGCTCCCCAGATCCGCGCGCTCGGGAAGGCGGCGGCGGAAGACACTAGCGCGACGCCTTGACGCTGAGACTCAGCGACGCCCGGACCTCGATGGCTCCGGCCTCTACCGGGGTAGCGACCGCTGCGGCCGCACTGCGCAACCCGAAATGCGGCTGCACCGGCGCGAGCGCTACCCCGCTCTCGTCCACCGACACGATTTCGCCGAGCTTCAGCCCGAGCGCTTCGGCAATCGCCCCGGCCTTGGCAAAGGCCCGCTTTGCCGCCTGGCGCAGCGCTTCGGCACGGGTCGTCTCCTCGTCGCGCAAGTAGAAAGAGAGCTGGTCCACCTGGTTCGCTCCGGCGCCGGTCGCCCGGTCGATGATCTCCCCCACGCGATCGAGGGCCCCGGTCTCGATCCGCACCACATTCGAAGCGGTATAGCCCTCGAGGACGCGGCCGCCCCCCTTCTCGCGGTGGTGGTAGCGGGGCCTGAGCGAGTACCCCCGGGTCTGGATCTGCAGCGCCGTCCCGAAGGCCTTCTTCAGCGCGCCGAGGACGGCATCGACCTTCTCGGCGTTGCGCTTTGAAGCGACTTCGGCCTCCTGCGCTTCCGTCACCACCCCGAGGTCGATGCGCGCGCGATCCGGCGGAACCGAGAGCGTCGCCTCCCCGGTGACTCGGATCAGCGGCAAGTCAGCAGAAGTAGCGGAATCGGCAAGCGCCGTCGGCGCTACGCAGAGTGCCACCGCAACGGCGGCGAGGCTTCCCAGAGCCTGGAAAATCTTCACGTCTTCCTCCCGCGGTCTCGCGCTCCCGCTCGATTCGAAGTCTCAGAGTTTTTCGAGAATGTTCTCGCGAAATTCGAAGAGCCCCTTGCGAAGTCCTTCCTTGTCGAAGGCCGGCGGACCCATGACGATCCGCGAGACCCCGAGGTCCCGGTAGCGCTTCACGTCGTCAACATTGCGTACGGCTCCGCCCACGGTGACCTCCACCTCGGCGGGGTCGCGGCCGATCTTGCCGCACTCGTCACGCATGGCGGCGAGCAACGCCGTCAGTTCGTCCGGGGCGCCGCGCGCTGGGAAGAAACCGTCTCCCACCCGCGCGGCCCGTCGGGCCGCCCCCTCGACGTGTCCCCCCACCAGGATCGGAATGCCCCCGGGCTGCACCGGCTTCGGGTAGCTCTCGACGGCATCCCAGCGGTGGAACCGGCCCTCGAAGGCGCAGGGACCGTCCTTCCAGAGTTCGCGCACCGCGCGGATCGTCTCCTCGGTGCGTGCCGCACGCTCCTTGAAGGGAATGCCGAGTGCGTCGAATTCCTCCTCGAGCCAGCCGATTCCGGCCCCGAAGAGCGCGCGTCCACCCGACAGACAGTCGAGGGTGGCCATTTGCTTCGCGATGTAGAGCGGGTGACGCTGGGGAACGATCATCACCCCGGTCCCGAGTTTCACGCGCTCGGTCACGCTGGCGAGAAACGCCAGCGGCAGGATCGGATCGGGGATCGGGGCGGTCTCGTCGCCCGGCATCTTCCCGGTCGGGCTGTAGGGGTACTCGGATTGGTAGCCCTTCGGCACCGCCACGTGCTCGACGGTGAAGAGCGATTCGATCCCGGCCTCTTCCGCAGTGCGACCGAGGTGCTCGAGATGGTCGGGGAGCACGAAAGGCCCGACGTTGATGAACATGAGACCGAATTTCATGGCTTTCTCCTTCGAAGGTTCACGCGTGGCTGGTCGGCGGATTCTCGGGGCCCGCGCTTGGACCGCACGTTTCAGCCGAAAATGGGAGGCCGGCGGTCGCGCCAGGGGCGCGCCTCTTCGAGCTGTCCAGCGAGCCGGAAGAGCGTCGCCTCGTCGGCATAGCGCGCGATGAAGTGCATCCCGATCGGCAGACCCTCGGTACTCGTAGCCAACGGCATCGACATCGCCGGCTGGCCCGTGATATTGACGGGGGGCGTGAAGGGGAAGGTACGGCCCTGGCGGCGCTGCACCTCGCGCGGCTCGAGGTTCACCGGGTCGATGAAACCCACCGGCGGCGGAACCGTCCCGAGCACCGGCGTCAGCATCACGTCGCAGGTGTCGTAGAAGGCCAGGATCTCGCGCGCCAGGGTCCGAAGCGTGCGAAGACCCTGCATCACTGTCACACCATCGAGCTTGCGACCCAGCTTCACACTCGACCAGGTCAGGCGCTCGAAGTCGTCCTCTTCGGGTGCACGACCGATACGCTCGGTCATCTCCTCGACGCCCGCCGCGAGGTTCGCCGCACCGGTCGCTCCCTGGGCGCGGTAGAGGCCGCGCCAGTCGATGTCGATGTCCCTCTCCTCGACCTCGTGGCCGAGTTCGACCAGCAGTTCTGCTGTGGCCTCGAGAGCCTCGCGGATCTCCGGATCGATCGGGCGCCCGCCAGGCGTGGCACCCGAGAAGGCGATGCGCAGCGTCCCGGGCGGCGTGGTTACTTCGTCGAGGTAGGGGCGATCCTTCGCGGGGACGGCGTAGGGCGAGGCGTTTTCCGGGTAACCGGTGGCGTCGAGCATCGCGGCGCTGTCGCGCACGCTTCGCGAAACCACGTGGTCCACCGACATCCCGTTGACGCGATCGCGGTCCTCACCGCCGGCCGTGTTGGGATTGCGGTCGCGCGTCGGCTTCACCCCGAAGAGACCGCAGCAGGCCGCCGGGATGCGGATCGATCCGAGACCGTCGCTGGCGTGGGCGAGCGGAACCATGCCGGCGGCAGTGGCCGAAGCCGCCCCCCCGCTCGACCCCCCGGCGATGTGATCGGGGTTCCAGGGGTTTCGACA
>Ga0310122_10002232_pt1 | contig 12351 bp, 12 predicted proteins | sample CB6_Bottom_1051__FD_203503 | JGI IMG/M metagenome (GOLD analysis project Ga0310122, IMG submission 203503) | Marine microbial communities from Western Arctic Ocean, Canada - CB6_Bottom_1051 | ecosystem: Environmental > Aquatic > Marine > Oceanic | place: Canada: Western Arctic Ocean | collected...
TTACAACAGGATTATTCTTACTACTCATAATAAACAAATCAAGATTAGAATATAAATCTCTATCACTTTCTTTGACATTTCCTAATATAAGATCCATTATTTCAGTCTGTGGTCGTTTTGGTATACCTGCAGGTCTTTCTTTTCCTCTAAACTGACTACGCTCCTGTGGTGCAGCACAGTTTACCAACCAATCATGCATCTCTGTATAATTTTTTAGTTCTTCATCCACTAAAAATGTCACATAGAAATCATCATAGGTAAGTTTATCACCTATAATTGGCATATCAAGCAGTGGTGTTGTTTGCACAGCCTGTCCCATAGAAACTCCAGGTACATTTGCCCTCACTACAAACCATTCGGTCGTAGGAAACAAGGGCAAAAATACCTTGAATTGACTTTGCTGTGAATAATCAAAGACAGTAGGCTGACGACTTAATGCGTCACCTTGTCCTGATGTAGCCGTTGCTGTACCTGAGTATGGGTCAGTTTGTGCCATTAGGCTCCCCAACCACCACCTTGACCTAATAGTGATTCTATTTTATGATACTCTATAACTATAGTATAAGTAGCCGAAGCGTTTGTTACTAAAACATCTCCTGTAAAACCAGATGGTAAAGCTCCTGACGGTGTCCCAGGTGGTTGTGTACCAACAGCGACCCTGGGCATAACAAGAGCCGGCTGTCCTGGTTGATAACCATATGTGCCAGAAGTTCCTTCTAAAATAAATGCTGTTACATTAGATGTAGCCTTCCATAAAATATCAAATCCACCTGACGGCGCTGAACTTGTCCAATATATTTTTGCAATGTTTACTATGCCGCCTGTTTGATGTCCTTGCAAAATAGATACATCTAACAAATCAACTGTAGTATTTGCAACACCATCGCCAACATATTTGACAGTAGTTCGATATCTAGTATCTGCTAGATATTGTACATGAGTATGTGCCATAATTCTTTCTCCTTATTGTAGGGCTGGAGTCTACTCTCCCCCTTTTACAATGACTCCTATTCATTACTATTTATATAAATCACAGGCCAAAAAAATGCCCCTGCGGTGGGAGGGGCATTCCAAAGTTGCATTCTTTATAATTGTATTATGGCGAATGCTTTTTGTAGGTTACTTCTTACGTTAGGTTAGCTACCTGAACTCGACGGTAATACACGTTTGAATTGCGGGTACCACTTCCATCTGGTGCAATTGCGCCAGCTGTTGACTCTGCAAACGGGTTCACCTGCATCCCATACCGAGTCTTGAAACCAATCTTCGGCTGGAAGCTGTTCTCACCAACGGCACGAACCATCTGCAACGGAACGTATGGGCAATAGAATAAGCCTGCATCATAAGGACTTGTGCCCCTATATCCACAAACATAATACTGCTGTGCAGTTGCACCAGAAGCAGCATATGGCACTTCCATATTCATGTACGGATCAACGTACACTTTGAAGCGACCATTCAGCACGCCGGCGAAGGTGTTACCTGTCGAATCAACATTCAGGTTGTCCTGAAGTGCAGACTGGTAATCAAGAAGTCCAGCCATTGTCATCGCAGAAGCGACATCAGCAGAACAAAGGATTATGTTACCCTTTCCACGCCGTGTGTCACGAGCAATTACGTTAGCATCACGTTCCATTGCAAACATCAACCCCTTGAATTTTTCAACAGACCAGCGACCGCCGGAGTCTGTATCAAGATCAAAGATACCAGCATTAGCAACATTTTGAAATGCACCAATCTTGGCGTTCATGTAAATAGTACGGACTACTTCTCGATTTATTTCAGCAAGAATTTCAGCTGACAGAATATTTGCAAGCTCTGTCTCTGCATCCAAGCCATGGATCGCTTTCAGATCCTGTGCAAGTTCCATCGTGTACTCAGCTTTGAGGGCACGTGACTTTGCAGTCACAGTCGCTTTCTCAATACTGAATGCCATCTGGTTAAATGCATTTCCGGTGGAATCACCAAGAGCTTCAGCAGCTGCTGTGGTCATCCCCTGTCCCGTTGTAAAGGTAGCAGCAGAAAGTGCTTTCAACACTTCTGTGCCTACCTGAGCAGTTCCAACCGCTGCATCTTCCGAAGAAAAGAACGTATTAGCTTCGTTAAATAGAGCTTCTGTAGCTGAATTTGCTTGTGAGGTATATCTAGCCTTCATTGCAAAGATAAGACCTGTAGGACCAGTCATTGGCTGGACGCCACAGATATCATACGCAATAAGCGAAGGCATTGAACGTCGGACGAGTGAAATTAGGATTGGGTCCCAATTTGCAACACCCCCTGTTTGGTTAGCAGGAGCAGCTTCTGTCAAGAACGCACGGTCCTCTCCCATTGCCTTTTCCTGGTTTTCTAAAATTACAGTTGTAACAGCACGCTTGTACGGATCCTTAATCTCGGGGAGGTCAGGATGCTCAAGCACTGGCTGCCACTTTTCCTGTAGGTGTTCTGTGTTATACATTGTTATCTCCCTTTTTATATATTTATAAAAAACTTAATTTTGCGAAGCTCGGGCTTCACCCTTACCAATCGCAGTCATATAAGCAGCCATTGTGTTATTTACATCTACAAAATTATCTTCGGATGGCGCTGCCTGTGCATCTTCAGTTACTTGAACCTTAGGAAAGTATGAATCTTTGATCGTTTCCAACTTTGTACGATAGTTGTCAGCGCTCTCATATTCAACAGTTTCGGCTAGTTCCGCAAATTTCTCTACTTCTGTATCTGCTAGATCAGAAGCTACATCTAAAAGAATTTCATGTTGCTCAAGCTCATTAATTCTCTTGGTCATTTCAACATTCTTCTGTAGTTCTTCGTTCAACTTCTCTTCCATATTATCTGCCTTTGAAGCAGCAGCATCAAGAAGATCAAACTGATCGTCGGGTACATTAATGTCATGTTTCTCAAAGAGACCACGCAAATCAGAGATAAAGCTTTCTGCAATTTCTGATTTGAGCCGGTGCTCAAGTGCTACTTCGTTCTTCTTAATCCATTCCTCAACTACATAGGTGAGATAATTATCTACTTTCGCAGACAACTCATCTTTAGCTTCAGCCATGGACTTATCAAAAGCCTCTGCATACTCTTCCTCAAGGCGTTCCAGCTCTGAACGAATCTTGGCCTTTACTGCGGCTTCAAATATCGTTGCGGCCTTCTGCTTGAATTCTTCTGAAAGACCTTCACCACCCGTTAGGGCTTTAACATCGTCAGAAAGATCCATCGCAGCAACACGCTCGTCAACCGTTTCTCTCATTTCATCTTCAGCATCGTATGATTCACTAGCTTCGGACTCATCGTCACGATCTCTTAGGTTTTGCTTCTTACGTTTCTTTCCAGTCTTTTCATCTTCTTCTTCATCCTCATCAGGCTCGACCTGTGGTCGTCCTTCAGTGCCACCTCCTTTTCCGGCTTTCTTCTTCTCAGCCGCACGAGCGCCTTTCAAAGTTTTCTCTTCCGGATCTACACCTTCCATTTCAACTTCCTCGCCTCTCATCTTATCACCAACCTCTCCGTCCATAGACGTAGGGGCCACTGTTTTTCCAGAGGCATCAGAAGCCAAACCTTTACCACCAGCTTTTCCAGGCGGTGTCGCCCTTTTAGCTTTTGCGGTGGCAGATTTGCCCATATCAGAAGGAGCGTCAGGAGAAACAACTGCAGGTCCCATGTCTTGTATCTCACCTTCGCCTTTGGCATCAATCTTTGCCTCTTTCTGGCTGGGTGCTGCACCTTTCAAAGGAGCTCTGGGATCACCTTTAGTATCCAAAGAGTCTGTTGCTTCCTCTAGGTCAGATTCATCCGTAAATATCTCTGCGGCGATCTGTTCTAGCTCTGTGTTTATATCTGTCATTTGGAGTACTCCCTGTTATTTTTTTCTAACATATAAGTTATTTATAATATTCATAATTTCGACATGAAATTTTCAAAGATTTCAGCGTTTTTTTCTTCTCTCGCTTGCGCCATTTCATATTTCATATCTAATTCTTTCTTATATGCTGCGATATCCATTTCCTTAACCACACCATTTCGCCATATCCACTCTTTGCCTTCCATAATTCCTTCGACAAATGCATTTGGTGCAGATGGATCTGCGACAATATCAGCAGCAGTTGCCAAATAAAAATCATCTTTGACAACCTGGGCCCCTCGTCTTGGTTCTAATGAACCCATACCTCTTGACGAAACTCCTAACTTGGCACCTTCGTTTATGAGATTCTTTACTATCTTTCCATAAGGAGTATCTAAAATCTTTGCCTCACCGATGAAATTCTTTCCATCAGGATGCAGCTTGGTGATCATATGCGATACTCTTTCTAGATTAACTGTAGGACCGTCTGGATGTCCAAGTTCTCCAAATGCCCTATTCTTATTGACGTATTCTTTATTATATCGGCTGACTTCTTTTTCTAAAACAGACATCGGATAAATGCGACCATTTCTATTCTTGACCTCAGCCTGAAGAAATACACCTCTGATGCGATAGTTCTTTTTACCATCGGCATCATCTTCTGTGATGTATTCAATATCTTCAATTGATTCAGATATAAGTTTCATTGTTATTATTCCTCGGGCACCTCTGCTGGGTCCCCTGTTATTCCTGTATCAATTCCAGCTGTAGGTTCAGGCGGCTCAAATGAATTCTTAGCTATTACTGACTTATAATTGGCTATATGAGCCGTAACTTTGCCTTGTACTGCTGCATCAAATGCATCAGCTGCTGATGCTAAATCCCCTTCACCAACTTTATCAACCATGACTTTAACATAGCTTGGTAAGTTTTGTTCATTATCACTCATAATTAGTATCCTCTAATATTTATAATTTTAGGTTTCTGGACCAGTATATTCTTGATCCTTTGACGAGTCAAACTCTGTTCCGCCTGGTTGTGTATAATTTTGTCCAGTATCACCTCCGTTACCATAAGAATCCATTCCAGCAAATCCACCTTGATTTGGTTCCCCAGGCGGTGTGCCTGCATCTGTTCCCATCACACCTTTCTTCTTCTCAGCTTCAATCTGTTTATCTATTGCATCAATCTCAGTATCAGATTGACGTAAGATATAACGCCTGATATATTCTACTGAATAATAAGTACCCACAAATTCATTTACATTATTCAAGGCTTCGATTCTTTCTTTAAGAATCTCCATATCTTTGAGTTCTTGAAAATGATTATCATCCTGAAAATCATAAATGATATATTCTCTTATAGATTTCCAATCTTCATCTGTGATGATACCTTTCAGAATCAATTGAGTCTTGAGTAAGTCTTGGAATAATTCAGAAAATTTCTTACGGAGACGTTGTATAAATTTACTAAACTTAATTTCATCTCTAGTAATTTCAGTAGATCGTCCTAAATTAAAACCACCTCCAGCATCTTCTAATCTAGAAATAGGAATGTTCAATGAGTGATAAAGTTTCTTTTGGAAGTATTTTATATCTTCCAGTTCACCAAGATTCTGGCCACCTCCAAGAGTGGTGATTTCTGTTCCTCTACCACCTTCTCGTCTAGGTAACCAAAAATCCTCAAGCATTGACATCTGGTTTCTATCATCCTTAACTTCACCTGTAGTCGCATCATACACTAACTTGTTACGATAACGAGTCATCACATCTTTGAGATACGCTTCTGCTTTCGGCTTGGGGAGATTACCAACGTCGATATAAAAGATACGTCTTTCTGGAGCCCGAGCAATACGATAGATCACTACAGAATCTTCAATCATTCTCAACTGGTTAGTGGGTTTGATTGCTTTCTGTAAATGTCCATAAACTTGATTTGTTGTAGGATTATAGATTCCAGATGTTACATACACAATTGCATCTGGCGAAATCTTAAGACCTTCTCCTGATGTTCCACTTGTAGACGTACCAAAAACAGGATATACACCAGTTTCATTATATAAATACCATTCTTTGACCTGATTAACTAATGCAGGTTGGTTAGGTAATTTAATTTTATTTACCTCCCTAACCTTTTTAATGAATTTGGGATCTATATAACGAACCTCAGTGATACCTTTTCGTTTTGCACTTTCATCAATCAACTTATGATAAAAAATTCTACCATCTACATACCAACGTCTAAAGATATCGTGAGATTTCTTTTTCCATTGAAGAAGGGTAAGAATATCATCAAATTCTTCTACCATCTTCTTCTTGATACCCATAGAAAGAGGAACCCAATCGAGGTTCAACTTTACAGACAAATCTAACTCATCAGCTATGATAGCTTCATTGATGATATCTTCGATTGCCTGGTCACATTCAGGATTTTCTGCGGTTGTTCTATACTTTCGTATAAGGTCATACTCATTGCGAGCTGCCTTGTCATAGGAAAGATATTGACCAAAAAAGCCGGCGCCGCCAGCTATGTCTAATGTTCCTTCCTCGTCAGAAGGAGCGACAAAGCTCTTTGCCTTGTCGCTTTCCTTCTTCCGTTTTATTTCATATCCAAATAGTTCTGCCATAACACAACTATTTATACTGCTTCAACTTTACTTTTTTATAGAGTTCTTCCTATAACGGATCTATCTGCATTAAAAGTACCCATCAGCCTTCGAGAATCTTCTCGAGCACCTTCTTCACCACCAATTGCTGTCATGTAGTTGAATCTGAATGTTACTCCAAATTCTTCTACTGCATCATTGGTATCGAAAGCCAGGTCAATTGCATCAACTGTTGTCGGCCAACAATTAAAAAGTCTATATGTACGCAGCAGTTCACCATTTCTTCCTAAGTGGAGCACTTCAGCATTTCTATATACAGACATCCCTTCTAGTCTTGCTGTAGTACTAGCACCTATATCTTGAATTTGATTCTGCCAATTTTCTAAAGCACCACGGATCGTAAAACCTGTGTCATTAAATATCGTTATTGTCCATGCATCGTATGTACGATCACCAGGAACAAATACCTGACGTCCACGATACGGAACAGTAACTTCACCCATGGTCACGGCTGGAATTTGAGCACCACGTGCCATAAATTCCATGAGTCCAGAACTACCATCTAGAGCTGGAAAAGACACTCTAAATTGGTTAGCTCGAGCGCCGCCGCCCTTTAGTGCATTGACAAAATTATTTACACTATTACTTGCCATTTTTTATTTTCTCCCTTTGAATTAGGCTCTTCCAACTACTTCACTAAACGAAACACCTGTGCGAGTTGCAACAAATGTTAGTGTGATGTAATTGATAGACCGTGTGGGTTTTACAAAAATGTCCGCACGGAATTCATTGTTGTCAACAACTGATGGAGTGTTGTTTGTTGAATCACATACAACCAAGAAATCTGTAATGCCTCTACGACCTTGGATATCAGCCAGATAAGGATTAACCATCGACTTGAAGTTCTCTTGTGTGAATTCATCATTGAACTCAAACAGAATACTACGAGCTGCAACCTTACAAGCTTCTTCCATTGTGATAAACAGACGCCGCACATTGATACGACTAAACGCTGTGTTCGCAGAAAGACCAGTCTTGTCTCCCCAAAGCACTGTACCTTCTCCTGGGAATGAAACAACAGGATTGACACGGGCTCGGTAAAGAGCATCTCTTTCAGTCTGTGTAGGATCAAAAGCTAGTTCAACCGATCCACGAATCTGACCACGGGTCAAGCCACCTGGGCTCCACCATGGATCTTCAACGGCATCAGTATAAGCACATACACCAGCGATATCACCATTGAGCGGAACCCAACGATAAACGTCATTGTACTTATCATACTGTTTCTTATATCCACTATCAAAAACTGTAAATGAGTTACTTGCTAGTGCATTAAAGAAGCCTACTACATTGGCCTGCTGTGTATAACTCGTAGCTATAGCTACAACATCACTACGACTTGGTGAGATAAATCCCACACTGTCTTTACGAGCAGCAACCAAATCACTTATCTTAACTGCATGAGTAATAGCTCCAGCACCATCAACAGAAGCCGGACCACTCATAAGCAGATTGATATCTACTGTCTCAGGATCTTTGAATAGATCATATCCAGTTGATCTCTGACCTTCAGTCGGTACGGAACCATCAGCTCCACTTACGAAAACATTTGTTCCCGGATCAGTTGTCGGCGCTGAAAAAGCTCTAAGAAGAACTACTTGTCCCCAATTAGTTGCACCTGCAGGATGATCTAACCAATAGATGTATGAAGATGAATTGTAAAGAACATCAGGATAATAATTCGCATTTCCTTCAGGTGTTTTTGCATCAGAACCTTTAGATACTGCATCCCATTTTTCAATAACTGTACCAGCTGTTCCTGTAATAACACCACCTCGGTCTAGGACAATAATGTGCATCTCATCATTAGAACCACCTTCGGCTGATGCATATGCAGAAGTTCCAGGAGCACGATCAAACTGGTCATAATATCTCCAGAAACGATCAACATTCACTGGTGTACTTGATCCATCAACTGCCTGTGTCAAGCCAGTACCAGCCTCTGTTGGATATCTTACGACAGTCACAACATTAGAAGCTACGATAGTAACACGATAATGCTGTCCATCTGTCTGTTGAAAATAAACAATGTCTCCTACAGCTACAGCTGAACCAGATGCCATTGTAATTGCAGTTGCACCAATGACATTTGCTGTTGCGATTGTTGTTGCGGCCGCTTCTGAATAACCAGCTGCGGTTGCACACCAAGCCACATCAATACTATTGCCCCAAGCACCGGCCCATCTTGCACAAAATTCACCGAGTCCTGAAGCCTGCCCGCCACTATACGGACCGTATGTTCCATCGCCATCTTGATAGGAGATAGTATTGGGTATAAGTGCACCCGCTCCAGCTCCTGTGGAATTTAACATACCAGTTGTTATAAATCTTACCACCTTAAGGGTATTTGAATAAGCTAAAAAGTTAGCTGCTGTAAACCAATACTCGAAGTTACTACCATTGGGCTTACCAAAAATATCTACCAATTGATTTTCATCCTGCACTGTTATAACTTGATGTGCGGGACCATCAGTAGCAAAAATACCTGCGGCGCCAATACTTGTAGCTTCATTTCGTACTGAAAGCGTTAAATCTTTTTCTTTTACTAATACGCCTGGCGAAACTAATTCTACCATTTTTCTATTCCTCTGAATGAGTTATTCTTTTGTATTGGTATCTGAGGCCTGTCGCCCTTGCACCAATCTTTGTTCATGTTTTTATAATAAAAATTTTCACTCTTTCTCATAATTTATTTATGAAAATACAGATTTCTAAACGTGCAAAAAGATTATCTGTTAAGAAATGCACTTTTTATTATTGTGTAAAAAACACAAAACATATAAATAATTACATGATAGGAATTTATGCAATTAAAAATAAAAAAGGAGTTCCAGTGTATGTTGGACAATCTAAAGGAATCTTTAGACGTTGGGCCACCCATGAACTTAATGATTATCCTTCAACCAAATATACCTTTGAGCTTTTAGAAACCTGTGAACGCCATGAACTTATATCAAAAGAAAAGAAATGGATAACCCAATTAGATACCTATTATAACGGTGATAATAAAACTGGTAAACGAAAAAGAAAAAGAATTAAGAGGCAGTCAATGAATATAGATGGTAAAGATAAACGTAGACGTTGGTTAACTAATAGATTAGCAAAATCTCCTTGCAGATGTGGAGAACAACAGCCACATCGTCTATTATATTATCCCCACCAAAAAAGAATACGACACCTAAACCTGCGTTATGGTCTCAAACATTCTAGTAGAAAAGAAATAGAACAACTTATTCTAGAAAGTTTAGTAATGTGCTGGAATTGTGCAGCTGACCAGAAGGAAGATTTATCTGTTTTTCCTGATTTTTAACCACGGCGCTCTTGTTCAAAGAAATCAGGATATTCGGTAACTGGATTCCAAAAATCTCCATCTTCATCTACAAATGGAGCATCATCCATATATCGAATCCCATCATCAATAAATCCAAAGGGAGCCATATCTTGTTCTATAGCTTTTTGTTGACTCTCAAATAAACGATGTCGAATATCATCATCAGTCATTTCTTTGAAGTACTGTTGGTTTGTCAACCATGCAAAAAATACAAGACACATCATCAAATCATCTGTAGATCCTTCTTCAGCTTCAAATGAATGTCCTTTTTGAATAAATGTAGACATCTCTACAACAATATCAAAATCTGGAATCAATAATTTATCAGATTCTATAAGAGTCTTTAGGTTAGAACACCCAATCTTTTTAACTGCCTTTGTAGTTCGTAGGCCTAAGTCGGATGTTCCGTCTCCAAAACCACCAGTTACTACCTGACCTAATCGTCCACGTGTCTGACACATAATCATATTATCATACTGCAAATCATGGTGAAGTGCATCAGCCACTTGACCTCCAATGTCATTTATCTCTACTAACAGATAAGCGTCATTATAAGCTTTAGCTACATTGTAAATCATTTCAGGAAAGATAAGGGGTTTGATTTCATTGTTTCTATACTTAGCAACTAATCTATATGGGATTGTGGTTATATCTATTACTGTAAATGCTGAATAATCTCTAGAGCCACCTCTAGCGACATCAACACTGATGCAATACATTGCATCTTTTTGTGGTTGTTCGTATACGTCTAGCCCACCACTAGACTCTGTAGGATCTCTTGTTGGTATTACTTGTATTTTTGTAGGTGATATCAGAGTATCTACCGATCCTAAAAAGGAACACTCAAACTCTTGGAGGAATTGTTGTTCACTTGTGTTCTTAATTGTTTGTTCTTTCCACTCATCATCTCTACCTGGAACTTCTCGCCAGTGTACTTCTAATGGAATAAACTCACTCCTTTTGTTTACTGCATCTGTCCACATCTTATAAAACATATTCATGCCGTGTGGTGTAGAAACAATAATAACTTTAGATGTCTGACCAGCAGTAATCGTGGGATAGACAGAACTAAAAAATTGTTCGGCTATATTAGATGGAACAAATGCAAACTCATCAAGAAATATAATGTTATAAGAACCACCACGAACCGCAGATGCGGACGTACTTGCCGCCAAAATTTTAGAACCATTTTCTAACTCCAATGAACCTTTGTTCCAATTCATAACTCCTTGTTGTAACCAACCCGGTAAATGTTCGTAGGCTAATTGAAATCTTCCTAACAAATCTCTTGCTGTAGCTGCCTTGTTGGCTAGGATAGCTACGTTTACTGTTTCATTAAAGATTACATAATAAATCAGATAAGATATAATCGTTGTTGATTTGCCAGACTGTCTTGGAAGTTTGCAGATTGAAAATCTTTCAGCATGGAAAGTATCAATCATTGTTTCCTGAAAATCATAAAGCTTAAAAGGAATCAAGCCTTCATCAATACTCACAATCTGGACATACTTCTGTATAAAATATGCAGGATCTTTGGAGCATTTGACAAACTCTTTAATCTGATCTTCAGTATAAGAATGGCGCACCGCTGCTGCCTTTAGATTTGGATTACCTTTATAATGTGTAAAGTCAGTCATTTCTGTATATACTTTCTATATGAGTAAACCCCAATTGTCTTGCAGCTTTTATTCTTGAATTTCCTTTGTGCACCGTATATTTTTTTCCTTCACACCCACCTCGATAGGGTGTACCACCAACACCCGCTCGTCTTGAACCTTCTATAGGCTCAACTTCTATAGGATTTATCATCTCTAAAGTTAAAAGAATATCTTTATTCGTTTCTCTTGTTGGAATAATAGCCAAGTCATTCACATCTATATAAAAACTATTCTTGTGTTTGATTTTCGATTTGAGTATGTGTTTTTTTGTCATTCAAGAGAGCCTGCAACTCTTTGGTTGAACCAACAAATAATGCATTAGTAACATTTTTAGGAGCATGGTCTGGAACTTCTTTAAGTTTTTTCATCTTCTCTTGAAGGTCCGCTAACTTTTCTGCAACTTCAGCAACAACCTTAATCAGTTGTCCTGCAACTTCATACGTTCTTGGATGTTCACTCTCTTTAGCTAATTCAAGTATACCAGTTACAGCGTCTTGACCTCTCTCAACGAGGTTATAGAAGTTTTCACGACTATACTTGTAGTCTGCATCAGCATCCTCATAGTCACCTACAGGACGAGGTACAAGAGGTTTAGGATCTAAAACCTCTTGTTTAATATTTTGAGCTATTCCTAATGCATCACTAATTTTTGTATCAAAATTACTCATGTCCACTCACTAACTGTTTCATTAAAACCAAAGTTATCATCTGCATCAGGTCCAGAAGTTACTGTAGTAACTATCTTCTGTACTCTTGTTGGTGCCTGATCTTGTAAGTCGCTGTATGTCTTAACTTCAGCCGTTGTAATTGGCTTGGCTGTAGAAACTGGTCCATAAACATAAGCTTTTGCTGTGAAATT
>Ga0310122_10002234_pt1 | contig 12344 bp, 10 predicted proteins | sample CB6_Bottom_1051__FD_203503 | JGI IMG/M metagenome (GOLD analysis project Ga0310122, IMG submission 203503) | Marine microbial communities from Western Arctic Ocean, Canada - CB6_Bottom_1051 | ecosystem: Environmental > Aquatic > Marine > Oceanic | place: Canada: Western Arctic Ocean | collected...
CCGGGCTTCTCGGGAGGCTCATCACCAGGTCCGGGCTTCTCGGGAGGCCCATCACCAGGTCCGGGCTTCTCGGGAGGCCCATCACCACCGGGGTAGTCGGGATCGGGGATACCACCGGGGTCCATGGGCATGGGCCACCGGAAGCCTGTCACCTTCTCGTAACGATCCTTGATCCACGCCTCATCCACGGTCCCGTTAGTTACTCCCTTGCGCAACTCCTCCAGGTATTTTGCTGCCGCAGCCCTTTGTTCGGGAGTGTCTTCCCACGGACCTCCCAATATGGCTTTCTCAAGCCTCTCTCGACCCTCATGAAACACCCTGTCCTGACGCTCTGTTGGAGTCTCGTGCGGGCGCGGCGGCGGGGGAGGTCTCGGGTCCGGCCTTGATGGCCTGTCTGGATGTGGCTTCGAGGGTGGCTTCGAGGGTGGCTTCTCCGGTGGGTCTTGTCCGGGTCCACCGGGCTGGCCGGGTGGCTGCTGATCCGGCGGAAAACCTCCGCCCGGTAGGCCAACGTCTGGTTTGCCGGGCTGTCCGGGTTGAGTCGGTCCACCGGGCTGTGTCGGTCCACCGGGTTGGGTCGGTCCACCGGGTTGTCCCGGCTGTGTCGGTCCACCGGGTTGGGTCGGTCCACCGGGTTGGCTGGGTCCACCGGGTTGGCTGGGTCCACCGGGCTGGCCGGGTCCACCGGGCTGGCCGGGTCCACCGGGTTGGCTGGGTCCACCGGGCTGGCCGGGTCCACCGGGTTGTCCACCGCCACCGGGTTGGCCACCACCACCGGGTTGGCCACCGCCGGGCAGTCCAATGTCTGGCTGTCCGCCGCCACCGGGCTGTCCGCCGCCACCGGGTCCGCCACCTTCTGGGAACCCGCCTCCTCCGCTGGGCATTCCACCACCCGGCTGGCCGGGGCTGGGGAAGCCGGGTGTCTGGCCGCCGGGCCACGGGTTTACCGGCCACGGAACTATGGGGCCAGGTCTATTTGTGGTGGTGCTGGTGTCGCCTGGGGATGGGTAGACTGGTGGGTAGCCGGGCGGCATCGGATAATGGGGTCTGCCGCCTTGGGTGGGTTGATCGGGGTTTACGCCGCCGGGAGTCGCTAGATCAGGTGAGGGCGGTAAGGGCCATTCTCCGGGTGCCATTGGGGGACGCCATCCGGGTGGCTGACCGGGCCATTGCGGATTCGCTGGGTCCAACTGTGACGGGTCCTGCCCCATCCCCGGAATGTTAGCAAGCGGGTTGTTCGGATCGAACGGGGGTGGCTGGGGTGGCAGATAGTCTGGATGAAGGGGAGGCCCTCCGCCGAATGCGCCGCCGCCGGGGTAGGGGCCGGGGGCTGGGGCCGGGGCTGTGGCTGTAGTGGCAGTGGGGTCTCCGGGAAGGGGGGGAGCTGACGCTGTACCGGGACCACTCGGTCTGTAGCTGCCATGGGCGGGGTCATTGAATGGACGAATGGGGTTGCCCTGGCTGTCAACAGGGGGGAGAACTCCACCGGGTCCTGGTACTGGCATACCGGGGGAGAAACCAGGAGGTATGCCAGTAGAAGGAGGTATCTGAGCGGTAGGAGGAGGTATCTGAGCGGTAGGAGGAGGCGCGTAATCACCCCCAGGGAACTGAGCACCTCCGAAGAAACCACCACTAGGATACGGAGTGGAAGACGGTGCCCCAGAACCAGGAGCCTGGATCGTCATTTGCTGCTGCGGAGGCGCACCCATGTTCTGGGCGTTGCCGGTCATCGACTGGTTAGCAATTCCGTTCTGCCTAGAACGCTGTGCGGGCGGGGTATACGCCATTGTTCACCTCGTTGTGAGGAGCTTACCAGAAGAATCCACTTCGTTCCAGATGTCCTCGATGTGCTCGGCCTCACAGGACCAGTCCACTAGGAACCTGTAGCCAGTGTCGTCGTTTAGACGCTTGTAGATCGTCGAGTCTACCCAGCCGTTGCAGCATGACGTGTCTGCTGACAGCACCTCGTTCGCAAGGCACGACCGGCGGAAGATCGTGCAGCCGAAGCCGTTTCCACCAACGCGGACAACGCCCTCTCCCTGCTGCCGGCACAGCTCGCGGCGTTTGTCCCAATGGCAATAGGCGTCGGTATACCTCTGCCGGTATGGGGCAGCGACAGACGCAACCTTCGAGGAAAACGATTTCATCAGTCGTAACCCCACGTCCCTGGGAGGAATTACGTCGTCCTCAAGTATCCACACGAACTCGGTTGTGACGTCTCGCATCATCTGATTGTAAATTTTACCGACCTCAAGCGTCACCTCCGCTTGAATGTCCTTCTCACGCCTGTCCATGTCAGCCAGCCCGGCACGGCTGGCCTTCCTCTTGACGTATCTGACGTCCGGGTAGTCGGACTGGTACAGCCACTCCCTGATTTCTTCACCAAATGCGACATCGTCACTGCCGTCATACATCAGCAGCTTGACCTGCTCCTTTGGCCACGTCTGCTCCTCAAGGAACTCACGCATCCGGGGCCATGCCCAGTCCCTGCCTGACAGCGGGACGAACAGGGTCAGGTCTTCCATCTCCAGGCTGGCAGACTTGTAGTAGGGCACGCTTCCGTTGTTCAGGTGCTCGTTTTTTCCGTGCATCCGGTACAGCAGCATGGACTCCTGCTTCCCCACAGTCCAGCCGGCACGCAGAACCGCCCTCCAGATGTACCAGTCAGCCATGGGTGCATACCCGATGGCGTCCTTCTCGAAGGCTTCGGTCAGATTCAGTGCGTGCCTGCGGACAAGGGCACTGCAATGGATGTAGTTGTCTCTCTCCATCATGTCACGGTTGAACGACGGGTAGTGCTTTGTCTCGTACCTGTCACCTATGGTGTGCAGGTCTGACGTGACAATCCCCACCCTGTAATCAGCGAACAGGGGCATTCCACCAGCCAGGTAGTCACGCTCCATCATGTCGTCGGCATCAACGAAACAGACGATGTCGCCCTTGGTGTTCCTGAACCCGAACCCCCGTGACAGGTACACGTCCCGGTATGCCACTCGCTCATACCTGACCCCGTCATGCTGGTAGTCCTTGGCGACCTGTGCAGTGTTGTCTGATGAGGAGTCATCAACAACCAGTATCTCCCGTGGACGCTTGGTCTGAGCCAGAACGCTCCGGATGCACTCCCCCAGGAACCTGCCGTAGTTGTGAGACACGATGACCACGGACACCGTGTTCGCACCCGGCACACCCTTGGTGAGCATGCTGCGAATCTTTCCGCCCATCTTTCTTTTCTTGCGATTCATGATGCCACCCATGCCCTGGCATCCACGTTCAGGTCGATGTAGCACACGGGACTGCCACCGCTGTCCGTCACGCCCGTGCCGTTACTGACCCACCGAATATAGATTTCTGACCCATCGACATACACTGTCTCCACGTCATACGGGGGGTCAACAGTCTGCGACTCGCTGGCGCCTCCTGCTGTAGCAGTACGAGACTGGCTGTCATCATCTGCGCCTGTGTAGGAGGTGCCACTGATGGTCTCGCCATCGTAACTGCTTGCCCTCAAGGTCGGAGGCTTGGCCACGGTGACCGTGTCTCCGATGATCTCCCGCGTTACCTCCAGGTACTCCTCGTGGATGGCAGTCACTTCGCCACGGTTGACAGCCCACCCATGCAGGTTCTTGATCCACCACAGGGGGTTCCCGTTGAGGGTCAACTGGTGTGCTGTATCAGGTGGGTGGCTACCTTGCAGCGTCGATGAATCAGCGCAGTTGACACGGGAAGACTTCTGCAAGCTGGCCAGCATCTTGCCATACCCAGCCATTACCACGAACGTCGGTGGGTCTATGCCCACCAGTCCAGGTATGCCCGTCCCGCTGTTGCCAGTGTTGTATCCGCTCTTGAGGTCAGCACCTCCCTGGGTCTTCTTGTCTACTCCTGGGCCAGCAGGCGAGCCGCTAGGATTATCTGTGCTGTCCGGGGTAAGTGTCGTGTATCCCCCGTGACCACCTACCGAGGAGTATTTCTGATGCACCAAGTCCGGGTCCAGGGAGTAATTTATCAGGGGGATGATCTCATTGGCCACGATCCCCTCTGACCCCATCCCCACGCCCAGTGTTGACTGCTCGCCCTTATCATTGATTACCGACAGTCCACTGTGGTTGGTTTCACCGATGTTGTTGATCCTGATGGCCGGCCCGTTGGTCCTGTTATTCAGGACCAGAGGCTCGTCCATCGTGATGACATCGGATGATGACAACGCTGCAACCAGCGCCTCAGCAAATTCCTGAACCTCGGGAGACCACTCCCTCTGTGTCAGGTTGGCAATCACCCCACCGAATAGAGACTTCAAGCTCACTGCTGCACTCCATGGACGGACACCTCAAACACCTTCTGCCTCTCAGTGGATGGCACACCTTCCACCTCGATACGCACATACATTGGTGACTTTGTCCGTCCCTGACGCACCCCATCAAAGAAGTGCTCTACAACACCAGTGGTCTCTGTTGTGTCTACTACGATATCGAATGAACCCTTCTCAGTAGCTGACCCGTCCCCCTCTGACTGGGCACGGTCGTACTGCATCAGGTCTGCCTCTGTCGAATGATCCAGGTAACGCCTCACGGAGAGACGTGAGCCGTCATCGGGCTGGAACACCAGCTCAAATCCACGCACGTCGTTACTGTCCGTCCAGACCCAGCGGAGCATTCCGCTTTTCCAGCTCCAGCGTATACCACCGAGCTGGTATTTGCTTGTCTTATCCGGCCTCACCAGCCATGGACGGTCAATCGTAAGCCTCTCTCCGCTCGCTGCTACTACAATCCTCTGCTGTCCCTTTCCCCGTCCATCTGTGATCTGGATGGGAGTGCCAACCACGGCACTGCTGAACGAAGCCGAGGGGTCACTGGCTGTAACCTGGGTGGATGTACCCAATGTTCCCGATATCTTCCCGTCAGTGTCCCCTAACCCATCCAGGGATCCGGTGTTTGGGGCAATGACCTGACGACCGTCCATGCCCAGGTACATCTGCCTGCCACCCTGCAATTCACCCACCGTGGACGACGTGACAGGTCGGTAATACTCCTCGATCCACCATCGTGCATGGATGTAGTGGTAGCACAGGGCGTGTCTCGGATACCTCATACCAGACAGGCAGACAAACCACTTGATGGTCTGTTCACTGGGGTAGTGTGCCGCGTGGAAGTTGTCTGCATTCTGCCAGTTGATCGCCAGCTCACCCCTGCCGGAGAACAGCGGTTGCAGGTCTGATGCCAGCTCCTGGGCCTGCCTGCCGTCGTAGGCGTATATCCCCTTTCGGTCAAGCAGGTAGGCATTGCCTTCCACCGTGACCCAGCACTTCTGGTTGATGCACCCTCTCCATGTCCCAAGGAACACCCTGCCGTCATCCTTGGGACTGGTGACGTATTCCAGTCGGTACAGCCGGTGCTCAAACAGGACGAACAGGGAGCTGGACAGTGGCATCAGGCCAGTCATGTCTCCAGCCTGCGGGTCCTCGGTGATCGTCAGGTAATCACCGTCCGCCTCCTCCTTGTTCCACGAATCCGGGTAGTCCACCATGCTGTAGAAGACACGCAGTGCGCTCTGCCCGCCTGGAGCGATGGCATAGTCCGCAAAGGGTGACGTTGTCCCGTCGTATTCTGATGACAACGTCAGTGTCTGGTTCGTGGTGTTCACTGATGAGATCGCGTAGCTCTTGGTGTTGCCAGGCACGTCCGGATACAACACTCTCCCGGCCATGTTTGACGTCCACCCGGTTCCGATCCCGGTGACGGTGGTCGAGCTGTTCGTCAACACGACGCTGCCCTCCGTGTACGTCATGTCCACGGCAGCCCACAGGCGGCTGTAATGGGAGATCAACACCTTCTTCAGTCCGGGCGGCTCTCCATGAACAGACACGGAAAAGTCATTTCCGTTGTCGTCCATCAGGGTCACCTCCTCTAGAGCACCGAGATCGTCGTTCGTGTTGGTTGAACTGAAGCTCGTAGCCGTCAAGTCTGTGTCAGTGACATCTATGTAGAAGACGTTGACTGACCCGTCCTTTGATCTGAGGATCTGTCTCGTTTTGACACGGCTGTCCGTGGGGACTTCGACATTCGTATAGTTGATCGTCGAGGCCCCGCCTGACCACTCGCCACCGCTGGTGTAGTCTCCCGTGCCCTCCGAATCATCCAGTGTAAATGTCGTTGTACCCACCACGGTAATTGCCCAGCGTCCATTTGCGCCGTAGTTCCCCCTGACTCCACTGATCTTCACCGATGCTCCGCTGGACAGCCCGTGACCGGCTGCTGTGGTTATCTGGATCGGGCTGGCGTTTGTAGCACCACTGACTGTCCCGCTACTGACAGCTATTCTGTACAAGGAGGACAATGGAGACAGGTTGCTCAGGCGACCATCGGCATCCAGGAATCTCAGGTAAGCATAGATCGTGCCCACGATTGAACCCGTACCCGAGGCTGCCACGGTGACCGCCGTGCCTGGTGCCGGAACCCCCGCGTCCACAAAGTCTGAGGCCAGCCCGTCCCATCGCTTCACAGGCTGATCGCCACGGGCCATATAGATATTCCCGTCCGCCGTCTTGGTGAACGTCGGGACCGGAACCCTGGCTGTAAAGCTATCACTCATCAGCTTGTCCTCGGATTCTTCCTGAATTCAAGAACACCGGAGTCCAGATGTCCGACAATGTGGCTGGCCTGTGGGCGCTTGTAATGCTGCACTGCCGTGTACGCCCCGTCCTGGTGACCACCACCCACCACCCGAAACCGCTTCAGCTCCGCCCCGTTGTGGGTTCCTGCCGACCACTGGAACAGAGCGTGATGCACGCCCTCGCTGAACCCTGACGCCAGCCGGCCCTCGATCTCGAACATCCCTGTCCTGTTGCCAACATCCTTTGCCGGAATGGACTTGCCGCTGACCACGGATGCAAAGCCCCCGTCGTATACCGTCACCGTGGGAGCACTGTCCGGAGCGACAGCGTTACCGTTCGCATCAGTGCATTGCACGGACAACGGAATCCACTCGCCCAGCTTATAGCATCCCAGGTACATCTAGTTCTTCTTCCTCTGTGCCTATTAGCGGACGAGTCATCCTGAGAGAAGGAGGCACGACAACCGAAGCGTATGGCATGACTTTCCCGTACATGCCTGGGTCCAAGCCAGCCACTGCTGCCCTCGTCCTAGACCTGTGTCCCGTATATGACGTGATCGGGTCCCAGATCATGTCCTCTATCATATCCGTGAGCTTTTTGCCGATTGGCCTGTTGCTTGTGATATCGACGACAGTCGGCTCATGCCATCTTCCGGCGCTGGGCATTCTGTTGATGTCGATTGGCCTGAATGCACCTGGGTCATTGGTGACTGCCCGTCCGGTATTCGGGTCCAGCATCAGGTTGTGCATTTTTTCGCCTGGTCCCATGGGCTTGACGTCCCATGGATCGAGACCCTGACTTTCTACTGCTGAACGCCACCCCCTGAATTCTTCTCCGGATATTTGCTGTGGCACAGACCTCTCCGCCATCGCCATCGCGCCCCTCCCGCCGCCTGCATCCCGCCCGGCCTCTGCCTCGACTCGTCTTCTCACTTCCGCCGCCAGCTGGGCGTCGTCCAGAGGAGATGCTACCCCTTGACCACGGGTTAGCTGCCCGCCGGGGATCTCATCCAGCATGGGGGAATGCGTGATCTGGATAGCCTCGTGGCCTGGGGTTGGAGTTGCTAGCTTCCTCTTCGCGTCATGAAAATTAATCATGGCACGTTGCATCTCCTCATGGGTTGCCCCAAGAGAATCTTGAATGTCAGAAACGCCTCGGCCTGTCGCCAGACGAGCGTCCCCTTTCCCTTGCGCATCTAAAAGCGGAGCAATTATCCGCTGGTCGTCAACATCCAAATGACGCAAGACGACTTCATCCGGAGCAAGCGTTTCTGGCCAGTTACCCCGCCTAAGATGCGACCTGACTTTGTGACGTTCTGCTTCTATCAACGCAGCCCTAGAACGTGGAGCGGAAGAAAAGTCTGATGTATGCGGACCAGTCCAGACAGATGGCGTTGTTCCCTCCTGCGCTCGCAACCAGGAAGAGCGAGGACTAGGAGAATGCAAGCTAGACTCTCCAGAGTAACGCCCGCCGCTGCCGAAGCCGGGCTGGTGTAAGCTCCGGCCAGGTACTCTTGGCCTGAAGGGAGTGGGCGGCGTCAGGCCAAGAGAGGGGAATACTTCACCAGTTTCCGGGTGTCGCATCTGTATCGAGGGAGTGGCAGTATCAGACCTGATAACCGCATGTCGCCTGATCGGGACCATTTGCTCTACGTCCGGAATCCGCATGCTTTCTACAAGCGCTGATTCAGGCATATCAGTCGGATGTATGTTCCCCCCGTCTAGAGGAGATCGGGATACCCGAATCACTCCGCCCTGGGGTGTTTCCAAGGCCATGGCTTCAATGCCCTCATCAAGACGCCTACTTCCCGGAGGTATTTCCCGCAGAAGTTCTCGCTCCACCGGATCGGACGGTGGAAGAATCCTCCTCTCGTCGGTAATCCTGATACTTCCGGCATCGTCCAGGTTTTCAATACGCTTCCTGAACGTCGTGCGGTAACGGGGACCGAGCTTGGCGGACATCTTAGCACCCTTGAAGGCACCCAGACCTCCGACGAGCATCAAGGGGTCCAGCAGCATCTCCACGCCCATGCCGGCCACCATTCCAGGGTCCTCGACCCCGAAGTTGCGGAGGACATCAGCGCCCGTAGCCCTGTCCTCGTGACCGAATGGGTCAGCCAACTGGTCCAGGGGGTTCTCAAGTGCGAAGACGTCCCTGACCATTGACCCCGGTAGGTCAAACATGTTCATCAAGCCGAGGCCAAAGTCCTTCCAGAAGTCAGTCATCGACATCAGGTCACCATGAACGTGCCAATTGCCGCCCTCTCCTGGCTGGCAGACGTGTATTCGTAAATCACGGTGTAGAGCTTGTTGGTCTCATACCCCGTTGACGACGTTGCCGCGATGCTGCCCGTCCGGAACCCTACCTTCGAGTCCTTGTCGCTGGCATCCAGTGACCCCGTGGCGATGTATACCGAGAACCCCGGCGGGTACACCGTGTAGGTCGGTGCGGAGGACGGTGCTGTCACGACACCTGACGAGTTGCGGCACTGGATCGCCACTGGAAGCGTGTCGTCCAGATCAATGAAGCCGATGAATCCAATATCGTCCATTACTCACCCTCGAATTTCACAACCGCGTACCCGGTACGGGACTGTAGAATGCCCACGTCCTCGCACACGGCATTGATCTGCTTGTCTGATGCACCAGGGGACAGGTCCCTGACATCCGTCTCTCTCTTGAGACCCGGAAAGTCCTTGATGACGATGCTTGTTGATGGTGCGTCTGCCATTATTCCGGATCATCCACTCGGGGTCTGAGGTTGTCTGCCAGATCCGATCTCTCCGGTATGTACAGGCCCGCCTTTCCGTCGATGGAAGGCTCTGCTGTCGGCGGAATGACATCATCATCTCCTCCGCCCGTGGCGCTGGACGGACTTGATACTCCTGGATTGGTGGTGGGTATTGATGGCTCCCCGCTGGCCGAATCCCTGTCCATTCCAGACTCCCAGTAAGCCCACTCACCAGTCCCCTTGCGGGGCATCACAGGCTCAGACGCCTGCAACCACCAGTCACTCACGTCAGGATATATGTTCCCGTCTTCCTGGCTGTAAGCCCGGTACGGCGCTCTCCTGTGCTCGCGTGGGAGCACCGGGACCTCTGGGGGCGAACCCCAGTCGGTGATATCCGGCACATCATTGAACTTGTCATTGAGGAATCCGGACCACGAGTAGTCGTAGTTCACGAATACCGGGTTGGTACGCTCCGGGGTGTGATGCCTTCTATGCAGGGCTTCCAAGGAGCCGGTTGAGAGCCAGTCCAGGTCTGAACCACCCTGCACCGTAAACGGATATGTCGTCCCGGCTCCTCCGTTATACAGGGACTCCACCTCTCCGTCAGACAGGTATCTGTGCCAGATTCCTACCTCGTCAATCATTCCATCATAAAATGGGCCGCTGTCGTTTCCGGCACCCAGCCTGAATGGGTGTGCGGTGTCCGAACCCCCGCGTTTGTCCGACGTGAGAATTCCCGAAGTAAACACAGGGACTGACCCATCCATGTAAGGGAACCACCATTGGGGTGTGACTATGTCGCAGGTGCCCCACGGACCCATCGCCCATCGCCATTGCCCTGTCGTCTGGTTGAGGCTGAAGCAGCCAAAAATCCAGTAAGGGTCTCCACTATCGCAACCTTCCTTCCACGGGAGATAACCTGTCCCTATCCCCACTTTATCGGACCAGTGAACAGCATACTGAATCTCGTATGTTGCGGTCGTAACACCTGGAGTTCCGGACTTGACATACTGAGCAATCGTATACTCGTTGTAGGAGTTATGACCGACATTCGAATCGTTGCGTTTTGATATGAGAGGTGTGTATCCTGTGTCTCCTGACTTGGCCCAGAACGCTACCGTGAACGCATCGACACCTCCCAGCGACAGGTCTGCGTGGTCGTTGACTTTCAGAAACTCACTAGTGGAAGCAGCGAATGACGCAGCCCGTCCCTGCTTTCCGTTTCCGTAAGTCACGGTGTTGTTGTCTGCCAGGCTATGGCCTGCCACCTCGTCTACACGCGCGCCGGAAACTTCATCCAGTTTCCAGTACGCCTTGAGGTCAGTCAGCAACGACATAGGTCAGCTCCCAGGTGTCCAGAGAACTGATGCAGACACCTCGGTCCCGTTACTGGAACCTTCCATGATCTCAAGCTGGCGTTCCATGGGCACACACTCAGAACACTGTGGTCCGCAGACCGGGCCGTTACAACGCGAGCAGAACCCTCGCAGCTTTCCGCTGCCGGGCTGCACCTGCCAGTGACACCCACAGTGGACGCACTGGAGCGTGTCGGCCTCGATCACCCCGTCAGGACCCGACAGTATTGACGTTCCCTTTGGTCGGAGTGCTGTCCACTTCTTGTCGGACATCCTTACTCCTCATGGAACATCACCACTTCATAGGCTGTGGTCCCCGTGCTGACGGACACGGTCTTGCAACCCAGGCCATTGTTTGCCGTGGCCGGAGCAATCAGCTCGCCACCCGGAGCGGCAACCCAGCGGAAGGTGTTACGCTGGTTCATGGAAATCTGGAGTAGCACGGCGTTCGACGTGTAGGTCGGCTCGCTGGAGTGAGCTACCCCGTAGTCTGCCAAGGATGCCGGATCGCCAGGATCGAGAGCAATCGGTGTGAACCCGCTGCCCTCGCTTCCCACTGCCGTGGTCCTCGCTACGGTCCACTTGACAGCAGCGTCAGCCGGTGTGGCCACGCTGCCGATGACAAGATCATAGAGCGCCGGACGAATCGTCGCTGCCGAGATCAGGTTGAGGCAGGTCTTGTTGGAACCACTCGCGGCGGAACCGTTCCCTGTGTATCGTCTACCCATCGAATTGTCTCCTGCTAATTCGGTGTAACTGTCGCAAAGTCCCGCAGGTGGTGGCCGGGATAGCTGACCGCGTTATCCTGGCCACTGAAGTCCCTGTTGTCAGCCTGCATCGCCAACCGTAGCGCTCCGGCGTAGATGCCCTGTTTCATCCCCACGTCATCCGACTTGGTCAGGATCGACAGGCGGGCCTCGGCAAGCGCCAGGAACGCCTCGAACATGGCTCCCTGCTCGATATCGAGAGGGTCTGAAATCCTGTATTTGATGTTCGTGTGTCCGTTGTCCAGTACCTGGTCCACCGTGATGGACGTCGCGCTGTCAACCGATGTGATGACCCTCTCCTCCTGGTAGGGATTCAATCCGTCGATGCCGTCCGGGTAGTCTTCAAGGGTCCCCATCCTGACGATGGAACCAAGCATCTTCTGGGTCCACGTTGCGTCTTTGCCCGTGAGGGTCGCCACGCCAGCCGTGCCGGTCAGCGTGCCATCCTTGTAGTCCGTGATCCGGACGGGATGCGGGGTCCGCTGGTACACGAAGTCGAAGTTGTTGGCGCTGGACGGAGGTGGGTAGAAGAACACCGCCATGGCGCCGAGGTAATCAGCGTCAGCCATGTAGGTGTAAATCCTGGGATCGTTGGAGGCTTCCTTGCTCTCGTGGTGCGCCAGCCACTCTCCGGGAGCAACGTATGTGGGCCAATGCCAATTCTTGTCAGCGTTCCTGAGCTGGTTGGCTGACTGGAAGTCCAGAGGCAGCGTGTACGAGTCCCTGGCGATGGTGTACGACGAGGCTGTCGTGACGTCCTCACCGGGGTTGTTGTTGATGCTCAACACGACCACCGTGTCACTGATACGATTGGACACTCCGTAGTCGATGTTGTTGATCCGGATAATTCCTCTGGCAGACCACGACGGGAATGTTCCAGATACC
>Ga0310122_10002236_pt1 | contig 12339 bp, 7 predicted proteins | sample CB6_Bottom_1051__FD_203503 | JGI IMG/M metagenome (GOLD analysis project Ga0310122, IMG submission 203503) | Marine microbial communities from Western Arctic Ocean, Canada - CB6_Bottom_1051 | ecosystem: Environmental > Aquatic > Marine > Oceanic | place: Canada: Western Arctic Ocean | collected...
TTTTTGTTAAGTTCCTGAAAACCTTTTCCTGCATAATCAGGAATGTCTAAATTCTGATGCTCATTCCAAATTTCTGCAAGTTTTTCGTAAAGAATTTTTCCAAATGGACAAGCCTTTCCTTTGTTGGTATTGACATGCAACAGCATGTGTTCAGCTGTGGCCAGAACATCACCGGTAGGAGGATGAAACATTTCATGAACAATCCGGAAGCGTTTTTCGTCAAAACCGAGTAACTGCGATTTCACAGAAAGCGGTTCGCCGCCAGCGACTTCACAAACATGCCGGATGTGCGTTTCCACTGTATAAACTGAAAAACCCTGTTTGCGATAATTTTCATCCATGCCGATAAAATTCAAAAACGCATCAGTTGTATCACCAAAAACCTGCAGATAACGGCTTTCGGTCATGTGACCATTGTAATCCAGCCAGTCCGGACGCACTTGCGAATCATGCAATCGTAAGGGTTCGGAAAAATCTGGATCGCTGGCAACGATTCCGGAATGTGCTTTTTCGTAGAGACGTTCTTCGTATTCTTTAAGCAACGCTCCCGCACCCCAATCATGGAGTTTGAGTCCCTGCATAATCGCCACCAGATTATCATCACGGATGCGTTCCAATTCACGGATAGAGTGCATTCCGGATTGCGCGTCGGACTGAGTCACAATTTTCTCAATCAATTCTTCATTCAGTTCCGGAACATCCGTCAACTTGGTCCAGGGCCAGCTCAATGTAGGCCCAAATTGCGAAATAAAATGACGCATTCCGGCTTCACCTCCAGCAACACGATATGTTTCAAACAACCCCATTTGCGCCCAGCGCAGGCCAAAACCATAACGAATCGCATCATCCAGTTCTTCAGTAGTCGCCACATCATCACGAATCAACCATAGTCCCTCACGCCACACTGCTTCCTGCAAACGGTCGGCAATGAAGGCGTCAATTTCTTTGCGCAAAATCAAAGGTTTCATGCCAATGTTTCGATAAAATTCTGCGGCAGATTGTTTGGCAGCATCGGAAGTTTTTTCGCCCCCGCAGATTTCAACAAGCGGCAAAAGATAAACAGGATTGAAGGGATGGCCGACCATGAAACGCTCTGGATGCCTCATTTTGGTTTGCAGGGAGGTCGGTTTTATTCCGGAAGTGGAGGAACAGATCAGTGCAGATTCAGGAGCAAATTGAGCAATTTCGTTTATAATCGAACGCTTGAAATCCGGATTTTCCGGAACACTTTCCTGAATAAACTGGACGTTCTTGACCGCTTTTTCGATGGAATCCACAAATTCAATATTGCCCTGCTTCACCAACGGAGCCATGGTTAATTTGGAATAGGCCAGTTCCGCATTTGCGAGCATTTCCTTTAGAGTTCGTTCTGCAGTGTCAGATGGATCAAAGACTTTCACATCAACTCCGTTCAATACCAGTCTCGCGGCCCATCCACCGCCGATGACACCACCACCGACAAGTGCCGTTTTTTTAATTAACTTACTCATTCATTCTCTGTCAAAAGGATTTTTATTGGTTCAAATAAACTTTCTTCGTACTTTCGGAAAGTGCGGAAATGCAACTCCGGTCATTACCAAAATGGCCCCGGTTGCTTTGATCAAAGTAATTTCTTCTCCAAGAATAATTGCCGCAAATAAAAATCCAAAAGGAATGATCAAAACGAGTAATAAACTCGCCATTCCTATCGGAAGATGGCGCATGGCTTGATTATAGAGAAAGAAAGGAATGGCCATCGAAAAAACCAAAAACAACAAAGTCATCATTGTTCCGGAAGATGCTTGAAGCGGAAGTTCAGTGTCTCCAAACAATATTAGATAGATGAACAAAACAACCGACGCAGAAATCATCTGACTGGAAGTGACTTGAATCGCCGGTATTTCAGTTTTCATTATTTTCCTTGTCATTAATTGACTTACAGCCATCAAACAAAAAACTGCCAGCAAAAGTGAATTGCCCCAAACAGTATCTGCTCCATTAAATGCTTCCCCGGAAAAATATATGATAATTCCAGAAAAAGCAAGAGTGCTACCTAACCAGACTGAAGACCGGAGTTCTTCCTTAAAAACAACCCGCCCAAGCACTGACTGAGAGAAGGGCATCAATGCCATAATGAGTACCGTGTTTGAAGCACTCAAAACTGTTAGTGAAGTCACAAATAGCAGAGAAGTCAAGCCGGGATCAAGCACACCCAGCAAAAATGGTCTCCAGCCAATTTCTTTGGGACGGAAATGGTGCCCCATAAAAAAAGATACCAGCAACAAAATAAATGCCGCAAAAACCGCTCTCATAAAAACAAGTTGCGGAACCGCAATTTCCTCAAGTGCCAATTTGTTGGCGGCAGGATTCAGCGACCATAAAAGACAGGCAGCAATAATAGAGGTATAAGCACGAATTAACATCACAAAACTCCAAAGATAGATTAGTTATGTTTATTAATAAACAAATTAAAATAATGGTAAATAAATTAAAGTAAAATTACACTTGCATCTATTTTGTATCTGTTTTACAAGAGATAAGTATTTTTTACAATTGATTATTTTTCATCATTAAGATTAGTTTAGATTATGAATAATTTTACAGGACTGCCCTCACTGAATTATCTACACACATTTGAATCCGTCGCCAGACATTTGAGTTTCACCAATGCAGCCAAAGAGCTTTGTGTCACACAAGCAGCGGTGAGCCACCAAATCAGGGCTTTGGAAGAGCATCTCGGCGTCAGATTGTTTCATCGGGAAAAACGCAAAGTACTTCTTTCTGAGGAAGGACTAAAATTATTACCGTCTGTAGTCAGTGGATTACAGGGCATTGCAGACAGTTTGGAAAGCATTCACAATTATGATTCCGAGGACACCTTAGTGGTCGGCGTGGGCTCGTCTTTTTCCGCAAACTGGCTGGTGCATCGACTCGGAACATTTTATCAACAATATCCGGAAATCAATCTCCATTTGAAAATTACAAACAATGATCCTGATTTTACTGCTGATGAAACGGACATGGCAGTAGTGTGGGGCAAAGGAGATTGGGAGGGGCTTATGTGTGAACAGTTGATGGTTGTCGAATTCACACCTGTTTGCAGTCCGGAACTGCTGAAAAATTCCCAACCGCTGAGAACTCCGGAGGATCTCATTCACTACCCTTTGCTCGATGATTCAGATTATGAAAGTTGGCAGGAATGGCTGGAAGAGGCTGGTATTCCTGAACGAAAATATAAACGACGGATGGTTATCAGGGATTCCAATGTACTTATCCACTCTGCACTGGATGGACACGGGATTGCGCTCTGTGCTGTAGGAATTGTACAGGAATATTTGGATTCCGGCCGGCTTGTGCGTCCCTTTGATCTTTCAATAACAGGAGGTGGTTTTCACTTTCTTGTCTATCCAGAAAAAGCTTTGAGAAAACCATTGGTGCGTTTATTCAAAGACTGGCTGATCAGTGAGGTTACAAAAATTGAATTTCAGGAAACCTCTTAAAAGTCTTTTTAGGTATGCAAATAGAATGGCAGGAATGGATCGGCCTCAGTCCGGCAATGTTTCTCTATGCAGTGGTCGCCATTGGCGTTGCGGCTTTCATTCGAGGATACAGCGGTTTCGGTTTTTCGGCCCTGACCGTAACCAGTTTATCACTGATTTTACCTCCTGCAGAAGTAGTACCTTCAGCATTCATGCTTGAAATAGCGGCCAGCATTTACATGCTGCCCCTGGTTTGGCGAACTGTTAACTGGAAGGTTTTGCGCTGGTTGCTTTTAGGAGTAGTACTGGGGACTCCTTTTGGAATTACAGTTCTAACAACTGTTCCACAGAAACCAATGCAGCTGCTCATTTCAGTAATAGTACTGGCGGCAAGCCTGCTGCTTTGGAAAAAATCACAGACTAGCCAAACTGTAAATCGAGGTTGGACTTTTGGAGTTGGTTGTATATCAGGACTGATCAATGGTGCCGCAGCGATTGGAGGGCTGCCGGTTGTTTTGCTTTTCCTTTTCATTTCAGCCGGATCCGCGTCAACTCGGGCCTCAATGGTTGCCTACCTTTTCATCATCGATCTCTACGCAGTTTTTCTCCCAGGCAGCCAACAGCTGATTTCAACCGAATTATTGGGACGCACAGTTCTGTTGTTAATTCCACTGTTTCTTGGTATTTACATTGGACACCGCAGTTTTGTAAAAACATCTCCTGAATCATTTCGTAAATTTGTCCTCATTTTATTGATTGTGTTGTCATTGGCAGGAATGATACGTGGTATTCTGCTTTAACTGCTTTTTTTTGAAGTAATGCTTCATACTTGTGGTTTAAATAAAAGATTTAAAATACTAAATCCTTTACTATTTTCTCAAGTTCGTTTCAGGTTCGTATGAAAATCAAAACCGAATTTCCGCACAAAATACAAACAATAAAACACATTTGGATTCCCATGCCGGACGGCTGCCGTTTGGCCGCCCGAATCTGGCTTCCGGAAAATGCGGAACAGCAACCTGTACCGGCAATATTGGAATACATTCCGTATCGAAAAAATGACGGCACTGCTCTGCGTGATTCTCTCTATCATCCGTATTTTGCTGGACACGGATATGCTGCTATGAGGGTTGATATGCGCGGCAGTGGGGACTCTGAGGGAGTAATGCTGGATGAATACCTGCAACAGGAACTGGACGACGCGGTTTCTGTAATGGCCTGGCTTGCGGAGCAGTCCTGGTGTGACGGATCCGTCGGTATGATGGGTAAATCATGGGGCGGGTTCAATTCATTGCAAGTCGCAGCACTGCAGCCTCCGGAACTGAAAGCAATCATCACGGTTTGCTCTTCCGATGACCGTTACGCCGACGATGTACATTACAAAGGCGGATGCGTCTTGAGTACAGATATGCTCGGCTGGTCTACGACAATGCTTGCCTGGAACGCACGGCCACCGGACCCTACAGTGCTTGGAGAGAGTTGGCGTGATCGCTGGTTGGAGCGCTTAGAGCAAACTCCCTTAATGGTAAAGGAATGGATCAGTCATCAGCACCGCGACGCTTATTGGAAACACGGTTCGATTTGTGAGAATTTTTCGAAGGTGCAATGTGCGGTGTATGCGGTTGGCGGCTGGGCTGACCCATACAGCAACGCAATTCCGCGAATGCTTTCCGGACTTACCTGTCCACGCAAAGCGCTGATTGGACCTTGGGCGCACGAGTATCCGCAACGAGCTTTACCTGGTCCACAAATCGGTTTTGTACAGGAATGTTTACGCTGGTGGGATTATTGGCTCAAGGATATTGATAACGGAATTATGGATGAACCGATGCTGAGGGCGTGGATGCCGGGTAGTATTGCTCCCAGCACACATTATGAAGAGCGTCCCGGACGTTGGGTGGCCGAAGCAAAATGGCCTCCGAAAAACGACGAATCACAAACCTGGTATTTAAATCGGAACGGCTTGAATCAAAATGCGGAAACGGACAAACCTATGCTTTTCCCAACCTCACAAACTGTGGGATTAAATGCAGGAGTGTGGTTTACTATGGGTACCGCTGGAGAGTTTCCCGGTGATCAGCGTTCAGCAGATTCCGGATCGTTGTGTTTTACTTCGGAAGCCTTTTACGATGGGATGGAAATTTTGGGAAATCCTGAAGCGACGGTCACGCTGTCTGCCGATCAGACTGAAGCATTACTTGCTGCACGTCTGTGTGATATTGCGCCGGATGGTTCGTCACTACTGGTGAGTTGGGGCTTACTCAATTTGACACACTGTAACGGACACGAAAATCCGGAAGCATTGGATCCCGGCGAAAAATTCACCGCAAAGGTTCAGCTCAACGCCTGTGCCCATGCTCTCAAATCCGGGCACCGCTGGCGGCTGTCTCTTTCCACTGCGTACTTCCCTCATGCCTGGCCCAGTTCGAAAATAACCAAACTAAAAATTTTTCCGGGCATTGAAACTTATCTCAACCTTCCGTTCAGAAAAATCTCTCAGGAAGATACACAGCTTGCTGAGTTTTTAGAGCCGGAATGTTCTCAGTCATTGGCTACAGAAGAAATTAGATCTGCCAGCCGCAAAAGAACTATAGAGCATGAGGTAATTGAAGGCAGTTTCACTCTCACTCACAGAGTGGACAATGGACGCTTTCGTTTCGTAGAAGACGGGCTGGAAACTGAAGATCTTAGTTGTGATTCCCTTTCTCTAAATGAAGACAAACCTCTTTCTTTGAAAGTATGCTGTGAACGTACAGCGGGGATCGGGCGTGGTGACTGGCAAACCCGCGTCGAAGCCTCTGGTACAATGACTGCTACATCCGAAAATTTTCATGTCACTTCCAGGCTGGAAGTTTTTGAAGGCGATCAGCGATTCTTTTTCCGCACCTGGGATTTTAAAGTTCCGAGAGAAGTGGTTTGAAGTTTTAGTGAGCATACTCTCTTTTTTGTTGACAAGCTGTTTTTTATGTATTAGGGTGTGACTTGATTTCAAGTTCATAGCGTTTCTGTAAATTTTATTGTTTTGAAACGCTCTGTGTTTAAACTAACGAATTGACGTCATTGTTAATGAATAACACTGATTAGCAATTCTTCATTTAAAAAGGTACAAATGGATAGTAAAATAGACCACATCAAGGAACAACTAATGTCCGGCAGGATCACTAGACGTGAATTTGCACAGCGTTTAATGGTGCTGGGTATTGCAGGAACTAGTGCAGGAACTTTACTGACATGGGCAGAGAAAACTCAGGCTGCGGGCAAGCGCGGTGGACGTTTACGTGCCGGAATTGCTCATGGCTCCACCACCGATACGCTGGATCCGGCGACCTATGAAAACGGTTTCATGGGTAAGATCAATTATGCCATCCATAACCATCTCGGTGAAGTAGATCATACTGGAAGCATGGCTCCGGAATTGGCGGAAAGTTGGGATCCTCAAAATGGTGCGAAAACCTGGGTTTTTAACCTGCGCCGGGGAGTGGAGTTCCACAATGGAAAGACGCTGGATTCCGACGACGTGATCGCTTCGTTTCAGCACCACATGGGTGAAACAAAGTCCCCAGCAAAATCACTGCTGAAGCAAGTCAAAAGCATTCGTAAGGACGGTAAGTATACGGTTGTTTTTGAATTGTCTGGGGGTAATGCCGATTTCCCTTTTGTAGCTTCAGATTATCATATCGCGATAAAACAAGCTTGGGATGGTGGAAAAATCAGTCCAAATGACGGACTAGGTACAGGTCCCTATGTCCTTAAGGATATGGAGATGGGTGTCCGTTTTTTTGGAACACGCAACCCCAATTATTTCAAGCAGGACCGTGGCTGGTTTAACGAACTGGAGATGCTTTCCATCATTGACCCAACTGCCAGAAGCAATGCCCTGACAACCAGAGAAGTTGATGTCATTGACCGTGTTGATTTGAAAACCGCCCACCTGCTTGCACGCAAGAGTGGAATCAATGTTGAAGAAACGACCGGTACAAAGCACTATACCTTCCCGATGCGCACGGACACTTCGCCCTTTGATGACAATAACGTCCGCCTCGCACTCAAGCACGCTGTAAACCGTGATGAGATCGTGGAAAAAGTGCTGTTCGGACATGGGGTTGTCGGGAACGATCATCCAATTGCTCCCTCCCAACCGTTCCACGCAGCCACTTTGCCACAACGCACATACGATCCGGACAAAGCCCGTTTTTACGCAAAAAAAGCCGGAGGTATCAAGGTGAAGCTTTCTGCGGCTGACGCGGCTTTTCCTGGAGCAGTCGATGCTGCAGTCCTATATAAAGAACATGCTGCTGCTGCTGGAATCGAAATTGAGGTGGTGCGTGAGCCGAGCGACGGTTACTGGTCAAACGTCTGGATGAAAAAGCCTTGGGGAGCGTGTTACTGGGGTGGTCGTCCGACAGAGGACTGGATGTTCAGCACAGCATACATGGGTGGAGCCTCATGGAACGACACTTTCTGGAAGAATGACCGCTTTGACAAACTGCTCATTCAGGCACGTGCGGAAACAGACCAGAATAAACGCCGTGAAATGTACTATGAAATGCAGCAGATAGTGCGTGATAAAGGCGGAGTTGTTGTTCCCATGTTTGCGAACTATGTCTTTGGTACATCTGACAAAATCGCTCATGGAACAATGGCTGGAAACTGGGATTTGGATGGTGAAAAATTCCACGAACGCTGGTGGTACTCCTGATCGAGCAACAGGTAAAAAAGTAGCAAGGTGCAAGGAACATGTGACGAGTGACAAGTAACAAGCTAGACTTGAACCTTGAACCAAACCTTGAACCTTGAAATGAGCCTATAGCCTTGATTCATATCCTCAAGATCGTGGCCCAGCGTATCGCGCTGGGTCTCCTCACCCTCTTTGCCATTTCTCTCATCATTACATTTGGGGTTGAGTTATTGCCCGGAGATTTGGCGGAGGCCATTTTAGGTCAGGGGGCAACCCCGGAAACCGTAAAAGTTTTCCGAACAGAGCTTGGACTGGACAAGCCTGCCCATCTGCGCTATCTCAGTTGGCTGTACGGTATGTCAACCGGAGATATGGGTGTTTCGCTTGCCAACAAACGTGAAATTTCCGAACTGATAGGTATTCGTCTTTCCAACACCATTTTTCTTGGAGGGTTTGCTGCGGCAATTTCAGTTCCTTTGGCTTTATTTCTTGGAATCCTCGCTGCCCTTTATCGTAATACTCTTTACGACAGAGCTGTCAACACCTTCACCCTCACTTCCATTTCGTTTCCGGAATTTTTTGTTGCATACATTCTGATCTTTTTCTTTGCCATCAAACTCGGTTGGTTTCCGGGGATTTCCAACGTCAGTACAAATTTATCGTTGGGCGACAAACTATACCGTTCCATGCTTCCAGCGGCCACACTTACTCTTGTGGTTGTAGCACACATGATGCGCATGACACGGGCCGCTATCATAAATTTATTAGCCAGTCCTTACATTGAAATGGTGCGGCTTAAAGGAATAAGTCCCATGAAAATTATCCTGCGACACGCACTACCAAATGCACTGGCTCCAATAGTAAATGTGGTTGCAATAAATTTGGCTTATCTTGTAGTTGGAGTGGTTATTGTCGAAGTTGTTTTTGTCTATCCGGGACTCGGTCAGCTGATGGTTGACAGTGTTTCCAAACGGGATATTCCGGTTGTACAGGCCTGCTCAATGATCTTTGCTTCAGTTTACATTCTACTCAATCTCTCAGCAGACATCATCTCCATCGTCACAAACCCCAGACTGCTTCATCCACGCTGATGTCGAATATACTCAAAATTATTTTCTCAGCGCCATTGAGCGCTAAATTTGGAATGCTGGTTGTTGTAATCTATTCCATAGTGGCAATTTTTGCACCCTTCATTGCCCCGTACGGTGAAAGAGAAATACTTGGAAGGGCTTTTGAATTATGGTCAGACAAGTATCTCCTAGGCACAGACAACCTGGGTCGGGATATGCTTTCACGGATGATTTTCGGTGCCCGTAATACAATTGGCCTTGCACTGAGCATTACGATTTTAGCTTTTTTACTTGGCAGTCTAACAGGCATGATTGCAGCCGCACTTGGTGGTTGGGTGGATCAGATTTTAAGTCGTATTGTGGATGTACTTATGTCCATTCCTTCATTAATTTTTGCTCTTTTGATACTCTCAATCTTCGGTACTTCGGTCCCTTATCTGATTGCTACAATCACTGTTATAGACGCCACCCGTGTTTACCGGCTCGCTCGTGCCACTGCCATGAATGTGGTAGTAATGGATTATGTTGAAGTAGCTCGTGTCAGGGGAGAAAAACTCGGCTGGGTCATCCGCAAAGAAATATTACCAAATATCACAGCACCACTGCTCGCAGAATTCGGGCTGCGTTTTTGCTTCGTTTTTCTTTTCATTTCCGCACTCAGTTTTTTGGGACTCGGTCTTCAGCCGCCCGCAGCGGATTGGGGTTCAATGGTCCGGGACAATGCAACACTGATTACTTTTGAAGACATGACACCCCTCCTGCCTGCAGGAGCAATTGCACTGTTAACGATTGCGATCAATTTCATTGTCGACTGGATGCTTCACAAATCAAGCGGACTCAAGGATGTTAGCTGACGCAAATAAAAATTCCGGAAACGAACCTTCAGCAACCTTGCTGGAAGTGAAAGGGCTCAGAATTGAAGGGCTTTCAGAAAAAGGTTGGCAGGAAATCGTTTGCGGAGTGGATTTAAAACTGAAGCGTGGAGAAATCCTGGGTTTGATAGGTGAGTCTGGAGCAGGAAAATCAACCATCGGTTTGGCAGCAATGGGATTTGCCCGCGACGGTTGCAGAATTACTTCAGGAGAAATAATTTTTGATGGAATCGAATTGTGTACTGCCTCAGAAGAACAAAAAAGGAAACTGCGTGGAAACCGTATTTCTTATGTCGCCCAAAGCGCAGCTGCCGCTTTTAATCCTGCACACCGCCTGCTAAACCAGTTTGCAGAGGGCCCGGTAGATCACAAAGTAATGTCCCGGACTGAAGCTAAAGAAAAAGGCCGCAAACTTTACCGGAGTCTTGACCTCCCCGATCCGGACAATATCGGCGAGCGTTGGCCGCATCAGGTTTCCGGAGGCCAGCTCCAACGCATGATGGTAGCCATGGCGATGTCCTGCGGACCGGATCTGATTGTCTTTGATGAACCAACCACTGCATTGGATGTAACGACTCAAATTGAGGTTCTGAAAACGATCAAGGAAATTGTAACGGCCCGTAACGTATCGGCTATATACATCACTCACGACCTGGCGGTAGTCGCACAGTTGGCAGACCACTTGATGGTTTTGCGCTACGGGAACCTGATTGAAGTAAACAGCACCGGCCAGATTCTAGAGGCACCAAAACAGGAATATACACGTGCATTGCTGGATGCCCGCACCCGCCATGAAAAAACTGCTCTACAAATTTCGGATGCGGAAACTCTGCTCAGCATCAATTCGGTTACAGCCGGTTATGGCAATGGGCCGGATATTTTGCAGGAGGTATCGGTTTTGGTGGAGAGAGGCCGAACTGTTGCTGTGGTCGGAGAGTCCGGAAGCGGAAAAAGCACCTTGGCCCGGGTAATTACAGGACTCCTTCCTCCACGTTCCGGCGAGATACACTTTCAATCTGAATCGCTTCCACCTGCACTTGCCCAACGCAGCAAACAGCAACTCCGGAAAGTTCAGATGATTTATCAGATTCCGGATGTAGCCCTAAATCCACGCCAACGCGTGCGGGATGTAGTGGGCCGTCCCTTGAGTTTTTATCTCGGTTTGAGCGGAAAGGAACGTGAACACCGGATCATTGAACTGCTGGAGCATATTGAACTTTCGGAACACTTCATCGACCGCCTTCCCGACGAACTTTCCGGAGGCGAAAAACAACGTATCTGCATTGCCAGGGCACTGGCGGCAGAACCGGAATTGATTATCTGCGACGAAGTGACTTCTGCGCTGGATACCATTGTTGCTAAAGCAATTCTGGATTTGCTCCAGCGGCTTCAGCGCGAATTGAGTTTAACATATCTGTTCATCAGTCACGACCTTGATACGGTGGCTAGTATTGCCGATCGGGTAGTGGTTCTCTATGCCGGAAGGATTGCAGAGCAAGGTCCCAAAGCTGCTGTTTTCCAACCACCTTTCCATCCTTACACACGGCTTCTGCTTTCATCTGTGCCGGAAATGCGTCAGGGCTGGCTGGAGGAAACTCTATCCACTCGTGAAGCCAAAGCTGGAATTGCCCGTGAGGTTAAAATTACTGAACGCGGCTGTCCTTTTGCAGAACGTTGTCCAGTTGCCATTCCAGAGATCTGCGTACGTGACCGTCCACCACTTCAGACCCCTGCATCCGGACACGTTTTTGCCTGTCAACACGCTCCGGAAATGCTGCTTGATCATTCTGCATAAAATAGAATAAAGAGACAAATTATTTAAATTCAGTTAGAATTTGTACCCGGATTGTGAGAGTCTCAAATAATTATTATTTTTCAGAAAATTTTTAACAGGAGTAAAGTATGAAATCACGAGCCGCAATTGCCTGGGAAGCTGGAAAGCCTCTGGAGGTAGATATGGTTGATCTCGAGGGACCTAAAACCGGAGAAGTGTTGATCAGAAACGTGGCCACCGGAGTCTGTCACACAGACGCATTCACGCTTTCCGGAGACGATCCGGAAGGCATTTTTCCCTCCATCCTTGGACATGAAGGCGGAGCAGTTGTTGAAGAAATAGGCAAGGGAGTCAGTAGCGTCAAAGTCGGAGACCATGTCATTCCACTTTATGTTCCGGAATGCGGAGAGTGTCAATTTTGCAAATCCGGAAAAACTAATTTATGCCAGTCCATACGTTTGACACAAGGAAAAGGATTGATGCCTGA
>Ga0310122_10002237_pt1 | contig 12339 bp, 19 predicted proteins | sample CB6_Bottom_1051__FD_203503 | JGI IMG/M metagenome (GOLD analysis project Ga0310122, IMG submission 203503) | Marine microbial communities from Western Arctic Ocean, Canada - CB6_Bottom_1051 | ecosystem: Environmental > Aquatic > Marine > Oceanic | place: Canada: Western Arctic Ocean | collected...
GGGCCCAGGGGCTATTGATGTTTAGCTTATTATATAAGTTTGATTATGACTATACGGAGCCGCGCAAAAGCGCGGCCCCTAGCGGTGGTTGAAACCTTACAGAGCTTACTTCTCTGTTGCGTTTGGGACAAGCAGGAAGTTTACTTTGCCTTCGCTTGGCAAAGGTGCAACTTTCAATTGTAATGATATGTTGCCATCTTCCTTACTCCATCCTGCTCCAATTTCATCCCAGCGCTTGTCGCCTGTCTTTACGACGGCTTTGTAGTCGGGTAGGTTGGTCATGTTTCCCTCCAGGGTGCCTTGCAGCCTTTCGGCATATAAGATTAATTTAACTATATCAGTTAGTTCTACGATTTCAGGCGTGCGAGGTCTTTTTCGAGACCTTCAATTACATTTGAATTGTCTGTAAATTCCAACTTCTTTTCGCATTTATGACATCTAAACTCTGTTTCTAGTGCATGGTCAAATATTACACGACCGCATTCCTCTCTATTTTTACATGTAAAAAATTGGTTTTCCCTTTCCTGCCTTAGCTCTGTTTCATAGTAATTTATATCTTTTCCAGCGATTTCATTCAGAGCCATATCAATTCTTTCTGGATGAAGCTTCCAGTAATAAGTATACCACCCTGTTTTTGAGCGGTGTCGCCTGTATGTGACAACTCCTACTTCGTAGAGTGCATAAAGATACTTTCTGATTATGTTAGCTTTCAAATCCATTCCTTCTGCAAGCTCTACGTCGCTAATCTCTTCAAATGAAACGTTCTCTGCCACTTCTATACCTTCCTCTCCAACAACAGATAAAAGGAACTCATTGTATTTTTTATCCTCTAGGAAATCTGGTCGGTTTGCCCTAATTTTCTTAAGTTTCTTCTTTGCAAGAACTTTAATTTTCGCTTTCTCTGCTTCTGTTTTTTTCTTTCTTACTATAGTCTTCTTTGATGTTCCGATTGCTACTTTCTTCACAGAAATCTTTCTTATTGGACCTACTCCCTTTGCTGAAACTTTTTTAAGTCTGGCTTTTCTAGAAGAAGTTTTTTTCACAGTTTTAGAAGGAGCTTTCTTCCTGGGAGATACCTTCATCCTTTTAACTGGCGATTTTACAGAACTTGATTTGAGAGTTTTGGAAGATTTTACGGCAGTGGCTTTCGTTCGTTTAGAAGTTTTTATAATTTTTTTGAGACGCGTTCTCATAGTTTTGTTTCCTCTTGCCATGTTCTATGAGAGTGAACAAATTATGTTAAATACTTTCCTCTCTATCGGTTTTAATCATTGGTGAGTAGTAACTTAGGCTAAAATTCCCAGTAATTTAGGTCCAATGAAGTTGAAAAGTAGTAGAAGAAACACAAGGCTTCCTACAACTATTATAATTTGTCTCGCAAGCTTTTCGTTCTTAATAATTCTCCTCACCGCGTCAGAAAACATAAGGCCTCCATCGAGCGGCCTGAATGGAAGAAGGTTTATCAGTCCAACTCCGAAATTCAATATTGCTGTCCACATAATTGCGTAGATTATGAACCACATAGTTTTTTGAGGCAGGAGTGTTGAGGGATAGCATTCTGGGGAAAGTATTCTTATGGTCATTGGCGATGCAATAAAAAGCTTCACGATTTCTCCTGCTGGAATCGCTCCGCAGAATGTAATTCCCATGAATGCCCTGCCGTTCCTCTCTGCTGTTGTTACTTTATAGTCTGAATCATCGATTTTAATTATTATTTCATCTCCAGGGGAAAGATCCTGCCTGTCTAGTGTGTTGACAAAGCTAACAAGATCATGAATTTTTCCGTCTTCTACTTCCTGAATTATCATGCCTTCTGAGAGCCCAGCAAGCTCAGCAGGACTCCCTTCCTCGACAGCAAGGAGTTTTATTCCGTCCACCGGCTCTGTCATATATGGTAAAACAACAAATGCAAGAAGGGATACCAGGATAATTGCGAGTGTAACATTCATGAAAGAGCCTGCTGCGTATATTCTCATGCGAGCGCTGAGCTTGGCCTTTCTTATCGATTTTTCGTTTGGTCTTACAAAAGCTCCGATTGGAATAAATCCTAAAGAAAGGGTTCCTACTGACTCGACTTTTACTTTTTCGCGCCTTGCAAGAACTCCGTGAGACATTTCGTGGAACACAAGCAATATCACAATACCAATTATTCCCTCCCACAGTGGTATTGTTATTCCGGGTATTGCCAACGCTGCTCCTGGAGCGGCCTCAGGAATCCTAAAAATTCGTATAGCATTTATAAGAAGTGAGTAAGTAACTAATGCCATTAAAAAGAAGCCAGTGATCACTCCCAAATTTCCGAACACTTTCCAGAATCTGGGAGAAATTCCGCTTATTTTGTCAAGCAGTTTAACTCCGCGTTTTGTATTATATACGGCAAGAGGTCCATAAATGGATACTCCCTTATGCTTGCTTAATACAAGCTGACCTACAAGAATCAGCCCAATAACTATTGTCCAAACAAAAACTGCACCCATGCAATTCTGTTCGGAGTCGTTATATATAACTTTGCTGTTATATCGTGCATGACCGGAGACAGCCTGTTTTGGGCGGACAAATATGCGCGGCAAGTCATAGAAAGGGCAGAGTCCGAGCCGGCATTACATAAAATAGCTAAGAAAAAAGGCTACATATGTCTTGATGAAAAGACTCCATCTGGACATATCCACATAGGTTCAGGTAGAGGCTGGATAATTCACGACCTTGTTGCCAAAGCTCTCAGAGACCTTGGTGTAAAGGGCCGCTTTATCTTGAGCTCCGATGACATAGACCCAATGGATAAGCCACCAGCTGGTCTGGATAGCAAAAAATACGAGCAATATATGGGCGTTCCTTTTTACAAAATTCCCTCTCCTGAATCAGGATACAAGAGTTACGCAGATTACTATTTCAGAGAGTGCACTGACAAATTCGAAGAATTTGGAATTGAGGCCGAGCTGGAAAGTACAGGAAATTGGTATGAGCGCGGAGATTTTAATCCAACAATAAAGACTGCTCTGGATAATCATGAGAAAATACGTTCAATTTATGAGCGAATATACAAAAAAACAGTCGCTTCTGATAAGCTACCCTTCAATCCTATTTGCGAGAACTGTGGAAAAATTGGAACTACTGTAGCCTATGAGTGGAATTCTGATACTGAAATGCTGAAGTACAGATGTGCTCCGGACATTGTAAAATGGGCCCAGGGATGCGGTCACGATGGTGAGATATCTCCTTACGATGGAAATGGAAAGCTCCCTTGGAAAGTTGAGTGGGCGGCAAAGTGGCCGACTGTTGGTGTTCTCTTTGAGACTGCTGGGAAGGACCATTTTACAGTGGGTGGCTCACGAACAGTTGCAATAGCTATCTGCGATGAGGTCTTTGACTACACTCCTCCTATCCCTTCAAGCAGGAATGAGATAGGGGGTGCATACGAATTTTTCAATATTGGCGGAAAGAAGATGAGCACCTCTAAGGGCGAAGGCGTTGGCTTTGCTGAGATAGCCGAAAAAATACCTCCTAAACTTCTCAGATATCTTCTTGTCAGGACCCGACCTCATGCAGCTCTTGATTTTGACCCATTCGGAACAAACAAGCTACTTCTCCTGGCAGAAAGTTATGATAAGTGTGAGCGCATCTATTATGGAGAAGAAAAGGCTGACAATGATCGTGAGGAGGCTCATGAAAAGAGAGTTTACGAGCTATCCAATCCTGGTGCTGTCTCTACGCAAATTCTTCCTCAAATTCCTTTCGGATATGCATCAATGGTGGTACAAGCCTGTAATTTTGACATAGATTCTGCAATAGATAAATTAAAACAATCAGAATATATTCCTGAGAAACTCAGCAAAGAAGGCCTGGAACATTTAAAAGAACGTCTTGAAATGGCCGCTAACTGGGTTAGTCACTACGCCCCGGATGAATATAAATTCACTCTTCTTGACAAGCTCCAAAAAGGTCTGAAAATAGAAAGCGCTGAAAAAAATGCGATACTCGACATAGTTTCAAAAATTGACAGCTCATCTGAAAAAGAACTTGAAGCTCTAATATATGAAACTGCGAAAGAACTTGGCAGTCCCGGGAATTTTTTCAGAACTTTCTATATTGTACTACTTGGAAAGGAAAAAGGACCCCGTCTCGCCTCGTTTTTGAAAACACTTTCTCAGGAACGAGTTGAGAAACTGACAAAGTATTTATAGAAAGCTTCCAGTTCGTAGCTTAGTGGACTGATGGTAAACGCATTCATACTTATAATGTCGAAGACTGGCACTGAGCGGTCTGTTATTAGGGAACTGTCTAAGCTTGAGGAAGTTGTTGATGTCTCTGTTGTTTACGGAGACTATGATATAATCGCTAAAATTCAGGCAGAAACTCTGGAGGATCTCAATTCCGTAATTCTTGACAAAATTCGTGCCCTTGACGAAGTGTCAAACACCTCAACACTGATTGCAGTCTGATGAATAAAAAAGTTCTTCTACAATTTATCGTAGTTATGGGGTTTCTCTTCGCTATAACATTCGCGTTCGCCCTGATAAAAGTCTACTTTCTCGGAGCTTGACCATTTTCTGCTAGCTTGTTCTGCATATCAACAAGTGCCAGTGAAAGGTTTTCAGTCAGTCTCTCAAGTTTTTTCTGTTCTTCCTGTGAGGTGTATATATCCTGCTCGTGCAAAAGAAGTAGCTCCCCTATTCGTTCCTTTTCTTTTCTCAATACAGCGAGATTCTCAGAAAGGCTGTTTTCAGTTTTAACTCTGTGGCTGAGCTCCTCATTCAGAGTTTTCCTCGCCCCATTCATAAGAAGAAGAATTTCCCTCATTTTTATTTCCTTCTCTTTCAAAGTCTCGACAGTATTCAGAAATTGCGTCTGCAGACTGTCTGTGTTAAAAACATCTCCTATATGCGAATCAATACTTCTGAGAACATTGTCAAAGTGAATTCCTTCAAGCTCCATCAAATCTCCGTTTGCCTTTTCCACTTCTTCAGAGTTTTCATTTCTTGTCATGACTCTACTAAGTGAGTTATCAAGCATTTAAAGTTTTCCTCAGAATGTTGCGTTAAGCATTTTGTAGAATAGGTGGGCCGCTATAACTACTGGAAGCCCAAAATCTATGTAAGCATAGCTGAAAAGCACACCTATCACAAGAGCGTCTGCTGCAAACACAGGACCGTACACTATTGCGTAATATGCCATGTAAGAAATCGTCAGAGCGCTTATCCCTCCAAGGAGTCCAAACATCCCGACCAGAATAGGAAGCATTATCAGTCTTAGTGCAAGCTCTTCCATTATTGTGCTGTAGAAAACAAATCCTCTGAACTTGCCTTTGAAAGTGGAATAGTAATTTCTTCCGTTGAATATCCACATTCTCAGTGGAAGTGAAAAGGCTGTTGCCAGCAAAGCCAGAACTATTGGAATACTCCAAAGGTCCATTCCATACATGAATTCAAAAAGTTTTGTTTTTATCATCTTATTGATGCCAAAGCGTTGTGAGTAGCGTGAGCAAGTATCGGAACAAATATCCCGAAGCTTACGAATGCCCAGCCAAATATAAGTCCTGTTATTGTAGAGTCAACAAAACGTGTCCTCCCATAGAATGTGTGAGCTCCTCCAAACATTACTGCTGATACAAGTATCGCTGGAAGCCACGCTCCGAAAAATCCGTAAAGCGCACTAATCAGAACCATTCTAAATATTATTTCTTCAAATATGGGACTTATTACTACAAGACCAAAAATCCGGTTAATCTTTCCTCGCATGCTGCTCATGGGAACTGAGCCTGTAAGAATGGCCGTCTGCAGGTAGGTAACTACACCAAGAACCATCGCAAGCGACCACATTTCCATCATGTAATGAGAGCCAAATAGATTGAATCTTACAACTTCTGTCATCTGACTTATTATGTATTCCATAGGTTTTTACTACTCAAAAATAGTGAAAACTCTTCTATTTATATCTATCCTTGCTGGTTTCTTTTTCTTTTTATATAAAACGCTGTCAGTATAATAATCGCGAGTCCTGAAATAAGAAGCCATGAGCCAGTCCGTGTCAGTATCTCAATATACATGGCGTTCGCTGTTACATAAAGTCCAGTAAGACCTAGATCGCTTGCCATATTAAGTCGGTGGTTCAGGCATTATATATAATTAATCAGGCCTATTCTGGTATGTGCCGTCCGTCTGTGCATTTGCACTCTTCAAGGGGCATGTCATAATTTTTGCAGTCCTCAGCTCCGCAGTTTTTCTGTTCTTCTGAAGCTCCTCCACATCCCCCTGTGCAAATATAGTGTGGGTTTTCCATACCCTTCTGTAGCTCCCCCTTGCTTTTATATCTTATTTCCCTTCTATTCTGTCCACCACGTACTCGGCAAAGGAAAGACTTGCGGTAAGTCCTGGTGAAACAGCATTTAGTATGTGTGTTGCATCATCCGTGAACTCAACAAGTATATCGTTCACTAGTTCTCCCTTCCGGTTAACTGGCTGGGCCCTTATTCCTGGTGGGTGCTTCTTCAAATCTCCTCGCTTGACAGATGGACTAATTCTTCGTATTTCCTTAAGAAATGCCTTCTTTGAGACTGTAACTTTAGCATTTTCTGCCACGAGCTTTCGGAAGCTTTTCACAAAGAGGAGTCGCAGGAAATTCACCGAGCTTGCCATTCCTATAAATTCGCCCGGGTTTATACCCTTCCTGTAGGCCTCCCTCCCTAGAGCAAGAGTTGCTGTCGGTCCTGCAAGGACCTTTCCGTCAACGGTCTTCGTTAAATGAACTTTAAGGAAGGGGAAATTAAGATCCGGAGCCTGGTAAACCATTGAGCGTATGTCTAGGTTTTCCACTTCCATATATTCTCCACGGAATGGAACTATCCGTATTCCCCTGCCGGCTCCCATCACATGTGCTATTTTGTCTGAATAAAGCCCGGCGCAGTTGATGATATGGTCTGCTTCAAAAATTCCTTTCCTGGTTTTCACAGAGTTTCCCTGAATTCCAGTTACTTTTGCGCCCATGATGAATTCCGCTCCGTGTTTTTTGGCGTCTTTTACAACGGCCTCAAGAAATCCGACGCTGTCAACAATTGCTCCTGATGGGGACAAAAGCGCTTTTCTTCCCACAACTTCCGGCTCTCTACGTTTCAGTTCCTCAGAGTTTATTATCTTAAGTCCTCGGACTCCTATCTTCTTTCCCCTTGACATAAGCTGCTCAAGAATTTTATCATCTTCATCTGAGTTTGAAATAACTAAAGTCCCTACTTCCTCTACACGGACTTTATGTTTAATACAGAACTGCTTAAGAAGTTGATTTCCTTTCAAACAAAGCTCCGCTTTTATGCTTCCAGGCTTCTGGTTAATTCCTGAATGTACAACACCGCTGTTTCTTCCGGACGCGTGCATTCCAAGCTTCCCTTCCTTCTCAAGAACTGTTACTTTTCCAAGTCCTCTTCGTGAAATTTCCCTGGCTATAGAGCTCCCAATTATACCCGCGCCGATGATAATGTAGTGCTTCTTTTCCACACATTTCTCTTGTTATTAGATGTTTATGTAAGTTATGAGGGGAAAAGGGCTGAGTGCCGCGGGTCAGAGTCACTTCGTGAATAACCCCGCGTCATTTAGGAAGTAACTCAAGCGCCGCGGGCAGGATTTGAACCTGCATATCCAAAAGGAAACTGGTTTTCAAGACCAGCGCAATACCAGGTTATGCGACCGCGGCAGAACTAAAAAGTACTGATTTTCTCTCCTATTAAACTTTGTGTGAAGCTATAAATATCATAGTCACATATTCTTTATTATGGGTATTTTGAGACGAAGGCGTCCTCCTGAAGTCGTGGAAACAGTAACTGTAACTTTCGTGTTCACTCCAGGTAACAGATTGGCTAATGTGTTTTTCAAACCAGACCACAAAGAATTTCTTGTTACATCAGGCGCTCAGAAACAATACATACGCCTTGAAACAGAATCCCGTAAAAGCAAGGAGCCTCAAACCGACTACCCCCTTCAAATTCCAAAAGGAGAGGAATGTGAGTTTTCAGAGCCAGGAAGCGATCCGAAACTCGTTGTTATTTTTGATGGGAAGCGTTTAAAGAGAAAAGGTCGCTCAATACATGCCAATCTTGGAAAAATCAAAAAGGACACAAGATTCGAATTCGAGCTCCTCTACGAGTAGAACTCTCAAGCTTTTTATACTGGCTAATCAACTAATTTACTGGCGCGGCTAGGCTGGGGGAGTAGTCCTACCTTGTAACCACAAATGGGCTTTATGGTGGAGCTGAGTGCCGGGGAGAGATTGGCGTTTTTGTAGCCGTCTTGAAATTTGGTGTCGAAGCCTCGTCCCTCGGGATTGGCGTTCCTGCCAAACGGGTCAGGTCCGGAAGGAAGCAGCCCTAACAGGTTCTGTTAATGCTCGCGGGGTCGCGGGGTGGAGCCTTTTTTCAAGGCTAGCGGCCGCATGGATGTCAGGCGATTTCCGGATGCCGTGCCACCTATTCTTTATTTGCATAAGCCTTGAGCTCGCAGAATTTGCAAATTTTTCCTGATGTATTTTGTCCGCAATTTTCACACTTTTTTAATGTATTTTTTTCTATATTAACATCTGCCAGAATGTTCCTGAGGTTTTCCGCACTGTTGTAAATCCCAAATTTGAATCCAGGATATTTATCCTCAATAAGGTTCATGTGGTCTCTGATATTCAGCCTGAATGCATTTGCTGCATTTGGGCACTCGTCTTCATGGATTTCATAGCCCTTCAATATCGCGTAAAGTCCTACTTCCTTTTCAGGTATATTGCATAGAGGTTTTACTCTTGGTATGAATCCCTCTTTATTTGCCGTCTTGGGTCCGCTTCGTGCTATTCGAGGGAAATCACTCCTTATATAATTCATAAATATACTCTGTGCTTCATCGTCAAGGTTATGCCCAGTTGCTATTTTGTCGGCTCCCATTTCTCGTGCTCCGTCTTCAATTAATCTTCTTCTGAAAACTCCGCAATATTCACAGGCTCTGCTTATGTCTGGCTTCTCCATTATTTTATCCAGAGGCTTTCCAACTCTGTCTTTGTATGTCAGTATGGTGTAATCCACTCCAAGTTCCTTGTAAGTCCTTTCAGCAATGTCTATGCTTTCAGGTCTGTAGTCCGCAATTCCCTCGTCTATTGTTACCCCGACAATTTCAATTCCCCTCTTTTTTGAGATATCATGAAGTTCTCTGAGGGTTACTATAGAATCCTTTCCTCCGGAAACAGCGACTGCTACTCTGTCCCCTCTTTCAAAAAATTTGTTTTTGTTAATTGTCTTGCGTATTCTGTCTGTTGTAAGTCCAATGAAATGGTTCTTGCAAAGCCTTATATCTGAATACCTTAGGTGGGCAACCGCAGGATTTTGGCACTTGTCGCAGTTCATTTATCCACCTGAAATAATTTTTATCAGCTCAAGTTCATCGCCGTCTGACAATGGTTCCTCACCTATTATAATATCTGATGCCCGTTTTATTATATAGGTTTCAGAACTTTCTCCAAGCTTTCCGAAAATATCACTGGCCCTAGCGCCTTCAGGCAGCTCAATGATTTTCTCTCCTTCTTTTCTGACAATCTTTATTTTCATTTTTTCACTATGTCCTTCCCGCGTTCGGACGGTTTTACAGAAATATCTGCATCTGGGAATTCTGTTTCCAGTGCTTTTCCTCTGGAATGCCGGTCAAGGAATACTGCCAGAGCAGCTATCTCTGAATGAGGCTGTCCTGTCACAGCAATATTGTAATTTGCGATATCATAGACCTCTCCCGGAACTTTCTGCCCTCCTATTATTATAAGAACCTTTTTCCCCACTATCTCTTCAATCTTGTTCTGAACCAATTCTCCGTACATAGTCAAATGGACTTTTATTCCGTCAAATTCCTTCGCAAATTTCTTCCAGTTCTTTACGTAGTCTGCCTCAAAATCTCCTCCCCATCTGTCACTTATATCATTTATGCTCTTCTCAAGCGAGTCGTCTTTCTGGCCACTGTAATGTAGCTTGGAAGCCCCAAGAGCGCGCGCTACCAGTCCTATATGCGTTGATACGCGGGCATCTCTATGTGCACGGTGTCCGAGCCTCAGAACTTCAGCTTCCATAAACAATATAAAAGCGTTGCAACACCTATTTAATGACTATGGGTGATGAATTCGGACTTTTGATGGTCCCCAAGGAATCTGGCTCAGTTTCTACTTTTATGAAGGAGATTTCCAGTTCAAATTTTGAGTCTCAGGTTTCTAAGACTCTCGAGAAAATGAGAATAAGTCCGACAAAAATTTCCCTCTCTGCATATGACAAGGGCTTAGGCAAAAAGGGCACATCTCTTGAAGGGTTTAAATTCATAAAATACTCAGTCAAGCTCCGCGGAAAAAAGAAGAGTTTTCTCAGAACAGTTCCGTGGAAGTCCGATTCTGAGCTGACAATTCTTGTCGGAACTGGGGACAACAAAAGGGACGGAGTAATGCTTTCTTCCACTCGTGGCAGAGTGTCTGATATGCGTCTGATCTTCGGAAGCCTTGTGGACCGAGTCGCTGAACTAATGGGTGGAGAAGGAGTTCTGCACTGGTCTCAGTCAACAAAGACCGGAAGCCTTGCTCAGTAGTCAAGAAATATTATTTAAGTAGCTAGTTCATCATTAGAGAGAGGTATAGCCCCGTAGTGTAGTGGTCAATCATACGAGACTCTGAATCTCGTGACACTGGTTCGAATCCGGTCGGGGCTATCACAAGCTTTATATTAAGATCTTTCATATTCACTTTATGGCAAGTCACGAACTTCCGAAACTCAATTACGCATACGATGCGCTGGAACCCTTTATAGATGCACAGACTATGGAGATACACCATTCCAAGCACCATCAGGCCTATGTAAATAATCTTAACAAAGCTCTTGACGGCCAGGACGAGCTTGCAAAGCTGTCACCATCGGAGCTTCTAAAAGATTTGTCAGTTATTCCGGATGATATAAGGCAAACTGTTATTAACCATGGCGGAGGTCACTCCAACCACACTTTCTTCTGGACACTTCTTGAAAAGGATGTTGAAATCCCGGAGCCTTTTATGGAAGCTCTTAAGAATGACTTTGGAAGCTTTGATGCTTTCAAGGAAGAATTTACCAAGGCGGCCAGTTCTGTTTTCGGCTCAGGCTGGGCATGGCTGGTTCTTGATTCCGGAAAGCTCAGTATCACCGAAAGCTCTAATCAGGATACTCCGGTAAGCCAGGGTCTTAAACCGGTTCTTACAATTGATGTCTGGGAACATGCCTATTATCTAAAGTACCAGAACAGGCGCGTTGATTATATAGACGCCTTCTTTAAGGTAATAAACTGGGAGCAGGTTCACAATAATTTCAAATCTGAGTGATTATTATGTCTAAAAAAGATCCAATATGTGGAATGGGTGGAACGATAGAAAAACACGGCTACTATTTCTGCAGCCAGAATTGCATTGAAAAATATGAAAGCAGACCTGCACTTATGAGCCAGCCGTGGTTCAAACCAGTTCTTTATTCAGTGATTGCAGTTCTGCTAATTGTCTTGACTGCAGTGTTGCAAATGACTGGCTACATGATATTGTTTATGGGAGTATTTTTTGTTGCAGTATCTCTCCTTAAAATTGCAGATTGGAAAGGCTTTGCACAGGCATTTACTATGTATGATATACTTGCAAAGAAAAGTAAAGTGTATGCTCACGTTTATCCTCTAATTGAGCTCGGTTTGGGTATCTCTTACCTGCTGACATGGCAAATAACTATCGCCGCCTATGTAACATTTGTAATTATGGCCATCGGAACTGTCGGCGTTGCTCAAAATTTATTGTCAAAAAATCCAGTTAAGTGCGCTTGCTTGGGTACACTGGTCAAAATACCTCTGACTAAGTTTACTTTATTTGAAGATATAACAATGGCTGCTATGGCCTTGATGATTCTATTCTTCTGAGGGTGTACAAAAAGTAAGGCTCCGTTCTTCATATTCCTAATAGAATTTCCTTAGCTTTTTTTGAAACCTTTTCGAGGTTCCCTGCTGATGCGTAGACTCCTACGTTCCAATATTTCCACTGAGCCTCCCGGAGTGCTTTTACAAGCGGGGAGAATTCTTCAAGTTTCTTAAGCTTTCCGGAATCTGATATCAAAGTTTTTACTTCCTTCGTATATTGGGGCGGGGGGACATCAAGGAGCAACTCATTCCTCTCCAGTCCACATTCTTCTGTAATTTCTGCCTCCAGCTTCTTTAGATTTTTTATGTCAGATTTCAGGCTCATAATCTCTTCAAAACTTTTTCCGAAGTCCTCTTTGGAAAGTCTCAGTGCCGCTTTGTGCAAGTCTCTTCTCTCGATACTGTCCAAAAGATTTTCCCCCTCTCCTCC
>Ga0310122_10002238_pt1 | contig 12334 bp, 10 predicted proteins | sample CB6_Bottom_1051__FD_203503 | JGI IMG/M metagenome (GOLD analysis project Ga0310122, IMG submission 203503) | Marine microbial communities from Western Arctic Ocean, Canada - CB6_Bottom_1051 | ecosystem: Environmental > Aquatic > Marine > Oceanic | place: Canada: Western Arctic Ocean | collected...
TTAAACAAAGGATAGTTTTGTAAAAGCGAAATCTCTGGAGTGTTTTGAGGTTTGCCCTATTCCGTAAGCTTGGGCGTGCTAAAAAAAAAGGAACAATGCCAATAGGTCATAGTTCTTTATCAAAGTAATATGTACAATTATCTATAGTAGTAGTAGTTAATTTTATATAATCAGATTAAACCTAAAATCACAAACAATGAATAAACATATCGTATTTGCAATTTGCGGATTCCTGTTTTTTATTAAAGGTTTCTCACAAAATAAAAACATAGAGGAACTACTTAATGAAATAGAGCAGAATAATATAGAGTTAAAAGGCTATCAATCGTTTATTGAAAGCCAGCAACTCAAAAACAAGAGCACTAATAATTTACCAGACCCACAACTTTCTGGGTATTATTTGCCCTTTGGCGATAATACAACTGGAGATTATACCGAATTTCAGATATCACAATCTTTTGAATTTCCTTCGGTTTATGCTGCACGTGGTAAATGGAACGACTCTAAATCACAACAGTTAGCGTTAACCTATTCGAAAAAAAGAAAAGAAGTCTTATTGCACACAAAAAATCTCCTTTTAGAACTTGTTTTTTTACAAAAACAAAAGACTATTGAAACCGAAAGGAGAACCCAGGGCAAACAGGTTTTTGACCAAATTCAAGAGCTTTTTAATAAAGAGCAAGTTGGTCTTTTGGATTTGAATAAGGCTAAAATTGCTTGGATTCAAGAGCAATTTGTTGTTGAGCTGATTGAAAACGACATCCAATTTTTAATGTCCAAACTCAAAACCTTGAATGGTGGTAATCCTATTAATGGTATTTCATTACAAACTATGTTTCCTCAAAAAATTGAAACCATCGAAAATCTTTGGCAAGAAAAATTAACAAACGAACCTTTATTGCAAGAATTAAAGGCGAATGAAGCTGCTTCTTTTCAAAAAGTGAAATTGGAGAAAAACAAGGCACTGCCTAATGTAGTACTTGGTTATAATTACCAAGGGATAAGCGGTAACAATAATTCTGGGTTTTATGGCGGGATTTCATTGCCACTTTGGAGTAGTAAGAACAAGGTAAAAGCTGCCAAAGCAAATTATAAATATCTTCAATCCAACACCCAAGTAATCACTACTTCATTTTACGCACAATTTCAAGAAAGCTATAATCGACACGAGTTAATGCTCGAGAAATTCAATGAGTATCAAACCTCAATGGGCAATTTAAATAGTGAGCAATTGCTTTTTAAAGCCTATATGTTGGGCGAGTATTCGTTTATGGATTATTATGTGGAGCTTCAGTTTTACCAAAATGCGTCAGATAAAATGCTGCAAATGGAAAAGCAATTACAACTGCTTCAAGCAGAGTTATTAAAACATCAACTATAAAGTTAAAAACATAAAATTATGAAAATTTCAAAAATAATATTCGCTATAGCAATAGTTTCAATCTTTACTATAACATCTTGTGAAGCTACAAAACCAAAATCAGAAACTACTGAAGTACACAGTCATGAACATGATGCCGATGAAACTCATGTTGGAGAAGAAAATCCACGTTTAGACCATACCATTTGGACGGATAAAACCGAATTATTTGTAGAATTTCCTGCATTGACAGTTGGCAGTCCAAGCAGATTTGCAGCCCATTTTACGGTGTTGGATAAGCACCAATCTGTTCGTGAAGGTTCGGTTACAGTTAGTTTAATTAAAGGCGATAAAGGATTACGAAACACTGTTGATGCACCTTCATCGCCAGGGATATTTTCGCCCACAATTCAACCTAAAGAAACTGGAACGTATCAACTTGTTTTTGAGTTAACAACACCTGAATATTCCGATAAGATTACGATTGATGATGTAACTGTTTATGCAAATGCCGATGATGCTATTAAAGCGTTAGGGACTACCGAAGAAGATGGGAGCATTTCGTTCTTAAAAGAACAGGCTTGGAAAATCGATTTTCAAACCGCACCTGTAATTTCTGATAAAATTTATAATGTCATCAATACTTCCGGTGTTTGGATGCCGTCACAAGGTTCTATAAAATCTTTGGCAGCAAAATCCAACGGAGTGGTTGATTTTAAAATGAATAATCTCACGGAAGGCACAGCAGTAAAACAAGGTCAGTTATTGATGAGCTTGAGCAGTAAAGGGTTAGCATCTAACAATTTGAGTAATGAAATTGCCAATGCTCTTGCCAATTTTGAACAGGCAAAATCTGAATACGAACGTAAAAATGAATTGTACAATTCTAATATTATTCCAAAGTCAGATTTTGAAAAAGTGGAGAGCAATTTCGCGATAGCAAAATCAAACTATCAATCGTTGACATCTGGAGTTTCAGGTGGAAGCAAACAAATTCGTGCACCATTTAATGGCTTTATTAAGTCTATTACAGTTTCCAATGGCGATTATGTAGAACAAGGCGTGGCATTGGCAACTATTGGCACGAATCAATCCAAAGTACTAAAAACCCAATTAGCACCAAGTTATGGGCTTACAATGGAGAATGCACAAGGTATTTGGTATCAAACCAAAGACGGAAAATGGACAAACGTAACAGATGCCGAAGGTAAAATTCTCTCTATTGGTAAAGATGTGGAGCGAGAAAATCCATTGATTTCAGTTTTTGCACAAGTGAATGTAGATGTAGATATGCCAGTAGGCAGTTTAACCCAAGTACAAATAGCGATGGGCAATGCTACGCAAAATACAGTGATTCCTGTTAATGCCTTATTGGAAGACTATGGAAGTTATTCAGTTATCGTGCAACTTTCAGGCGAAAGCTTTGAAAGACGACCTGTAAAGATTGGAAAACGAAATGGCGAAAATGTAGAGATCCTGCAAGGTTTGAAAGTAGGCGAAGTGGTTGTTACAACAGGAGCTTACCAAGTTAAAATGGCTTCAATGTCTGGTTCAACACCCGCACACGGTCACGACCATTAAAAACAGAAGAAAATGTTAAACAAAATATTATCAATTTCACTTCAAAATAGATTACTCATTCTATTGGGAGCGGTTGCATTGAGCGTATTGGGTGTGTATTACGCACTCACGATGAATATTGACGTGTTCCCAGACCTTACAGCACCAACGGTTACCATCCTTACCGAAGCTCACGGAATGGAATCTGAAGAAGTAGAAAAATTAGTTACCTATCAACTGGAAACAGCCTTAAATGGTTCGCCAAATGTGAGAAGGATTCGTTCTTCATCCGCAGCAGGAATTTCCATTGTTTGGATAGATTTTGAATGGGGAACCGATATTTATCGGGCACGACAAATTGTAAGTGAACGCATCCCGATGGTTCGTGAAAACTTACCCGAAGGTATTGGAGCACCAACTATGGCACCCATATCATCCATTATGGGCGAAATAATGCTGTTGGGTGTAACGTCTGATAGTTTGTCAGCAATGGAATTAAGAACTTTATCAGATTGGACAATTCGCCCACGAATAAAAGCGATTGGCGGTATTGCTAATGTGGTGGTCATTGGTGGCGATTATAAGCAATATCAAGTATTTGCGAATCCTGAAAAGATGAAGCATTACAGTGTAAGTCTTTCAGAATTGGTAGAACAAGTAAAAGAGGCTAACAAAAATGCGCCAGGTGGTGTGATTAATCAATATGGTAATCAATACATCATTAAAGGCAGTGGAAGAGCTTATGCTTTAGAAGATTTGCAGGAAGCTGTTTTAAAACAAGTCAATGGGCAAACCATAAAAATTAAGGATGTAGCAACCGTACAAATTGGTGCAGCCGATAAAATTGGAGATGGTTCTTTAAATGCAAAACCAGCAGTCATTTTAACCATTTCAAAACAACCTGATGTCAATACATTGGAATTGACAGACCGATTGGATGAAGCTATTGTCGATTTACAAAAAACCTTGCCCAAAGGTGTCAACATCAAAAGTCAAATCTTTAGACAATCCGATTTTATTGATGCGTCTATCAGCAACTTAAATCAAACTTTGCTGGAAGGTGCATTCTTTGTAATGATAATTCTTTTCATCTTTTTGATGAATTGGAGAACAACCTTAATATCCTTATTGGCAATTCCTATTTCATTATTGGTGTCCATTATCATTTTAAAATGGTTAGGCTATACTATTAACACAATGAGTTTAGGAGGTATGGCAATTGCTATTGGTGCTTTGGTAGATGATGCAATTATTGATGTGGAGAATGTATATAAACGCTTGCGTGAAAATAGTAGAAAACCAAAAGCAGAACGTGAATCAACTATTACAGTTGTACGTGTTGCTTCGGTAGAAATACGAAGCTCAATCATCATTGCAACCCTGATTATTATAGTATCGTTTATTCCATTATTCTTTTTAAGCGGAATGGAAGGTCGTTTGTTGCAACCTCTTGGAATTGCATTTGTTACTTCAGTTTTAACATCACTGATTGTAGCTGTAACTGTAACACCTATTTTATGTTCCTATTTATTGGATAATGAAAAACTTTTAAATAAACAAGCCGAAGGTACACGTGTTGAACGTTGGTTACAGAAACATTATGGAACCCTCTTGGAACGTGCTACTAAAATTCCGAAAACCATTATCGGAACAACTGTTATCTCTTTTATCATAAGTCTTTTAGTTTTAACTCAATTAGGAAGAAGTTTTCTACCAGAATTTAATGAAGGCTCACTGGTAATAAGTGTTGTTGGTCCGCCAGCAATGTCTTTAGAAGAAAGCAACAAAACAGGAAAACTAATAGAGACAATTTTATTGGATTTACCCGAAGTAGAAGTCGTGACACGAAGACAAGGTCGTGCCGAATTGGACGAACACGCACAAGGCGTAAATGCTTCTGAAATTGATGTTCCTTTCGTTTTAAAAGACAAAACCAAAGAAGATTTTTTTGAGGAAGTTCGAAACAAATTGAGTATTGCACCAGGTGTTAATATTACTTTGGGACAACCCATTGCACATCGAATTGACCATATGCTTTCGGGTACACGTGCTAATATTGCCATCAAAATATTTGGTTCAGATTTACAGCGTCTGTTTGAAGTTGGAAAAAGTGTGGAACAGAATATCAAAACAATAGACGGATTAGCAGATGTAGCAGTAGACCAACAGATTGAAGTGCCACAGATTCGCATCAAACCAAAACGCCAAATTCTTTCTGCGTATGGAATGACGGTAGGTAATTTAATGGAGCAAATCGATATTGCTTTTGCAGGCGAAGAAGCAGGCGAAATCTATGAAGGTCAACAGTATTTCGATTTGGTAGTTCGTTATGAAAAACCATTTCGAGATAATATTGAAAACATTGGAAATACCTTAATAAGTTTACCAAATGGAGGTCAAACTACTTTGGGCGAATTGGCAACGGTTGCTTCGGTAAGCAGTCCAAACACGATTAATCGAGAAGATGTACAACGTAAAATTGTAGTGGCCGCCAATGTTCAAGGTAGGGATTTACGTGGAGCAGTAAACGAAATAAAGGAAGTTGTTGCCAATAATGTAACAATGCCCGAAGGCTATCGTGTGCAATATGGAGGACAGTTTGAAAGCGAATCGAAAGCATCGCAATTACTTATGGTAACCGCAATTATTGCAATAGGAATTATATTTCTGTTGCTCTATTTCGAATTTAAAGATGTAAAACTGGCATTTGTAGTGCTAATCAATCTACCATTGGCTTTAATTGGTGGTATCTTGATTGTGTATTTTACATCAGGTATCATCAGTATTGCTGCAACTATCGGTTTTATTAGTTTGTTTGGAATAGCCACTCGTAACGGAATCCTATTGGTTTCTCGTTACGAAGATTTGAAAAAAGAAGGAATGAAAGGATTTCAGTTAATCAAAACAGGAGCATTGGACAGATTGAATCCAATCCTAATGACAGCCTTTACAACAGGTTTGGCATTAATACCATTGGCATTGAAAGGCGGAGAACCAGGAAGTGAAATACAAAGCCCAATGGCTGTAGTAATTTTAGGAGGTTTGTTATCCGCTACGGTTTTAAATTTGGTAGTTATTCCTTGTGTGTATCAATTGCTTATTAGAAAACAGTAGTTTTTTATTAAGCAATAATATAAAATTTAAAAAAGGGCTGTTGAAAATGAAACAACAGCCTTTTTTTATGGTTTCCGTATTTTTAACGGGAGAATGGGTATGATAACAACCTACACAAGATGCTGAAAGCCTCTACGAGTCAAATGATTCAGGAATAGGCTCAAATCTTATTCCATTATCATCTTTTAAGGGATTAACATGGTCATGGTATCCAACCCAATACCTCTTTGCAAAAAGATGGCTCCAAAATGGCTTACATGCCCTATGGGCGTATGTCTTTTATGAAGTTTTGTTTGACTGTCTCTCCCCACAAAGAAATCGGTTACCCCAAAACCTTAGTCACCCAAGCGCGGCTGCAACCTAAATGCCGGGCAAGATTAGCTCTAGTAAAGTTATGTTTGTTAAGCAAATGAAGGAATTGTAGCTTTCTCTCTTCTGCCGTTTCCATTTTTTCCTTCTTTTTCGATCTTAAAATGGAAAAATATTCATCTTCTAATATTAGGTTTCTGCCGTGGCTATAGGCATTTACGGGGAATGTAAAATAGTTCGTGTTATCAAACGTTCCGTGGAGCAAAAAAGCCTTTCCACCTTTTGGCGGGGAGGCTTTTTTACTATTTGGGTAAATAAAAGACTCCCTGCCCGCCGAAACGACGTGTAGGCGGGCATCTCCCGGAGCATAAACGCTTTTTCGCGTTATGGCGAAAGAGCATTTTTTTGTCAGGGTGAATAAAGAGCCTTTACCCACAGATGTGAAACGAAACGAACTTCCTATGATATCACTTAAAAAATTGTAGAAATGTGGGGTTTTTTATTTTCCTCTTTATCCTATTTGATTAATAAATTGATTGTCAAATGGATTCACCACATTAATAATAGATAACAAGAATCAATTCAATCATGTATTTTTTGAATTCTTTTATTCTAAATATCCGGTAACAGCAAATGACATTCCAAATTCGCCCATATAAAAATTCAGATCATGATATGGTTTATGAAATTTGTTTAAAAACTGGAAATTCTGGTAAAGGTGCAGAACACCTGCACGAAGATTCCATGATTTTGGGGCATATTTATGCAGGACCTTATATCAATCTTGAGCCGGAATCGGCTTTTCTATTAGAGGATGAATTGGGTGTTTGTGGTTACATCATCGGCGCTTTAAATACACAATCATTCTTTAATAAAGTCAAGTCGGATTGGCTTCCTGACATCAGGAAACAATATACAGATCCGTCCGAAAGTTCAAAACCATGGAATAAAGATGAAGAATGTATTCATTTAATTTTTCATCCGGAAATTCCCCTATATCTACCTGATTATCCATCCCATTTACATATTGATCTTTTACCCAGGGCACAGGGAAAAGGATTGGGCAGAAAAATGATGGATCATTTTATGGCAAATATTAAAAAACGCGGTTCTGTTGGGCTACATCTGGGATTGGGTATAGAGAACCATCACGCTTTCAAATTTTATAAAAAATATGGAATGAAGGAACTGAAGAGAAATTCGGATACCATTTTCATGGGGATTTCGTTTGAATGATTTGGTGGAATAATTAATAAACAAACTGTGTGTCACATCCATTTTTTACTGGTTTTTCTGTTTTAATAATTAAACTATGTCCATATGCTCCTTTCCCATTAATGACCTTAATCATAGTTTATCTAAACATCTTAAGTTTTTACCCATATGATTAGATTAGTCTAATTCCTCAGTGTAATGGTCTCGAGAGCATCAATGATAAGGGTAGGGATTGGTTTCATAAATAGGGCTTTTATAGATGGGTGTAATTTGTGAACTTCCCACTCAATTTTCTAGTACAAGAATGAAGATTATTCAGAAAAATACCGTATTCCTTCTATTGTCTGTCAGTATAATTATTGCAAAAGATTCTCCTGATAATTGGCATTCATATTGGCTTCAATCGGGCAAAGCTATTATTATGGATGAATCAAACCAGTGGCTATTAGGGAACGCTGCAATAGCTGCATTGGGTGCCACTCAAATTGATATGAAAGTAAAAGATTATGTTCAAAAACATAAGATTCCAGATCCCATTTCTCATTTTGGTGATGAAATGGGTGGCAAATGGGGTCATTGGATTCTTTGGTCATCCATTATTACTTCATCTAAAATCAAAAAAGAGTCGAATAAAAAATTCATGTCAAAAATTCAATATTCAACTCTTGCTATGGTATCCAATGGATTAATTACCGTCAGTATGAAACGTGCATTTGGCCGTGAAAGACCGAACGGAAGTTGTTGTGATTCATTTCCCAGCGGACACACGTCTCATAGTTTTACAATGGCTTCAATTGCAAATGAACTTTACGGAAAAAATATAGGATTAATTTCATATGGACTGGCTACACTAGTTGCTGTGAGTCGAATGAATGATAATAAACATTATTTGAGCGATGTTATCTTTGGGGCAGGATTAGGCACGGCTGTTGGTCGAGCTTTTGCAATAAATTATCAAAAATTCGAAGAAACAAATATTCAGGTTGGGTTATCATCTCAAATGGCCTTGAAAATTTCAATTCCCATAAAATAATTGAATTAGTTACGGATGAATAAATGATAGCAAAAAATTGGATTGAAGCTAACAAACAAGTCGATAAGTGGAAATCAACTGGGCTAAAAGTGGTTTTTACCAATGGCTGTTTTGATATACTTCACCGGGGACATGTGGAATATTTAACCGATGCAAAAGCATGCGGTGATAAATTAGTCACAGCTTTGAACAGTGACAGTTCTGTTCGCGGTTTGAAAGGAGACTTCCGTCCTATACAGAATCAGGATGATAGAGCAGCTATTCTAGATGCATTAGCATCGGTTGATTTGGTGGTTATTTTCGATGAAGAAACACCGGCAGAAATTGTTAAAACGCTTATTCCAGATGTGTTGGTAAAAGGAGGCGATTATACACCGGAGACAATCGTTGGAGCAGATACGGTTACTGAAAATGGGGGAGAAGTAAAAATTATCCCATTTCGATCAGGGCAAGGCACAACCATTATTGTAGAAAAAATTATTAAACTTTAATTAATCGGGCTTAGCTCCGATGTAACCACTGCATGTATTCTTTAACACCTTCTTGAACTGTTTTAAAGGAGCCATCGAAACCGGTTGTGCGCAATTTAGTTAGGTCAGCTTCTGTGAAACTTTGGTAGTTGCCTTTTAATTCGTCAGGGAAGGGTATATAATTAATTTCACCCTTTCCATGATAATTGATAACGGAATTGGCAACTTCATTAAATGATTGACTATTTCCCGTACCAATATTGAAAATACCCGATATATCGGAGTGAGCCATCATCCAAAGATTTACTTTTACAACGTCACCTACAAATATGAAATCCCGACGCTGCTCACCATTGTCAAAGCCGCCACTACCTTCGAATAGTTTCGGATTTTCACCCGCTTCAATTTGATTATTAAAATGAAAAGCCACACTGGCCATGGATCCCTTATGCTGCTCTTTAGGTCCATACACATTGAAATAGCGAAAGCCAACCACTTGGCTCTCAAAGGATGATTCGTGCCGCCGAACATATTGATCGAATAAATATTTGGAATAGCCATAAATATTGATGGGATTTTCATTTTCCGGGTTTTCTTTATAAACAGTACCGTCGCCATAAGTGGCAGCAGATGATGCGTAGAAAAATGGGATTTTTCTATCCAAACAATAATGGAGAAGCACCTTCGAATATTCATAATTATTTTCCATCATATATTGGCCATCCCACTCTAAAGTGTTAGAACAAGCGCCTTCGTGGTAGAGGGCATCAATCTGGCCAAAATCGTTTCTATCTTTGATGAGAGAAATAAAATCTTTTTTGTCATAATAATCAGAAATATCCAAATCAGATATATTCCGGAATTTCCCCCCGTTTTTTAAATGGTCGACAACAATAATATCATTATGTCCAGATTTGTTTAACCCTTCAATAATATTACTGCCAATCATTCCGGCACCGCCTGTTACAATTATACTCATTTCATGTTTCTCCGAATGAATATTAAACCTAAAACAAGACCTTTAGCAACGGTTCAGTTTATCAAAGACCTAGAACAAAATTATGTTTGCTGTGAATAAAAATAAAATAAATATTATTTCCTGTTTTAACATATATTCCGGTAATTCTGAATCCAAAATTGGAAAATGTATTTATTTAAAATGAAAGAGCTTCTCTGATGAATAACAATCAATTTCATGGCATAATTCCCCCAATGGTTACGCCCCTGAAAGATTGGGATACATTAGACAATCAGGGAATTGAAAAATTAATAAATCACATCCTGAAAGGAGGAGTCCATGGACTTTTTGTTTTGGGCACAACGGGTGAAGCGCCAAGCCTAAGCCACCAGTTAAGAAAAGAAGTTATAAAGAGAACCCTTGATCAAGTCGGGACAAAAGTGCCTGTTCTTGTTGGAATTACAGATACTTCCTTTATAGAAACAATTAATATAGCAGAATTTGCTGAAAAAGCCGGGGCAAGTGCTGTTGTATTAGCGCCGCCTTATTATTTTCCAGCAGGTCAGTTTGAATTAATTGAATATATTGAACACTTGGAGCAGAGGTTGCCCCTTCCATTATTTTTATATAACATGCCCACACATACGAAAATGATATTTGAGCCTGAAACGGTGAAAAAAGCATCTGAATTACCCGGGGTGATAGGTTTAAAAGATAGTTCTGGCAATATGGTATATTTTCATCAACTCCAGCAACTCTTTAAGGATCAGGATGATTTTAAATTATTTGTTGGACCGGAAGAATTATTAGGTGAGACACTTGTTTTGGGTGGGCATGGCGGCGTGTGTGGAGGTGCAAATTTGATCCCTGAATTATATGTAAGTATGTATGAAACATCTAAAGGTGGAGATTTGAAAAAAATGGGTGAATTACATGAAAGAATTATGCAAGTAAGTTCATCTATTTATTCAGTGGGAAAATATAAATCAAGTTATTTAAAAGGTCTCAAATGTGCCTTATCCATCATGGATCTTTGTAATGATTTTATGGCAGAACCTTTCCATAAGTTCAGAGAAACGGAAAGGGGAATTATTCGCCAGCATTTAATTGAATTGGGATTACAGCCCGTTAATTAGATTGAAGTAAATCATCAATAGCATCCCGTTGTGGCAACGATGGTTCTGCTCCCAATTTTGTCACGGCTAAGGCACCGGCAGCATTAGCAATTTCCACCGATAAGTTTATACTTTTTCCGTTAGCCAACGATGCAGCAAGTACCCCACAAAACGAATCTCCAGCAGCAGTTGTATCCACTACTGAAACATCAAAAGCCGGAATCAATTTTTCTCCATCTTCATTTAATAGCAATGAGCCACGGTCTCCTAAAGTTAGGATGACAGTTTCAACACCTTTTGACAGAAGATTCTTTCCAGCAACTAGTACATCATTCTCAGTTTTTGTGGGTAATCCTGTCAAGGTTTCAGTTTCAGTTTCGTTAGGTGTGATAATATCTACTAGTTTTAATATTTGATCAGGGATTAATTGAGCAGGTGCAGGATTGAGTATGACTAAAGTATCATTTTGTTTGGCAATTTCAGCAGCTCGTTGATTGGCTTCCATGGGAACTTCACACTGCATGACCAAAACATCTGCTTCAGCAATGATTGATTCTGCCTGATTTATATTATCAACCGTAAGTGCCATGTTGGCTTGGGGAATAATGACAATACTGTTATTTCCAGACGCATCGATTAATGGCATGCCAACGCCTGTACCATTTTCATCATCCTGGATTACAAAATCTGTATTGATTCCTTCTTTTGAGAATTTCTCTAAAAATTGATTTCCGAATAAATCATTTCCTAACCTGCCAATCATCGTGACTGTTGCACCAGCTCTGGATGCAGCGATGGCTTGATTTGCGCCTTTTCCGCCAAGGAACATTCCGAATGTATTTCCAACAAGCGTTTCTCCCGTTTTGGGTCGGCGTGGTACCGTGGCGACAAGATCATACATAAAACTACCCACAACGGTTACTTGGCCCATTTATTCGTTTTCCAATTGATTTCCCAAGCTACCGCCAGGATGAAAACCATGAAAATCACTTCGATTAAATCCTTTATCCTCCGAGACTGATGATGCTAAAGCATCTCCTAATGCTATCATATTTGTTGTAGATGAAGTAGGTGCTAAACCTAAATGATCTGCTTCTTCTGTAACACAAATGTCAAGATGAACATTGCTTGCATTTGCTAATGGAGATTGAGAATCCCCTGATATACCTATTACGGTAATATTATTTTGCCTGCAGTATT
>Ga0310122_10002239_pt1 | contig 12333 bp, 6 predicted proteins | sample CB6_Bottom_1051__FD_203503 | JGI IMG/M metagenome (GOLD analysis project Ga0310122, IMG submission 203503) | Marine microbial communities from Western Arctic Ocean, Canada - CB6_Bottom_1051 | ecosystem: Environmental > Aquatic > Marine > Oceanic | place: Canada: Western Arctic Ocean | collected...
AGTTCTTTAGCGACGGCTTGCAAGGGCAAGATAAAGGGCAAAGCTCGCTGGTGTTACAACCAGAGTTTTATTGGGAACAACAAGAGGGCAATGGTAGCTTTACCTTCACGCCGTTTTACCGCCTAGACAGCGAAGACGATGAGCGAACTCATGGTGACGTTCGCGAAGCTCTATACCTAACGTATTGGGATGACTACGAACTGCGAGCCGGTGTCGGCAAGGTGTTCTGGGGTGTGACCGAATCGGCGCACTTGGTGGATGTGGTAAACCAAACCGATGCGATTGAATCGGTCGATGGTGAATCGAAGTTAGGTCAGCCAATGGTGCACTTTACCTCAATCAAAGACTGGGGAACCATCGATGCCATGTTACTGCCTTATTTTCGTGAGCGTACCTTCGCTGGGGAAGACGGTCGCTTAAGGCCAACCGTGCCTGTATCGGACGATGCGCTTTACGAATCTTCAAGAGAAGAAAAGCATGTTGATGTGGCATTGCGTTATAGCCAAATGTACGGCGATTGGGATGTCGGTTTAAGTTATCTAGGCGGCACAAATCGCGACCCTTATTACCGTGTAGAGGGCAATGGACTCAAGCCGTATTACGCGCAAATGCAGCACTTCGGACTCGATGTACAAGGTATTGTGGGTGATTGGTTATGGAAGCTTGAAAGCATTTATCGCGACAGCTACGACAACCACACCGGCGTGGTAACAGGCTTTGAATACACATGGGTTGGGGCGCTTGAATCCTATTGGGACATCGGATTTATTGCCGAATACCTGTATGACAGCAGAGGTAACAACGCCCAAACCATCGGTCAAAACGATGTATTCCTTGGAGCGCGTTTCGCCTTGAATGATGAAGACGGCACCGAAGTACTTACAGGCATCACTCAAGACTTAGATAACAGCGATGTCTACAGTGCTAAGTTGGAAGCATCAAGCCGCATCAACAACAATCTCAAGTGGCGATTGAACGCTTGGTTTTTTGAGAACGAAACCCCAGAAGACTTGTTGTTCTTCGCTCGAAAGGATGATTTTGTTGAGGTAGCGTTGGAATATTATTTCTAATGTTGGTTTGGTGGGGCGCTCTTGCTAAAGGGGGCGTCTCAGATTTAAGAAGCGCAATATTTAGAATGTTCAATGTCATCTTTTTATAAAATAGAGCAAATAATCGAATAGTCCCAAAGGTAAAATGGTTGTATTTTTCGAGTATCTATAACCTCCGAATATGCATGTAAATCGTGCTGGTGGTATCGGCCCTAAGGGATTTATGAATTTATTTAATTGGGATAAAAACTTTGAAACAGGCATTGGTGTTGTAGATGAACAACATCAATACCTTGTTGGTTTTATCAATCACTACGGAAATCTTTTGTCAGAGAATACTATCTCTATAGACGACATTAACATCGCTTTACTCGAACTCGCGCGCTATGCAGAATTTCACTTTAAAGAAGAAGAATCTTTGATGAGAGATTGCGGTGTACATGAGTTACACATTGAAGAACACATCAAAGTGCATCGTGTATTTAAGCAAGATATCTACAGTATGCAAGCTTTCATCTTAGAAGAAGATCAGGTGTCAGCACGGCAGTTATTGGACTTCCTCATTCATTGGCTTACTTATCACATCCTCGGCATCGACCAAAACATGGCGCGACAAATGGTCGCCATAGAAGAGGGTGCAACACCTCTACAAGCCTTTGAAGCAGAAAAAAAGCAGCAAGACTCTTCGATTGTCCCGCTGTTGGCGGCGCTTAATGGCCTATTTGAACAAGTATCTGAACGAAACAAACAGTTGTTACGCTTCAACCAGTTACTCGAAGACAAAGTTGAGGAACGGACTGCAGAATTGAAACGAGCGAGTAAGAAACTTGAAGAACTGTCGTTAACAGACTCACTCACTCATTTGCCTAACCGCCGTAGTGCCTTTAAACAGTTAGCGCTACATTGGCAAGACTCCAAAGAACTTGGCATGCCTTTAGTGTGCATTATGATTGATGCCGACAACTTCAAGCGCATTAATGACACCAGTGGCCATGATGCAGGCGACTTGGTGCTACAAACCCTCTCGCGTGAACTGAAAAACACGTTCCGTAATGATGATATTGTGTGTCGGTTAGGGGGCGATGAGTTCTTGGTTATTTGCCCTGACACCGACCTCAAAGGTGGCATGCACATCGCGGAAACGACTCGACAGAAAGTGTCTGAATTAGAGGTTGAAACCAGTCATCAACTTTGGATTGGCAGTATTAGTGTCGGTGTGGCTGAAATAACCCAAGAATTCGAGTCCATGAATGAGTTGGTTAAAGCCGCTGATGAGTCCGTTTATTTAGCGAAAAACGCAGGCAAAAACAGCGTTTGTTCGATTCAGATGTAGAGCTCGGTTCACTCGAGTTCGAGAGTACCGTTTACTTCAGATCTAGAACACCGCTCGCTTTAGTCTTTGAGCGCTATTCGCTTTAATTCTAGAACCTAGTTCACTTTAGTTTTTGAGTGCGACTCACTTTAAAATAAACAAGTGGAACCGGTATTTGTTCCACTTCTTCCTATTCCTCATTAATATCCTGTTAAATTTGCCGTGTTTTTAGTCAATAACTTGCTCTTTTAGCGATTCAATTTGGCATTGGTAGCGTGTTTGATTACTATGTGTAGCTATCTAAAAAAACTAATCATCCGATACGGACACTACCAACTGGTAGATGAGGAAATGATGCAACATCTAGAAGAGATCATTGCTAATGCAACGACTGCTATTGATACAGCAGATTCGTTAGTCGCACTTGATGAAGTGCGAGTTCAGTATTTAGGTAAGAAGGGTGAACTCACTCTTCAACTACAAAGCCTAGGTAAACTTCCACCTGAAGAGCGTCGCACTGCTGGTCAAGAGATCAACAAAGCGAAAGGTGCTGTTCAACAAGCGATCGCAGCTCGCAAAGACGCACTTCAACGTGCAGAGCTTGAAGCGAAACTAGCTGAAGAAACTATCGATGTGAGCCTACCAGGTCGTCGCATTGAGAACGGTGGTCTTCACCCAGTGACTCGCACAGTTGAGCGTATCGAACAGTTCTTTGGTGAGCTTGGCTTTAGCACTGAGTCTGGCCCTGAGATCGAAGATGCATTCCACAACTTTGATGCACTAAACATCGCAGACGATCACCCAGCTCGTACTGATCACGATACTTTCTTCTTCAACCCTGATCTAATGCTACGTACGCACACTTCTGGTGTTCAAATCCGTACGATGGAAAACGGCAAACCGCCATTCCGCTTCATTGCTCCGGGTCGTGTTTACCGTAACGACTACGATCAAACTCACACGCCAATGTTCCACCAAGTGGAAGGTATGTTAGTTGATGAGAACGTAAACTTCGCACAACTTAAAGGCATTCTTAACGATTTCCTTTGTAACTTCTTTGAAGAAGAAGTTGAAGTGCGTTTCCGTCCTTCATTCTTCCCGTTCACAGAGCCTTCAGCTGAAGTTGACGTGAAACGTAAAGATGGCAAATGGCTAGAAGTTCTAGGCTGTGGCATGGTTCACCCTAACGTACTTCGCTCTGTTGGCATCGACCCTGAGAAATACTCTGGTTTTGCATTCGGTATGGGTGTAGAGCGTCTAACGATGCTTCGTTACGGCGTAAATGACCTTCGTGCGTTCTTCGAGAACGACCTTCGTTTCCTTAAACAATTCAAGTAATCCGGGGCAGTCAAAACTATGAAATTCAGTGAATCTTGGCTACGCGAGTGGGTTAAACCTGCAATTAACAGCGAAGAGCTAGCTCACCAAATCACTATGGCTGGTTTGGAAGTTGACGATGTAGAACCTGTTGCGGGTGTTTTCACCGGCGTTAAAGTAGGTAAAGTGGTTGAGTGCGGTCAGCACCCAGACGCAGACAAACTACAAGTAACTAAAATTGATATCGGCGCTGTTGATGCAGACGGTAATAAAGAGCTGCTAGATATCGTTTGTGGTGCATCTAACTGTCGTCTTGGCCTAACTGTAGCAGTAGCAACAGTTGGCGCAGTACTTCCTGGTGACTTCAAAATCAAGAAAGCAAAACTACGTGGCGTTCCATCGCACGGCATGCTTTGTTCTTTCTCTGAGCTAGGTATCGACGTAGAGTCTGACGGCATCCTTGAGCTGCCAGAAGGCACAACGCTAGGTATGGACGTACGTGAGCTTCTTGAGCTTAACGACGTAACTATCGACGTAGACCTAACAGCAAACCGCGCAGACTGCTTCAGCATCCGTGGCCTTGCTCGTGAAGTTGGCGTACTAAACCGCGCAGACGTTACAGAGCCAACAGTTGACGCTGTTGCAACAAGCATTGAAGACACAGTATCTGTTGAAATCAAAGCAACTGATGCTTGTCCACGTTACCTTGGCCGTGTGGTTAAGAACGTAAACGTGAAAGCGGAATCTCCAATCTGGATGCAAGAAAAACTGCGCCGTTGTGGTATCCGTTCAATCGACCCAGTTGTAGACATCACAAACTACGTGATGCTAGAGCAAGGCCAACCAATGCACGCATTTGATCTAGCTAAGATCGAAGGCGGTATCGTGGTTCGTCTAGCAGAGCAGGGCGAAAAGCTAACACTTCTAGATGGCAACGAAGCTGAACTAAACAGCAACACACTTGTTATCGCTGACCAAAACAAAGCACTAGCAATCGCTGGTATCTTTGGCGGTCAAGATTCAGGTGTTACTACTGAAACGACTGACGTACTTCTTGAAGCGGCATTCTTCGCACCGGATCACATCCGTGGTCGCGCACGTGCTTACGGCCTTCACACTGATTCTTCTCTACGTTTCGAACGTGGTGTTGATTCAACACTTCAAGCAGCAGCAATGGAGCGTGCAACACAGCTTCTAGTTGAAATCTGTGGTGGTGAAGTTGCGCCAGTAAACGGCAGCGAATCTGAAGCTGATCTTCCTAAAGCAAACGTAGTTGCTCTACGTCGCGCTAAGCTAGACAGCCTACTAGGTCACGAAATCCCATCTACAGACGTAGTGGAAATTCTGACTCGCCTAGGTTGTGAAGTTGAAAGCACTGATGCTGGCTGGACGGCAACGTCTCCATCTTGGCGTTTTGATATCGCAATCGAGCAAGACCTAATTGAAGAAGTAGGTCGTATCTACGGTTACGATAACATTCCAAACCAAGCGCCTAAAGCGGCACTTAAAATGAATGACCACAAAGAAGCTAACCAACCGCTTAAGCGCGTTCGTGACCTTCTTGTAGACCGTGGCTACCACGAAGCAATCACATACAGCTTCGTAGAACCAGAACAGCAAAAGCTTGTTGTACCTGGTGTTGAGCCGCTAATCCTGCCATTCCCAATCTCTGCGGACATGTCAGCAATGCGTCTTGGCCTAATCCAAGGTCTACTAAACACAGTTGTTCACAACCAGAAGCGTCAACAGTCTCGCGTTCGTCTATTCGAATCAGGCCTACGTTTCATCCCTGAAGCAACTGCTGAAAACGGCATGCGCCAAGAAATGATGCTTGCGGGCGTTATCTCTGGTACTCGTGGCGAAGAGCACTGGGACATTGCAACTAACACTGTCGATTTCTTCGATCTTAAAGGTGACCTAGAAGCCGTTCTTGAGCTTTCTGCAAACGAAATCGCATACAGCTTCAAATCTGCTAAGCACCCAGCACTTCACCCAGGTCAAACTGCGGCTATCGTAGTAGACGGTAAAGAAGTGGGTATCATTGGTACTGTTCACCCAGAACTAGAGCGTAAGTTTGGTCTAAACGGCCGTACTATCGTATTCGAAATCGAATGGGCAGCTATCAACACTCGCGTGCTTCCAGAAGCAGTAGCCGTATCTAAGTTCCCTGCAAACCGTCGTGATATCGCCGTTGTTGTTGACGAAGCAGTCGCTTCTGGCGACATCGTTGAAGCGTGTATCGCTGCTGGTGGCGAATTCCTAACAGGCGCTAAACTGTTCGACGTATACGTTGGTCAAGGCGTTGAAGAAGGTAAGAAGAGCCTAGCAATCGCACTTAGCCTACAATCTGTAGAGCGCACACTTGAAGATGCAGACATCGCTGGTTCAGTAGATGCTATCGTAGCTTCAATCTCAGAGAAATTCGGCGCAGCACTTCGCGACTAATCTCTTCTGAAAGATAGAAAAACCAAAGGCCTCGCATTGCGAGGCCTTTTTTGTTTTTTTTCGAGTAAGAAGCAGAGGTAGTAACTCCTAATTGAACAAATATGTTTTAAGATATTCCAAAAAAACTGATATGTCGGATAACCACTGCTATTCCAAAATACGTGAATTACCTACAGTTAAGTGAAGTAGTTCACTCTTCCTAAACTAACGTGCCTATACAGGGGGATTACGAATCCCTCATAATTTCTATACAAAGCAATGAGTAGAGGTGTATCGTTCATTCTGATCTAATGAATTTAGCCCCAAAAAACCGACAAAATAGAATAATAGGGAGCCCTAAGGGTGTGCGAAAGTTTAGAACATTGTACCTTTTGGTTGAAAAATTAAAATATCATTTAACTCCCTTAATACCTATATTCTTTGCAACGTCTCTTTTGAACTTAGTTAGGCTTCTTTCTTCTAGATTACCTTCAAATAATTCTTTACCAAAGATATCCTTCCTCAACTCCGTAGTTGGAATATTCAATTGTCGGGACATTTCTAGTATTTTAGAATCACTATACCTTCTCTTTTTATCAATTATCTCAACAATTTCATTCTTATGAAAAGAATATCTACCTATTAACTTGAATATTCTTTTATAGTTTTCAATATTTGGATTAGACTGGCCAAGATCAATAACAAAATCTTTGTTACCTCTAGTTGTATGAATGCTTTTTCGATTATAGAATAACACTCTAAACTTCATTAGTTCATGTAAATTAAAGTCACTTGAAGTAGGGCTTAACGAAGATAAGCCACTACCATTCAAAATATCACTCGACCCTTTGAACTTACAATTGCACGAATAGCATGATGGTACAAAATTATATAAGCATAATGAAAATACTGGATGAGTTGCTTTGTCCAATACGTGATCAAGAGTAAAGTGATTTTGCGCACTTACTATTTCCATTGCTTTCAAACTTTCTTTTGAATTACATGGAATATTTAGTTCATCAATTGAACTAATAGCATGTCTTTGTATTAATATTTTATCGGCAGTCCTAGGCCCTATATTTTTTACTTTCATCAAATCTAAAGCAGACGCTCTTTTTGTAAAGTCCAAACTATCATGATAGTCATCGATATCGCGAAATCCATTGACAAAGTCTATATTACAATAGTAGCAAGTTTTTAAGTTTAAATTATCTCTGTTTACATAAAAGAACTTTGCGATATCATCACGGTATGATGTAAAGCCACTTTTATCATAGTTAAATAATTTACTCATCCATGCTAGTTCAGATGTTGTAACGCCAATTAAATCTAAACGAGCTCTAAAATCCAGTAGAAAATTAAAGTCACCAACGAGTAACTCATCCAAGTTAAAGTTCATTGGTGAAAACTTTCTCAAGCTAAAAAATCTATTTATTAATCCACGCTTATGAATGGATATATTTAAATATTTAATGTAATCAGCATTAAATTTGTTTTTATCATTAGGATAATTAATTGGTATCAAAATCATTCCCTTGCAATAATCTTAACTCTTCTTGAAGCTCTATAATTCTTCTTTGTTTATGTGAATCAAAAAAATCAAGTTTCCTTCTTATATCTTCAAGATGGTTTGTAAGAATTCTTTTAATATATTCTTCTCCGATATTTGATACTACAAAATCAAACATTGATTCTTTTAATCTAAATTCACTTTTCAATGAATCCATATCTTCGCATAACAAAACTTTATCATGAAATTCAACAACTTGTTCAATACACGATAGTGAAAACTGACCAATAGAATTATCCATAAAGAACCCTGAAACCAAGAGTTCATGTATATTAGCACCAAAGGTTTTTATTTTATCTTCTTTAATTAAAGGCAAGGATTTTTCTGTTGGAGAATCTTTTGTTAAAAATAGAACTCTACTTTCAGTAATGTCTGATATTATGAATGGTGAGTGAGTTACAAATATAATATTGAGTGCGAAAATACCTCCTACATCGATCTTACTTATACCATCAATAAGATCATTAATGTAATTCCTTTGTAGTTCAGGGTGAAAGTATAGCTCTACTTCATCAAGTATTAAGTTTACATATCTATAGTTGATTAATTCACTATGTACTGAAGCTATATTGTTTAAATGATAATAAATTGAGTTAAGTGTATATATTTTTTGCTTTTCACCAGAGCTAAGAGATTGAAAGCTAATGTTTTCATCTAGGATGATATCTATATTAAAACAAGATGGTGGAACCAAATTGACACTTTTTAATGATGAATCAATCTTTTTCTTGTTAGATATATAATCTGTATATTCATCGAGTGATAATTTTACACCATCTGTAAAACTAAAATCATCATAGCCTGAGAATCTATCTTTTAGTAAATTTAGGGCTTGGTTTAATTTAAATGTTATATGACTGTTATCCTTAGACAATTCTGTGAGAAAAGCTCTCAAATTATTGAATCTTAATGTATCTTGATCATAATATTCATTGTACAATTTGTAAGTTATAGAAATGTTTATCAATTTTTTAAATATGTACAGCTCCACATAATCTTCTATGGTTTTACATTGTTGAGTATTAAGTTTAGGAATCCTTGAACTAGAAATGTCGAAAAAATCTCTAATTAAATACAATGATTCAATTATAATGTTGCTAAAATCATCAAACAAAGTTTTATGACCACTGATAGTTTTATATACATATTTAAACTTTGAATAATCTAGCTTGAGCTTAATTCCAGTGGCATAATTATACTCGCCTAACTTCCTATGATTATTAAATACAGAGTCATCAATATTGGGTTCCAAGAGGTTTACAAGTAACCTTTGTTTAACTAACATTTCCTGTTGATTCACATCGATATTCCCTTTTTCTCTAAAAGGTTCAATGACAATTGGGGTTTGATATGCATCATTCTTGTGGAATAATTTATTTAGCCAATCATCTTTATCGTTGTTATCGCTGCAATTCATTGCATGCTGAGAGTAGTTAATCGAGATCGTATAAAATAAATTAGATAGTTCTAAATTAGATATTTCATTATTTTCATTGGGTATATAAATACCATCTTTGAAATTGTATGAAATGGCACTTATATTCTTACCTTCAATTCTTATGCAATAAAATATATCTAACTTTACATATAGTTCGACATATACATCGTCGGCATAGAAGACATCTAATTTCCCATCTGATATTCGGTGAGATAGATTGTTAATAGCGACATATACAAGCTCTGTTAGTGTGCTTTTCCCGGTGCCATTTTTACCGACTATTGCGCTAATATTTATATTCAACCCTTCAATGCTATGTAGGTTAAAGTCTTCCTTTGGGTTGTATATAATACTTCCATCTTTAATTGTATAGGAGTCGTTTAATAAATAATACTCATTTGACTTTAGTGTTTTTAAATAGGAATCATTACATCCATCCAATGGTCTTATGGCTACGATTCCAAAAGAAGCAATTTGGCTAGCACCACTTTGAACTTGATCTATAGTACTGCTCTCTAATTTACTTTCTATTGATTTGTTTAAGCTTTTAGGTTCATCAAAACTCTTACAGCTTTCGGATAAATCATAATAATTTTTACTGTAAGCCTCATCATATGAATATATAGATAGCTCAATATACTTATTTGTATTCTTCTCTGTTATTAATTCTAAATATTCACTAGTTTCATTTGGAACTTTTTTCATAGCTCCGTTTGCTATCAGAATACTAGTAGTATTTTTATCCAATGGCATGAAGTTTCTATAATTTATCCAGAATAAAAACATCGTAAAACTAGGAATTCCAACCCCGTACCAACTTTTAACCATCTCCAAGTCAAAATCAAATATTTCGCCTTTGGTTACTGCATTATTGAAGACTTCCCATACTACTTCCTGAACGCATGGTTCCCTACCTACTAAGATATTTCCGCCATACATAGAAGGGCAACCCCTGAAGTCAATGCTATTAAACGGCACAAATCTAACATCACAATAATTACATAGAGTTGCGAAAAACAAATTTATTCGATTAACCCTTTTTAATGTGCTAATTTTTAATGTATTAAAACTAGAAAATACATCAATAGGGTCCAAATCAATCCTATTTTTTGACCAGGGGTTTAATTCGTAAAAATTATCATGTTCTAAGTCAATTAGTTTAATTAGTTTGGATGATGATTCCTTTTTATTTTCCAAGTAAAATTTAGACAGCATTCTCGCTAGACATGTATAGACATCGTACCATTTTACCTCAAGGTTAGTTATATCTACGTTTTTACTTATAACACTAAAGAATGTCAAAATATTAGAATCTGAATATTTGTAGATCAATCGATATTCATCTACAGTTACATAGAAATAATTTAAACTTGTATTTATTGGCTTCTCACGATACTTGAGTTCTTTTAAACCATCAGAAAATGATAACGAATCAAAAAAATCAGTTATCCTAACTAAATCATCCGATTTAATATCTGATAATGAACGTTTCGCTTCCAATGTTATAACTATTTTATTTTCCAAATTAAGCCTATTTTAATCTAATAATATTTTCTGCATTATATACAATGATTAATCATTACATAAGGCTCTCTTTTAGTTTTTGGCGAATTTATGTTTCTTACTGCCAACTTACGCTTGATACACTTATTGTCGGCCTACAGTATTCCTTACTTCTCCCGCTCAATACTATCTTACAACACTAACGCAGCGGCGTTGCTGTATAGTGATTAACCAACTACTCCAATATTGGTAGTGGTCAAGTAAAACTGGCCACAGTTTTATAAGGAAACCAGAACTGTCGTTCTGATTCATTTGGTGTTAATCCACCATTGTATTGATGGGGACGATGCTGGTTCTTATTAAAAAATCCTCTACACCTTTATAGGTAAGGACTTCTCAATAACTATATTAACGTTTGAGCCTCAACCAGGTAAGCGTTACAAAAGGTTTTTATGTCAAATTATAACCTAGTAAATTGAGAGACTAATCGGCCGTATTACATAACGCGGCAAAAATGAGTTGGTTAAGTCACCATCACGGACAGCTTATCTATCTAAATCACTATTGACCTGTCTACAGCTTCACACTTTATAGTGACTATATTGATTGAGAGGGACGCTTTCTGTGTTCTCTCCAAAGTAAGTAGAGAGACACTATGAAACGTTTAATTCTAAATATCACACTATTGGTATTCATGGCGCTTGGTAGCGTTAATGCCATGGCTCATGATTCAACGGTTAAGTACGGTATTGCGATATCTCACGATGGTGAGCAAATTGCGTATGGCAAAAGTGGAAGTGGGGATACGGCGCTGATCTTCATTCATGGTTGGAGCTTAGACAGTAGGCTGTGGAAAAACCAAGTAAATGAGTTTTCAGAACAGTACCAAGTGATCATTATGGACTTAGCTGGGCATGGTAATTCGTCGTTCAACCGCGAAGAGTACACCATGGTTGCGTTCGCTGAAGACATCAAAGCCGTCATTGAGAAAGAGCAACTCGAATCCGTCATTTTAGTCGGCCATTCAATGGCGGGTGGCGTTATTGCAGAAGCCGCTAAACTGATGCCGAAAAGAGTGAAGGGCATTATTGGTGTCGACACCTCGCAAAACGTCGCACTAGCGGTTTCACAAAGCGACCTAGATGCAATGACCGAACCGTTTGAAGCAGACTTCCAAGCGGGCATTACTATGTTCGTGAGAGACTCGTTACCAAAAGACGTAGACGCAGATTTACTTTACTGGGTAACGCAAGACATGGCCTCAGCACCGCCAGCTATCGCGATAAACCAGTTCCGCCATTATCTAGGCCAATACGTAACAGGCGAAGCACACCGCGTGTATGAGAACGTGAATGTGCCAGTCATATTGGTCAACGCCCGCCTATGGCCAACCGATTCAGAAGCGAACAAGAAACACATCAAGGATTACAGTATTTACTACATCGAAGACTCAGGCCATTTCCCAATGCTCGAGCAACCACAGCAGTTTAACACAACGTTGATGAAAGCGGTGAAATCAGTGAAGTAGGGCGGTTGTGGTTATTAGATAGATAAAATTAAGGCCTCGCGTGTGCGAGGCCTTTTTTGTTAGTTTGTACCGTCCTAAATATGGTTGACACATTTCCAACATGAAATTGGAGAGTGTCATGAAAACAACAAGTAGACGTACTCAACGAGATTATTCTCTTGCCTTTAAATTGGCAGTCGTAAGCCAAGTTGA
>Ga0310122_10002240_pt1 | contig 12333 bp, 8 predicted proteins | sample CB6_Bottom_1051__FD_203503 | JGI IMG/M metagenome (GOLD analysis project Ga0310122, IMG submission 203503) | Marine microbial communities from Western Arctic Ocean, Canada - CB6_Bottom_1051 | ecosystem: Environmental > Aquatic > Marine > Oceanic | place: Canada: Western Arctic Ocean | collected...
CAACGCCGCGCGAGTCGGGCTGCAGACCGGGCAGTTCGCGTAAAACGAGTCGAACCGCATGCCGTCGGCCATGAGCGAGTCGATGTTGGGCGACTGTAAATCCTTCGCGCCGTAACAGGAAAGATCGCCGTACCCGAGGTCATCGACGAGGATGATCAGGATGTTCGGCTTGTCGGCGGCGAGCGAGCTGGCCGGCTTGGCCAAGCCGAGTGCAGCCAAGGCAACCAGCGTCGTGCGAAAGAGTTTGGACAGGTTCACGGGCGCAGCATGCAACAGCGCTTGGCCAAGGGCAAGTTTGGGGATCGGGAAACGCCAGGGTGACCACGGCAAATACGAAGCAAACTACCGTTGCTGCCTTCCGGCCCTGGCGGGGTTCGTAAGTCCGCACTCCGTGGGCCCTGACACGCGCAACGTATCGCCTTGCCAAGCGCGACTCAAGGCAATTGACCGCACCTTGGCCAAGCCGGCGCGGATTGGTGTTGGACGCTCCCAGATGAGTTGGCTATCGTCCGCGGGTCAACTGTTCATGAATCAATTTATCGTCACATCCATCGCAGCCGCTCTGCTGGTGGGCTGTACCACCTGCCCCACTCAACAAGCATCAACCGCAACGGTCGAGCCGCCGACTGTTTCGATTCACCAGGCCGCGTGGAAGGGCGACGTCGAATCCATCAAACAACACTGGGCCGCTGGCACGGATGTCAATGCGGCGAACAACTGGAACGCAACCCCACTGCACTACGCCACCCGCTCGGGCCAGACCGCAGCCGCCAATCTGCTCGTCGCCAAGGGGGCAAAGGTCGATGTGAAAAACAACGAGGGCGTCACTCCGCTGCATTACTCGGCCTCGGGCGGGCACTGGGCCATCGCTGCTTTGCTCATTTCCAACGGCGCGAAGGTCAATGAAAAAGATGCGGAAGGCCTGACGCCCCTGCACCGCGCCGCCCGCGGCGGACACTGGCAAACGATCGATCTGCTTGTCGCCAACGGCGCGGAGGTGAACGCAAAGAACAGCGCCGGGTTGACCCCTTTGGAGTTGGCCAATGAGAAAGCAGCCGAAGTCCTTCGCGGTCACGGCGGCAAATCCGCTGGCAAACTCGGCGCTCTCTCCGATGATGCCGCAAACGGCAACGTCGAGGCTGTCAAGCGGCACTTGGCCGGTGGCGCGGATGTCAATGGAAAGGATGACCTCGGACGAACCCCGCTGTACCGCGCGGCGTACAACGGCCACACGGAAATCGCCGGACTGCTCCTCGCCAAGGGTGCGGATGCCAATGCCCGCGATGAAAACGGATGGACCCCCCTGCACGGCGCCGCCTACAAGGGGCATCTTGAGATCGTCGCCGCGATGGTCGCCAAAAAAGCGGAGGTAAACGCAAAAGATATGGATGGCGACACCCCGCTGGACTGGGCCAAAAACAAACCCGAAATCGCCGACCTCCTCCGCAAACACGGCGGCAAAACGGGTGCGGTATTGAAAGCTGAAGGGAAATAGGGGATGAATTGACAGTGCTTGGCCAAGCGTGAATGTTTGCCCGGCCATGGAACCACCCGCTGCCAACTCGACCAAGCGCCACCGCCGGCTTGGCTTGGTTTTGTTCGCGGTGTTTGCCTTGGCGATGGTGATGGGGCCGGGGCCGGGATTGCGCCTCGTGAACCCCGAGCCAACCGCCGCGCGAGAGAGCCTGCTCTTTCTCGGACTGCCGGTGATTTACGCCTGGGGGTTGTTTTGGTACGGCGTGCAGGCTGCGGTGGTGGTGACGGCTTGCCTCACCATTTGGAAACCAAGCGACGATTGATGGACACCGCCGCGACAACGGACCTTGGCTTGCTCCCGCACTTTTGCCTCGCGGGCTATCTGCTTTTTCTGCTCGGGATCGGTCTCTGGGGTTTCAGCAAACGCCAGGCCGGCGAGGAGGACTACTATCTCGCCGGGCGCGGCCAAGGCTGGATGCTTTCGTCACTGACGATCATGGCCACGTTTTTCAGCTCGGCGGCGATGCTGGGCGCGCCGGGGATGGTGTACAAGGAGGGCGTCGTGTTTGCGTTGTTCGCGCTGAACGTCCCGCTGAGCGGCGCGATGATCTACGTGCTCGGCAATCGCATCCGCGAACTCGGCCGCACGCACGGTCACGTCACCCCGGCCGACCTGATTTGCAACCACTACGGCAGCCCGGTGGCGCTGCGGTGCCTCGTGGCGCTGATCGGTTTTCTCTACGCCGTGCCATACGTCGTCATCCAGATTCAAGCCGGCGGGATTATTTCGAGCCAACTTTTCGGCGGCGAACACGCGTTCGAGATCGGCGCCTGCCTGCTGTCGCTCGTGACGATGCTTTACATCATGATCGGCGGCATGCGCAGCGTCGCGTGGACCGATGCGCTGCAGGGCACGCTGCTGATGGGCGGAATGCTGCTGGCCGGTGCCGCCGCCGTGGCCGCCCTCGGCGGGCCATCTGCTTTTTTCGAAAAAGTCGCCGAGTTGCCGCGCACATCCCTCTCCGTCCCCGGCACCACCGGCTCGTTCACACCGGAAAAACTGTTCACGCTCTGCATCTTCGGCGCGCTCGGCTCGATGATTCAGCCGGCGCAGTGGATGCGTTTTTACGCGGCCAAATCGGCCAAGGCGCTCCGGCGCAGCGCCGTCATTTTTGCGCTTGGCCTGACGGCCTGTTTTTTGTTCGGCGTGATGCTGGTCGGCTTGGGCGGCCAAGTGCTTTATCCCGTGGCCAAGCCGAGCGCCGACGGCGCATTCGAATACCAAATGCAAATCGACGGCCAAGCGGTCGCCGTCAGCGAAGCCGACTTGGCCAAGCGCTTGGCCAAGGGCGGCAAACCCCTGCCCCACCCCGACGTTGGCGCCGGGCCGCGTGACTTCGATCAAATCATGGTCGTCGTGCTCAAGCGCCACCTGCCGGAGCTGCTTGGCCCGGCGGGACTGCTGCTGGCCACGCTGGTGATCATCGCGATCATGGCCGCAGCAATGAGTACCGCCGACAGCAATTTGCACGCGCTCAGTGCGGTGATCACCCGAGACATTTACGCCGGAATCCTGCGGCCAAGCGCCTCGGAGAAAAGCCGGCTGTGGGTCGGGCGCGGCGTGATCGCAGCGGCGACGCTGCTGGCGCTGGGCATGGTGTTCGTCAGTCGCAGCAGCGAGAGTTTCGACCCGATCGGGATGATCATGCCGATGAGCCTTTTGGCGATCGCCTTCTCAAGCCAACTGCTGCCGGTGACGTTTGACGTGCTGTTCCTCAAGCGCGGCTCGAGGCAGGGAGCCATCGCAGGAATCGTCGCCGGAATGCTGGTCGTGCTGATGTTCAGCCCACTGCTCGCGATCATCACCGGAAGCGACTCGGCGGCGGTGGGCCTGTTCGCCCGCCTCAAGCAAATCGCTGACATCGGCTTCTGCGGCGTAGTGGTGAACGTGACCGTGTTCGCGCTGCTCAGCGCAGTCAACCGCCGGTAGGGACGGCTGTCACAGCCGTCCGCAAACGATCAAACCAAGACCCGGACAGCTGGAACAGCGATCCCTCCCTCACTGTCATTTTTTTAGCTTGGCGAGTTTTTTGCGGAGGCGTTTGGATTGTTTGTCGTTGAGGATTTGCCACACGGCCAGGCCGTTGCCGACGAGTTCCCATTCGTCGAATTCCCAGACGACTTTTTTGTCGCGGGTGATCTCGAAGATTTGCGGGTTGGCTTCGCCGGCGTGGCAGTTGCCGATGATGAAGTTTCCGTTTTTGAGTTCCTGCAACGCAGTCATCCAGCCCAAGCCAATGTCGGTGCCGGAGACTTTGTCCTTGATTTCCCAGACGACTTTTTTATCGGGCGTCACCTCCACCACGCTGTGGCCGCTGCCGGATGCGATCAGCGTGTTGCCGTTCTTCAACCGGATCGCGCCGTAGCAGCGGGTGTTGATGAGGTATTCCCAAACGATCTCGCCCTTGCGGTTGTATTCGGTGACAACGCCCGGGTTCTCGGAGGTGACGAGGTGGTTGCCCTCCGGCGTAAAGCGCACCCAGCGCGTGTGCTGGCGGCCGTCTTTTTTCATCGGAATCTCGTGGACGATCTTGCCGTTTTTATCGACCTCGATGATGCGCCCCACCCCGCTTTCCACGATCGAGGTGTTGCCGTTTTTGAGCCGAGCGAAAGCGTGCACGTCCACCCGCTTGCCCTTGTTGCCGTTCATCGAGGCGGAGTCGTAGGTCCAGACGACTTTTTTGCCGAGCGTCAACTCGGTGAGCTTGGTCCAACTGTCGTGATAGAGGATGTTGCCGTTGGGCAGCAGGTGCACGTCGTGGTGGCCGGCGTGGCCTTGCTGCGGGCCGGCAGTCTTGTGCGACCAAATCACGTCGCCGTCGCGGTCGGTGATGGCGATGATGTTTTTGCCGTACGATGCGCTGACCAAAACCAGGCGCTCGGCCTTGGCCGCGACGGCGATGAGCAACAACGAGAGGACGAGGAGGAAACGGAGATTGGCTTTCACGCCGGGGAAATTAGTCGCTTGGCCAAGCGGCGTCGAGCGCGGGCGTTCTCCATCAGCGAGTCGTTGGAGTGAGCGGGAAAGCCAATGGCAGTTGCGGGCGTTCACCCTCATCCGGCCTGCGGCCACCTTCTCCCTGAGTGAGAAGGAATCAAGCCGGACGCGCTTGGCCGGACTCCCTCTCCCAGCGGGTGAGGGGCGGGGTGAGGGAGGACGCAAGACAATCACAGGGCCACGCGGCACACTGTTCAACCTCCGGAATGAAAATCAGCGGAAGAGGCGTCTCTCGAGGCGGTTGCTGTCGTCGCCCAAGCCCACGCTGGGCATGGCCTTGAGCGAGAAAACCAGACTCACGCTGAAGTCGTCCTTGCCGGAGCGATGATCCCGAAGGCGGAAGCGCAACGCCGCCGTCGCGCTGGAGAAGTCGCGGTACACGCTGTAGCTCTGCTCCTCCATCGTGCCGTCGCTGGCCTCGAACTGGTGAATCATCCGGAACCCCCACTCCTCGTTCAGGCGATAATAGAAGCGACTGAACAACAGGTCGTTGCCCCAGCGCCAGTTGGCGTCGATTTGCTGCTGGAAAAACGGGTCGTACGGGTAACGCTCCCGCAACTCGCCCGGTGACAAATCGCGGAGGTAGCGGTGGCCAAGCGTCCAACTCCAGCGGTCGTTGGGCAGCAGCGAGATCGTGTGGTTCGCCTCGTTGAGCAGGCGGTCGTTCGGATCGAATCGCACCTCGGAACCGACCAGCAGCCACAAGCGCGGCTTGAGTTCCAAGTCGGAGTAAACGTCATTGAAACGCGACTCGCCCCTGTTGGTTTCCAATCGCCAATCGGTGAACAGTTCCCAGTTTAGCAAGTCATCGACTTGGCCGTTGCGCTTGGTTTGCAGTCGGTTCCGAATGCCCAAGCGCACGACGTTGCGCGAGTCGATGTTATCGATTGAGTTGTAGTCGGGGAAATTGATCGGCCGCAGGCGCAGCGTTTGCAGTTCGCGGTCGAATTGCGGCAACTCCCACGGGCGCTTGGCCGGCTCCGGCACGTAAATGTAATTGGCCAATGGCTGCACGATGTGCCGCAGACCATTGACATCGAGCATGCTGCTCGACGCGTTGGCCCACGTGCTCGACGCTTTGAACGACAACTCGACGCCGGCGTTGAACACGGAGCGATCCATCCCGCCCGCTTGGCCAAGCGCGGGATCGCCGCCGGACGTCGCGCCGTAATGCGTGAGCCGGACACCGGCGTGCGGCGTGACGTTCAGCCAGCCGAAGTAGGTGCGCGGCAGGAGCAGTTGCTGGTGTGTGTCGGCGCGGAACGCCTCGTAGTCGTACAGGCCAAGGTCGGTGTCGGCCGGACGAAACCGGAAGTGGCTGACCGTGGTTTCGCTCTCGTAAAAAACCGGCGTCGCGCCGAGTCGCTGACGAAGGCCGGTCACGCGAATCTCCGGCAACCGCTCGACGGTCTGGTAAAAGTCATCGACCCGAGGCTGGGCCAGCAGGCTGACGCTGAAGTTGCGCCAATGCTTCGCCAACTCGATGTGCGACGCCGGCTGCGGGTTGCGGCGATATTGGCTCTCGAAAAAGTCGCGGTTCACGAAAGCGTCGCTCTGGTCCTGCAACACGAGCTTGGCCGTGAAGTCGGGCCGGAGGTTGACCGAGTGATAAAGGCTGAGCCGGTGCCGGTTGTTGCGGTCGGTGAAGTCGGCGCTGCGGGAGTGGCGGCCCGCGCCAGCGGTGGGATCGCGGTCGTCGAGCAGGTAAACCGACGCCTCGCCGCTGCCGGCTTGGCCGAGGTCGTAGCGCGTGTCGAGGCCGGCAGCCCAGCCCCGGCGCGTGCGGTAGTCGAGTTGCGCCTCGCCGCTCAGCCGGTCGCTCAAATGCCAATCGTACGATCCCTCGAAAAACAGGCCGTAGCGGCTTCGATAACCGGGCGTGAGGCTCCATTGGCTCGGCGGCTGATCGAGTCGGCGGCGGTAGTACGGAAAATAAAACACCGGGACATTTCCGGCGTAGAGCGTCGCGCCCCGGGCCTCGACATATTTGCCGGGGACGATGCTCAAGTGGCGGGTGCGGAGGCGCAGCACCGGGTCGGAGCGGTCGTCGGTGGTCAGCCATGCGTCGACGACCGAGTAGCGGTTGTTCGTGGCGTCGCCCTTGATGTAAGTACCCTCGACGAAGAACGGTGCCTGTCCCGCGCGGAAATTGTCGGTCTGCAACGTGCGGGATTGAAAGTTGTAAACCAGCCTGTCGGCGGTGATGACGCGGTCCTGGTTTTGCAGCGTGACGTTGCCCTCGGCAAAAATCTCGCCGGTGGCTTGGTTGAGGCGGCCGCGATCGGCGAGGATGAAGGCGCGCTCGCCCTGCTCCTCGAACGTGATGCGGAAACGGTCGTTCAAAATGACCAACCCTTTGTCGAGGTCGTAGTCGAACTCGCCCGGCTCGAGTGACTCGATCTCCCACACCGACTCGCCCGGCGACGCCGGTTCGGCCGCCCGGACGGCGCTTGGCCAAGCGACGAGCAGCGAGAGAAAAAAACAAGCCGAACGGAGATACATCAACGGGCGTTGAGTTAAACAGAGGCCAACCCGCCTGCCAAGCCGGAGTTGCCCTTGGCCAAGCGGCGGGAGGTGGGGATGGCTGTCCCCAGCCGTCCGGTTCGGGTTTGTCTCGGACGGCTGGGACAGCCATCCCTACCTGCAAAAAAGGGCGAGGCATTTTCTGCCTCGCCCTTGGTTTGCTGTTTTTGGAACAGCTTGAATTACATCATGCCGTGGTCGTGACCACCGCCCGCCGGCATGGGCGGATCTTTCTCGGGGATCTCGGTGATCAGGCACTCGGTGGTGAGCAGCAATCCGGCGATGGAGCCGGCGTTTTGCAGCGCGATACGGGTCACCTTTTTCGGGTCCACCACACCGGCCTTCACCATGTCCTCGTACTTCTCGGTCGCGATGTTGAAGCCGATGTTGCCCTTCCTGTCCAGAACTCCCTGGACAATCACGGCACCCTCGAGGCCGGCGTTCGCGGCGAGAGCGCGGAGCGGGGATTCCACGGCGTTGCGGATGATGGTGACACCGATCTGCTGGTCGCCTTCGAGTTGCAGCTTGCTGATGGCCGGGCGGGTGCGCAGCAGGGCCACACCACCGCCGGGAACAATGCCCTCCTCCACTGCGGCGCGGGTGGCGTGCAGGGCGTCCTCGACTCGGGCTTTCTTTTCCTTCATCTCGGTCTCGGTGGCCGCACCGACGTTGATGACGGCCACACCGCCGGCCAGCTTGGCCAAGCGCTCCTGCAGTTTCTCGCGATCGTAGTCGGAAGTGGTCTCCTCGATCTGGCGGCGAATCTGGTTCACACGAGCCTGAATCTCGGAGGACTTGCCACCGCCCTCGACCATCGTCGTGTTTTCCTTGTCCACGACGATACTCTTGGCGCGGCCAAGGTCGCTCAAACCGACGGACTCGAGCTTGATGCCGAGATCCTCGGTGATGCAGCGGCCGCCGGTCAGGATGGCGATGTCCTCGAGCATGGCTTTGCGGCGGTCGCCGAAGCCGGGCGCCTTGACGGCGGCGATGTTCAGCGTGCCACGAATGCGGTTCACGACGAGCGTGGCCAAGGCCTCGCCCTCGACGTCCTCGGCGATGATGAGCATCGGCTTGCCGGTCTTGGCGACCTTCTCGAGCAACGGGACCATGTCCTTGAGGGTGGTGATTTTTTTCTCGTAGATGAGAATGTAGGCGTCCTCGAGGCGACACTCCATGGAATCGGGGTCAGTGGCGAAGTACGGCGAAAGGTAGCCCTTGTCGAACTGCATGCCCTCTACGACGTCCATGGTGGTCTCGATGGACTTGGCCTCCTCGACGGTGATGGTGCCGTCCTTGCCGACCTTGTCCATGGCGTCGGCAATGATCTCGCCGATCTCCTCGTCCCAGTTGGCGGACACGGTGGCGACCTGCTTGATCTCCTCCTTGTCCTTCACCTTCTTGGCTGCCTTGTCGAGCGCCTTGACGGCGGCATCGACCGCCTTTTGGATGCCTCTCTGGATGGCGATCGGGCTCGCACCGGCGGTGACGTGCTTGAGGCCGTCGCGGAAGATGGCCTCGGCCAAGACGGTTGCCGTGGTGGTGCCGTCACCGGCGGCGTCGCTGGTGTTGCTCGCCACTTCGCGCACCATTTGGGCGCCCATGTTTTCGTACGGATCCTCGAGGTCGATCTCCTTGGCCACGGTGACACCGTCCTTGGTGACTGTGGGGGAGCCGAACTTCTTGTCGAGAACGACGTTGCGGCCCTTGGGGCCGAGGGTCGCGGTCACGGCCTTGCTCAGGATGGAAACACCCTTCAACAAGGCTTGCCGCGCGGACTCATCAAACTTCAGTTGTTTTGCTGACATAGTTAATTATTCCTTTCAAAAATTATCCAACGATTGCGAGGATGTCGTCGGAATTCAAAATCTTGAGTTCCTTGCCATCGACCTTGATTTCGGTGCCGCCATACTTGCTGATCAACACCTTGTCGCCCTTCTTGACCTCGAAGGCAATCTTGTTGCCATTGTCGTCGGTCTTGCCAGTGCCCAATGCCAATACCTTGGCTTCGGTGGGTTTTTCCTTGGCAGAATCCGGGATGATAATACCACCCTCCGATTGCTGCTCCTTGTCCTCGATCGGCTCAACAATGATGCGATCGCCGAGCGGTTTTAGTTTTAGTGCCATGTTTGTTTTTTTCTAACTTATTTTGGTGTTCCCGCACGAGGCGGGAAAGTTTGTCGCGCCGGATAGTCAGGACCACCCGGTCCCGGCCAAGCGCGGCTAAAATCCTAGTTCGTCTTTTCCTCCACGACCTCGGCGTCGATGATCGGCCCCTCGTCTTTCTTGGCCGGTTCGTCATCATCGGCTGGGGCAGCGTCGCCGCCTGGCTCCGCTTGGCCAGCCGCTTGGGCTTCCTGCGCGGCCTTGTAAATATCGGCGGAGGCGTCCTGCACGACTTGCTGCAGCTTCTCGCTGGCAGCCTTGATCGCGTTGGCGTCTGAGCCTTTCAGCGCGTCCTTCAACTCATCGTTGGCTGACTCGAGCGCGCTCTTTTTGTCGCCGGAAATCTTGTCGCCGTTTTCCTTAAGCAGCTTTTCAGTCTGGTAGGCCAGATTGTCGGCGTCGTTGCGGAAGTCGACCTCTTCGCGGCGTTTTTTATCTTCGTCAGCGTGCGCCTCGGCGTCCTGTTTCATTTTCTCAATGTCTTCCTTCGAGAGGCCGCTGCTGGCGGTGATGGTGATTTTCTGCTCCTTGCCAGTGCCGAGATCCTTGGCGCTGACGTTGAGGATGCCGTTGGCGTCGATGTCGAACGTCACCTCGATCTGCGCGGTGCCGCGCGGTGCTGGTGGAATCTCGGTCAACTGGAATTTGCCAACGCTCTTATTGTCATTGGAAAACTCGCGCTCGCCCTGCAGCACATGAATGTCCACGGCGGGCTGGTTGTCGGCGGCGGTGGAGAAAATTTGAGATTTCTTGGTCGGGATGGTGGTGTTGCGCTCGATGAGCTTGGTCATCACCGAGCCCATCGTCTCGATGCCCAGAGAGAGCGGCGTGACATCAAGCAGCAGCACATCTTTGACGTCGCCCTTCAAGACACCGCCCTGAATCGCTGCGCCAACGGCGACCACTTCGTCAGGGTTCACGCCTTGGTTCGACTTCATTCCGACGATGGCCTCGGCGGTCTCGACCACCTTGGGCATGCGGGTCATTCCGCCAACGAGGACAAGATCTTTAATCTCGGAAGCAGAGACTTCGGCGTCCTTCAAGCAGGCCTCCACCGGCCCGTTGATCCGATCAAACAGCGGCTCGCATAACTGCTCCAACTTGGCGCGAGTCATCTGCAAGTTGATGTGCTTCGGCCCGCTGGCATCTGCGGTGATGAACGGCAGGTTCAAGTCGTAGCTCGTGGAACTGGACAGCGAAATCTTGGCCTTCTCGGCTTCCTCCTTGATGCGCTGCAAGGCGTCGGGTTGGTTCCGAAGATCCATCCCGTTTTCCTCCTTGAAACTGTCGAGCACCCAATCGATGATCGCATTGTCCCAGTCGTCGCCGCCGAGTTGGGTGTCGCCGTTGGTGGCTTTCACCTCGAACACGCCGTCGCCAATTTCCAGCACTGAAATATCAAACGTCCCGCCGCCGAGATCGAACACGGCAATGTTTTGATCCTCCTTCTTATCGAGCCCGTAAGCCAGCGAGGCGGCGGTGGGCTCGTTGATGATTCGCAGCACCTCAAGGCCGGCGATCTTGCCGGCGTCCTTGGTGGCCTGGCGCTGGGTATCGTTGTAATAGGCCGGCACCGTGATGACGGCCTCGGTGATGGCTTCGCCCAGGCGCATCTCGGCGTCTGCCTTGAGTTTGCCCAGGATCATCGCGGAAATTTCCGGCGGACTGTACTGCTTGGTTTCCCCTGCGACCTCCACCTCGACGGCGGCGTCTCCGTTGGAAGCTTTCACGACCTTGTACGGCACGCGCTTGGTTTCCTCGCCGACCTCGTCGAACTTTCGGCCCATGAAACGCTTGATGGAGAAAACGGTGTTCTTCGGGTTGGTCACCGCTTGGCGCTTGGCTGCATCGCCGACCAAGCGCTCGCCACCCTTGCCAAATGCCACCACCGAGGGCGTCGTCCGACGGCCCTCGGAATTCTCGAGAACGAGCGGTTCCCCGCCGTCCATGACAGACATACAGCAGTTCGTCGTTCCTAAATCTATTCCTAAAACTTTTCCCATAACAAATTCCGCCACCCTTGAGCAACTCGAATGCCAACCGACAATAGAAATACTTAACTAACTGCAAACAAGTCGCTTACGTGTTTAATCGTCTGTCGAGGTACAGCCTTGGACTCGTGTCACGTGTGACATAATGTCTCGATCGTTGACTGCTGAAGTTGGCAAGCGTCCCGCCTTGGGCATGGTTTTCTGACTGCACTTTGCCAAGCACTTGGCCGCTCAATCGCCGCCGAAGGGGTTGCCTGAATTCCCTGAACTCTCGTCGAAGGGATTGTCTCCCGGATCACGCCTGGCCTTGGTTTTCTTCGGCTTGGCCTTTTGTGGCTTAGGCGGTCTTGGGGCGAGGATCGGGGAAAACATCAAATACACCCACGGCAACATCAAGTGTACACCCCACACGACCAGCAGAGCCATCAAGTCGTTTTCTCCAAATTGCTTCAGGCCGTAAATCACGATGCCGACACTCATCACCAAGGCTCCTGGCATTTGTGCGGCAATGGCTATTTTCCTGGCTCCAGCCCAGTCCACCCGGTTGACGGAGAAAACCTTGACCGGAAACATGTACAGCAAACCCAGCGCGAACCAGGCGCAAAGCAATGCCAATATGGTCAGCAAACCAAGCCCTGCCAACACCATGTGGGAATGAGCCCCCCACCAAGGCTCAAGTTCGGTTTTATTGAACGACAAAATCCAGCCCGTGGGATAAGGCAGCGTCAACAGGCCAAGCCCAAGGCTGCTGCCGACCCGCAAATCGCTTGAGCCAAAAGCGAGCACGAGATCGGCTGATTCCACGACATTGGTGAACCCTCCCGGGCGCACGTCGATCCGCATGAACGGTCCCTCCTGCTGAAGCACCGCTCCGCTTGGCCAAGCGAGCCGACCGCCGCGAATCTCCCCGGTCGGCGGCATTTGCCCGATGGTTTTGTCGATCACCGGCACCCAGGCCTGCTGGACAAACCACACCACCGTGGCCGCAACCATCAGGGCGAAGAACAGTTCCACCACCAATAACCGCCAGCTACTGGCCACGGCGAACCGGGCTACGCCGCCGAATGTCAACGGCTGCCAAGCCTCCTTCGGTCGATCTTCCGCCACTCCTCCCGCAAG
>Ga0310122_10002243_pt1 | contig 12324 bp, 11 predicted proteins | sample CB6_Bottom_1051__FD_203503 | JGI IMG/M metagenome (GOLD analysis project Ga0310122, IMG submission 203503) | Marine microbial communities from Western Arctic Ocean, Canada - CB6_Bottom_1051 | ecosystem: Environmental > Aquatic > Marine > Oceanic | place: Canada: Western Arctic Ocean | collected...
TGTTACGCGGCGGATGTCTGCCGATCCGCTCAAAACAAAAAGTACCGTTGCGCCAGGGCCAGCTCTTGCGCCGGCTCGCAGGTCAATAATTCGCCATCGGCGCGCACTTCGTAGGTTTCGCTATCGACCTCGATTTCCGGGGTCAAGTCGTTATGGACCATGTCCTTCTTGGTCACCCTGCGCGTGTTGGAGACGCCAAGCACCGGCTTTTCCAGGCCGAGGGTTGCCGCCGTTCCGTTGGCTATCGCCGCTTCCGAGACGAAAGTGACCGAACTGGCGGTCAGGGATTTGCCGAAGGCGCCGAACATGGGCCGGTAATGCACCGGCTGCGGTGTCGGGATCGAGGCGTTGGGATCGCCCATGGCGGCTGCTGCGATGGTTCCCGATTTCAACACAATATCCGGCTTGACGCCGAAGAACATGGGTTTCCACAAGACCAGATCGGCCAGCTTGCCGACCTCGACCGAGCCCACGTGGCTGGCGATGCCGTGGCTGATGGCCGGGTTGATGGTATATTTGGCGATGTAGCGCTTGATGCGGAAATTGTCGTTGTCGCGCGCTTCATTGGCCAGGGCGCCCCGTTGGCGCTTCATCTTGTCGGCGGTCTGCCAGGTGCGGATGATCACTTCGCCGACCCGGCCCATGGCCTGGCTGTCCGAGGCGATCATCGAGAAAGCGCCGAGATCATGCAGGATATCTTCCGCCGCGATGGTTTCCCGGCGGATACGGCTTTCGGCGAAGGCCACGTCTTCGGGAATACGCGCATCCAGATGATGGCAGACCATCAGCATGTCCAGATGCTCATCGATGGTGTTGACCGTGAAGGGGCGCGTCGGGTTGGTGGAAGACGGCAAAACGTTGGCCTCGCCGCAGACGCGGATGATATCGGGCGCGTGGCCGCCGCCGGCGCCTTCGGTGTGGAAGGCGTGGATGGTGCGGCCCTTGAAGGCGGCGATGGTGTTTTCGACAAAGCCGGATTCGTTGAGGGTGTCGGTATGGATCGCCACCTGCACGTCGGCGTCTTCGGCAACGCTCAGGCAATTATCGATGGCCGACGGCGTGGTGCCCCAATCTTCGTGCAGTTTCAGACCGCAGGCGCCGGCTTCCACCTGTTCAAGGAGCGCCTCCGGCCGGGAGGCGTTACCCTTGCCGAAAAATCCCAAATTCATCGGCAGGCCTTCCGCCGCCTGCAGCATGCGCCCCAGATGCCAGGGGCCGGGGGTGCAGGTGGTGGCGTTGGTGCCCTCGGCCGGTCCGGTGCCGCCGCCGAGCATGGTGGTGATGCCGGAATAGAGCGCGTCGTCCACCTGTTGCGGGCTGATCCAATGGATGTGGGCATCGATGCCGCCGGCGGTCAGGATACGGCCCTCGCCGGCGATGGCCTCGGTGCCGGGTCCGATGATGATATCGACGCCGGGCTGGGTATCGGGATTGCCGGCCTTGCCGATCCCAGCGATACGGCCATCCAAAATCCCGATATCGGCCTTGATGATGCCCCAGTGATCGACGATCAGGGCGTTGGTGATGACCGTATCGACGGCGCCGCCGGCGCGGCTGACCTGGCTTTGGCCCATGCCGTCGCGGATCACCTTGCCGCCGCCGAACTTGACCTCCTCGCCATAGGTGGTGCGGTCTTCCTCCACCTCCAGAAACAGTTCCGTGTCGGCAAGCCGTACCTTGTCGCCGACCGTGGGGCCGAACATGGCCGCATAAGCCGGTCTTTCAATTTCATAGGCCATGGATCAATCCCCCAGCTTGCCTTGAATCTCGGCGTTGAAGCCATGCACTTCACGCCCGCCGGCATACGGTATCAATTGCACGTCCCGGGTCTGGCCCGGCTCGAAGCGGACGGCGGTGCCGGCGGGGATATCGAGGCGCTTCCCCCGCGCCGCCGCGCGGTCGAATTCCAGCGCCGCGTTGGTCTCGAAGAAATGATAGTGGGAACCGATCTGTACCGGCCGGTCGCCTGTATTGACCACCGAGAGCGTGCTGACCTCGCGGTCCGCGTTGAGGGTGATGGTGCCCCCGGCGGTTATGATTTCCCCTGGGATCATGATGCCCTCCTAGCGGATCGGTTCGTGGACGGTGACCAGCTTGGTGCCGTCCGGAAAAGTGGCTTCCACCTGGATGTCGTGGATCATCTCGGGAATGCCGTCCATGACCTGAGCGCGCCCCAGAACCTCGGCCCCGGCCTGCATCAACTCGGCGACGCTGCGCCCGTCGCGGGCCCCCTCGACCACGAAATCGCTGATCAGGGCGATGGCTTCGGGGTAGTTCAACTTGACCCCTCGGCCCAGGCGTTTTCTCGCCACTTCGGCGGCCATGGCGACCAGCAGCTTGTCTTTTTCCCTTGGGGTCAAATTCATCGACGTGCCTCCTTATACATCCCAGAGCCGCGGCAGTTTCGCCGGATAGCCCATGATCCGGGCGCGCAGTCCCGCCCAGTAATTTGCAAATGAATGGCGCAACGCTAGCGGGTTTTCGCCGATCCAGCGGGCCGTGAGCACGCCACTAACAAGGCTCGCGCCGCCGATGACGCCATCCGCATTTTCGGCGAAATAGTCGCGCCCGTATTCCAGATTATCGGCCGCGTCCGGTCCCGCGTAGACCGCCGTCGCCATGGATGGGCTGCCGCCGAGCCCGGCCGGATGCTCGATATTTGCGCCAATGTCGCCGTCCAGGCCGAGGGCATCGGCCCACACCATGCGGCCGCCGATGGATACCTGCCAGGCGTCGCGGACGAAGCCGCTATGCATGCGCTCGCCGCGTCCGATACGCCCGAACACCAAAATCTCGCCGGCCAGCAGGCGGGCCTCCGGGTGCACATGAATATTGGTCTTGCGGTTCATGCGGGCGCCATCGAACAGGATGGTTTCCTGCGGCAAATATTCCAGCCAGGCGCCGTCATCGGCGTGCAGATTCACATCGATCACGCAATCTTCGCCGGCCGAGCGGTATACTTTCTCGGCGGCCTGGGCGATGGCCATGGCGGCGGCGCCCGCTTCGGCTTCGATGGTAATTCTCAGACGGTCGCCGCCCACCAGTCCGCCCGACGTGGTCACCAGGGCGGCTTGAGGTATGTCGCCGCTGGCGGGCGCCGGGAACAGGACGCGCAGCGGTTCGTGCTGGTAAAGGCGAGCGAGCCGGGTTTGGCCGCCCTTTTGGGCGAAACGGATTTCGGCGCGGCCATCGACCCTGGTCTTGTCTTCGCGGGCCGATTGCGCCTCAAACGGTGAGGTAGCGTCTAACATCGCTTTCCACCATATCGGCGGCGTCGCCTTCCAAGACCACCTCGCCCCGTTCCATGACCGCGTAGGTGTCGGCAAGCCTGCGGGCAAAATCGAAATACTGCTCGACCAGCAGGATCGCCATGTCGCCGCGCTCGGTCAGCACCCGGATCACCCGTTCGATATCCTTGATGATCGACGGCTGGATGCCTTCGGTGGGCTCGTCCAGGATCAAAAGCCTGGGCCGCGTCACCAGGGCGCGGGCGATGGCCAGTTGCTGCTGCTGGCCGCCGGAAAGATCGCCGCCGCGCCGGGCCAGCATTTCCTTCAAGACCGGAAAAAGATCGAATATTTCGTCCGGTACGTGACGCAAGCTACGCGGCAGCGCCGCATAGCCGGTTTGCAAATTCTCAAGCACCGTCAGCAGCGGGAATATTTCCCGCCCCTGGGGCACATAGGCGATGCCGCGCCCGGCCCGGTCATAGGGGGCGAAGCCCGATATGTCTTCGTCTTCCCAAAGGATGCGCCCGGCGCGAATCGGCTGGTGGCCGGCGATGGCGCGCAACAGGCTGGTCTTGCCGACGCCGTTGCGCCCCATGACGCAGCTGACCTTGCCGATCTCGGCCCCGACGGCGACCGATTTCAGCGCCTGGCTGGCGCCGTAATAAAGATCGATGTCTACTACTTGCAGCATGCTTGTTAGCGCCCCAAATAAACCTCGATCACGGCCTCGTCGTTCTGCACTTTTTCGAGCGAGCCCTCGGCCAGCACCCGGCCTTCGTGGAGGACGGTAACACGGCTGTCGAGGGCGCGCACGAACTCCATATCGTGCTCCACAACGACCACCGAATGATCGCCGGCGATGCGTTTCAACAGGATCGCCGTCTGTTCGGATTCGGCGTCGGTCATGCCGGCGGCGGGTTCATCGACCAAAAGCAAGTCGGGCTCTTGCATCAGCAGCATACCGATTTCCAGCCATTGCTTTTGGCCGTGCGACAGCGACCCGGCATCGGCGAAGCGGGCGTCTTCGAGGGTGATAATCTCCATCACTTCGTCGATTCGCTCGCTCTGCGCGCCCGAGAGTTTGAACAAAAGCGCCGCGAACACGTTGCGGCCGCCGGCCAGCGCCAGCTCCAGATTATCGAACACGGTGTGGCGCTCGAAGACGGTGGGTTTCTGGAACTTGCGGCCGATGCCCAGATTGGCGATGCGGGCTTCGTCCAGGCGCGTCAAGTCGGTGATGCCGTTGAACAAGACCCGGCCGCGGTCGGGCCGGGTCTTGCCGGTCACCACGTCCATCATGGTCGTCTTGCCGGCGCCGTTGGGCCCGATGATGGCGCGCAACTCGCCGGCCAGTACATAGAGGCTGAGATTGTTGAGCGCCATGAAGCCGTCGAAACTGACGGTGACGCCATCTAGGTAAAGGATGGTGTCCGGAGATTGTTCCGGCGATTGGACGGCGGCTTCGGTGGCGTTCATGGCGCGCCCCCCAGATTTTCGCGCACCCGGCCGATGAGCTTGGCGGCGGCGGCTTTTATGCCGGCCCCCACATTGAAGGCCGGCACCGTCCCGACGATGCCCTTGGGCAGGAATATGGTGGAAAGGATGAATAGGCCGCCGAGGGCGAACAGCCACAGTTCCGGCAGGGCGCCGGTGAAATAGGATTTGGCGTAATTGACCAGGACCGCGCCAAGGGCGGCGCCGTACAGGCTGCCGCGCCCACCGATGGCCACCCAGACGACGATCTCGATGGAATTGGCAGGCGTGAATTCGGACGGATTGATGATGCCCACCTGGGGCACGTACAGGGCGCCGGCGATACCGGCCAGCATCGCCGAAACCGTGAACACGAAGAGCTGGTAATATTCCACCCGGTAGCCGAAGAAGCGGGTGCGGCTCTCGGCGTCGCGGATGGCGACCAGCACTCGGCCGAGGCGCGACGAGACGATATAGCGGCAAAGGGCGTAGCCTAGCGCCAGGGCCACCGCCGAGGCGATAAACAGGCCAACCCTTGTGTTGTCGGTTTGCAGATTGAAGCCCAGCAAATCCTTGAAATCGGTGAGCCCGTTGTTGCCGCCGAAACCCATATCGTTGCGGAAAAAGGCGAGCATCAGGGCGAAGGTCATGGCCTGAGTGATGATCGAAAGATAAACGCCTGTGACTCTTGAGCGGAAAGCCAGCCAGCCGAACAGGAAAGCGAGGGCGCCGGGCACCAGAAACATCATGATCGCGGCAAACCAGAAGTGATCGAAGCCGAACCAGAACCAGGGCAATTCCTTCCAGTTTAGGAACACCATGAAATCGGGCAGCAAGGCATTGCCGTAGACGCCGCGGGTGCCGATCTCGCGCATCATATGCATGCCCATGGCGTAGCCGCCGAGGGCGAAAAAGGCGCCATGGCCGAGGCTGAGGATGCCGCAATAGCCCCAGATAAGATCGACGCTGAGGGCCAACAGCGCAAAGGTGAGGTACTTGCCGAACAATCCGACATAGAAGGTGGAAAGATGGAACGGCGCGCCCTCGGGAATCCAAAGGTTAAAGACCGGCACCACGATGACGCTGAGAAAAAGGACGGCGAGAAGCACTTTGCCGCCGGTGTCGGTCAGCAGGAAGGCAAAGCCGGAGCGGTTTTCCGGGGCCGGCATATTTCTTGGCATGTTGGACGCCATGGCCTAATTCTCCACGGCGCGGCCCTTGAGCGCGAATAGGCCGCGCGGGCGCTTTTGGATAAACAGGATGATCGCCACCAGCACCAGGATCTTGGCGAGGACGGTGCCGGTGAACGGTTCCATGAACTTGTTGACGATGCCGAGGGTAAAGGCGCCCACCAGGGTGCCCCAGAGATTGCCGACGCCGCCGAACACCACCACCATGAAGCTATCGATGATGTAGTTCTGGCCCAGATTGGGGCTGACATTGTCGATCTGGCTGATGGCGACGCCCGCCATGCCGGCGATTCCGGAGCCGAGGCCGAAGGTGAGGGCGTCGACAAGGCCGGTACGGATGCCCATGGACGACGCCATCGCCCGGTTCTGGGTGACGGCGCGCATTTGCAATCCGAACGCGGTTTTCTTGAGCAGGATCAGCAGCGATAACAGTACCATCAGGGAAAAGGCGATGATCCACAGGCGGTTGTAGGTCAGCACCAGCCCGCCGGTCACTTCAACGGCGCCGCTCATCCACGACGGATTGCCGACCTCTTGGTTGGTGGGCCCGAAGATGGTGCGCATCAATTGCTGCAGGATCAGGCTCAGGCCCCAGGTGGCCAGCAGCGTTTCCAGGGGCCGCCCGTAAAGATAGCGGATGACGCCGCGCTCGATGGCGACACCGCCGGCACCGGCCACCAGGAACGCCGCCGGGATCGCGACCAGGATGGAAAAATCGAACGCGCCCGGAAAATAATTGCGGAACACTTCCTGCACCATGAATGTGGTATAGGCGCCGATCATCACCAGCTCGCCATGGGCCATGTTGATGACCCCCATGACACCGAAGGTGATGGCCAGGCCAACAGCCGCCAGCAGCAATACCGAGCCGAGGCTGAGGCCGTGGAAGACGTTGCCGACGCCGTTCCAGAATGCCAGCCGGCTTTCGATGTCGACCAGCGCATTGGCGGCGGCGGCGCGCACCGCGTCCGATGTCTTGGAATTGGCGATGGCGCCCAACAGCGAGCGTACTTCCGGCACCGCGAACGCGGACAGGGTGGCGATGGCCGCTAGGCGCTCGGCCTCGATTTTGGATTTATCCAGGGCGACGGCGGCGCGCGCCATGATCAGCCGCTCTTTTACATTGTCCTCGGTTTCCCGGGCGATGGCCTGCTCCAGGACCGGAAGTGCAGAGAGGGCGCGGGATTTGAACACCGCGTCCGCCGCCGCCCGGCGTTTGGCCGGGTCTTTGCTGAGCAGGGTCAGACCGCCAAGCACGCCGCGCAAGAGTTTGCGGAGGCGGTTGTTGATGCGGATTTTCCTGATTTTGGATTTCTTGGTCTGGCCGATTTCCTTATTGGTCAGCGGATCGGTCAGCACATAAACGGCGCCGCTTTTCTTTGCGATCAGAACTTTTTTGTCGGCTTTGCGAAAATAAAGATTGCCGCCGAGGAAAGTGGTCAAAACGTCGGCGGCACGCTCATCGCCGGTCGCCGCGATCACGTCAATGGCGGCGATTTTGCCCTTGGTTTTGGCCTTGGCCAGGGATGCCAGGGCCTCTTCAAACTCGCCCGCCTGGGCCGGTCCGCTTAGCCCAAGGCTAGCCGGCAGGGCGCCCGCCAAGATTGCCAGGACAAGAAACACGGATTTCAACCTTGGCGCAAATCCTGGCGCAAATATTGATTTTAAATTGTTCAACGCTGCCACGCATTTTGTCTTAAGTGTTGACCCGCCGGAACACGAGCGGTGTTCCGGCGGGTCATTTAGGAGGTCGATAATTCACGGTATTTAAGGTCTAGCCAAGTCCTAGTTCATGTACTTCGGCTTCTTGCAGTTGCCGCAGACCCAGGGATAGGTCCAGTCGGCGGTGAGCTTGGCGCTTTCCGGAATGAAATTGCTCCAGGCATCGCCTTTGACCAGGCCGTCGGTCTTCCAGACGGTTTCGAACTGGCCATCGGCCTGCACTTCACCGATCAGCACCGGCTTGGAAAGATGGTGGTTGGTGTTCATCACCGCGACACCGCCGGACAGGTTCTTGAACTTCTGGCCATACATGGCCTGGCGCACGGCGTCGACGGAAGTGGTACCCGCCTGCTTGGCCGCCTGCACCCACATGTTGAAACCGATATAGTGGGCTTCCATGGGATCGTTAGTGACCCGCTTTTTGTCTTTGATGAAAGCGTGCCAGGTCTTGATGAAGGCGGTATTTTCCGGCGTTTCGACGCTCATGAAGTAGTTCCACGCGGCCAGGTGACCGACCAAGGGCTTGGTGTCGAGGCCGGCCAGCTCTTCCTCGCCGACGGAAAAGGCGATGACCGGAATGTCCTCGGCCTTGATGCCCTGGTTGGCCAGTTCCTTATAGAACGGCACGTTGGCGTCGCCGTTGATGGTGGAAACCACCGCCGTCTTTTTGCCGGCCGAAGCGAATTTCTTCACCGAGGCGACGATGGTCTGCCAATCGGAATGGCCGAACGGGGTGTAGTTTTCCATGATGTCCGCATCCTTGACGCCCTTGGCGTGCAGGAAGGCGCGCAGGATCTTGTTGGTGGTGCGGGGATAGACATAGTCGGTGCCCAGAAGCACCCAGCGCTTGGCTTCGCCGCCATCCTCGCTCATCAGATATTCGACCGCGGGAATGGCCTGCTGGTTGGGCGCGGCGCCGGTGTAGAAGACGTTGCGGGAACTTTCCTCGCCTTCATACTGGACCGGGTAGAACAAAAGCCCGTTCAATTCCTCGACCACCGGAAGGACGGATTTGCGGCTGACCGAGGTCCAGTTGCCGAACACCACATCGACTTTGTGGATCGACAGAAGTTCGCGCATTTTTTCAGCGAACAGCGGCCAGTTGGAGGCGGGGTCGACGACCACCGGTTCCAGCTTCTTGCCCAACAGGCCGCCCTTTTTGTTCTGGGTATCGATGAGCATGAGCATGGTGTCCTTCAGTGTGGTTTCACTGATGGCCATGGTGCCGGACAGGGAATGCAGGATGCCGACTTTGATGGTTTCGGCGGCCTGGACGGTGCCGGCAACCATCGTCCCCAGTGCGATGGCGCTTGCCCCGGCGAGTATGCGAAATTTGGTAAACATGAGATTCTCCACGAAAAGGTTGTTGTCGCTGCACCCTCTTAATGGCAAGCGGCGTGCCAAGTCCATGGCTTGACGGTGCGGTAATATTTCGTCGTTTTGAATCAAGAGGTTATGCGAAATTTTGCCTATTATCGTGGCGGCATCTCAGGATCGGCCGGCGACTATTTTTGATTAAATAATATGCAAATAAAATTTATGAACATTTTTTAATCATAAATAGCCGGGCACATGGCCATCCGCATGCGGCCCGATTATTCCAGAAACTTCCCGGTCTCCAGCCAATGGGCGCATTCGGGGCCGACCTCGGCGATGGCGCGGGTCTCGTAGGCGGCGATGTCGTCGGCGCTCAAGGTATCCCGCCAGCGGTCGTTGGTGCCTTTATTGACGAACGACTTGGCGCCGCCCTCGAACAGGATACCGCCTAGCGGCGTGCTCAGCGTGGCATTGTTTTTCATGTAGTTGAAGGTGCATTGGTGGACCATCTTCTCCCATTTGCTCTCGTCCACCGGAATTTCCAAAAAATCGCCGATCTTGCGCATCTGGCCTTCCATATCGTCGACCAGGTTCTGAAAATGCAGGAAATAGACATTGGGCAAATCGCGCGCCGGCCACCAGGTACGGATGTTTTCCCAAAATGGCCAGAACGGGGCGCCGTCGCCGTTGAACCAGTCGAGGTAATACTCGCGGATATCATCGGTGCGCGGCCTGGGCAGGCGGGGGCCGACTTCGGGCAGGGCGTTGAGGCTTTCATAGGCCAGATCGTTGAGGGCGAAATGATGGTTATACTGGCTCCAGGCGCAGTCGCGGCCATCACGGGCGATGTAGATATATTTGACCTTGGGCTCGAAGCGCAGCGCATCCAGTGGAAGGTGGGTTTTTAAAAAGCGGCGATGGGTCTGGGCCTCGACGCCCGGCAATTTTTCCGGCAATGGCGGCAGCCGGAAATCCAGCCACGGCGACATGTCACCGATCGGCAGGCCCTCGGTTTCGCCCTCGAAAATAAATTGGGCGATAATTTGTTGGACCCAAGTGGTGCCGGCCTTCTGCCAGGTGCCGATGATGACGTCGTCGTCGCGGAAGACGAAATCGTTCCAATAGGTGGAATCCATCGCCCAGTTTAGAATCTCCCGGGTTTTCTTAGGCCATTGGATATCAGCTTGCATCAACTTTTTTCCCGGAACATCGGCGTTTATTTAATAGGAACAAATAATGCGCAAGTGTGGCGACAATTTCAAAACTAAATATCGCCCGGCGAAGTTCGGCGCCTCGGTTTTGGTGAGTCGGTTATGAAATTTTACGCAATAGCCTCATCTTGAGCGGCGCTGGTAGCGCGTCTCGAATGATGCGGATCGAAGCACCGGAAATCGGCTTTATCCCCGGTAATTACCCCCGGGCCGACTGGGTAATCACGTTGAGCAGTACCGGATCGCCATCGGCCACATGTTTGAGGCCGCGCTCCAGCGCCGGGATCAGATTTTCCGGGTCCTCGACCTTCTCGCCATAACCGCCGACCGTCGCGATGGCCTTTTCGAAATCGGGCGATGGCGTGAGTTCGGTGATCGGCATGGCGTTGGCCCGGGAGGCATAGCCGTCGGGATAGACCGCCAGGGTCGAGCCGCGCACCGCCAGCCATTCGGCGTTGTTGCTGACCATGTTGAGCACCGGCAGATTGTGGGCGCGCGATACAAAATGGGCCGCGATGGGTACGCCGAACATGTAGGAGCCGTCGCCCATGGCGGCGATCACTTGGGCTTCCGGCGCCGCCAGCTTGGCGCCCAGCGCCGCGCCGAGGCAGCGGCCGAGGCCGCCGGCACCGGAATTGCCCAGCAGGCGGCCCGATTGCTCAAACTCCAAATACGGCATGGGCACGCCGATTTCATTGACGACGATGGTATCGGCATCCTTGACCTGGTTGATGCAATGGGCGCTCCAGACCGGATGGATCGGGACCATGGAGCGCACCTCTTCGATGCGCGCCGCTTGCCGTTCCAGCATGGCTGCGCGCATGCCTTTAATTTCGGCGCGGCGGCGGTCGATGGTTTTGGCTTTGGATTTCAGCTTCGGGGCCAGGGCTTCGTTTAAGAGCGGCAGGGCCGCGGCGCTCGATCCGGCGACGGCGAGATCCATGGGCCAGCCCCGGGTCGGATAGCGGGAATACATGGGATCGACGGCCATATGGATAATTTTGCTATCGGTGCCGGGCGCCATGGCCGCTGGAATCCAAGGCACCTGGGCATCCATGACGACGATCACGTCGGCCCATTCCAGCAACTCCTTGGTCGGCATGCCGAGGTTCATGGCGTGGCTGGACGGCAGGTTGAGGGCGGTGAGCTGGCAAACGGCGATGGCGTGGTCTTCGGCCAAGGCGCCCAAGGCGCCAAATGCGGCGGCCGAATCCCGGCCCGTGGTGCCGGCGGCGATGAGCACATTTTCGCCGGCCGCGATCATGTCGGCGGCTTGTTCGATGGCCTCGGGGCTGGGCGCCGTCGGCAGGTTGCCGGCGCTGCGGCCGCGCTTGCCGGCCCGAGCGCCGGCATTGACCGCTTCGCCGGCCAGAACTTCCCGCGGCAGGGTCAAATAGACCGGGCCCTTGGGGTCGCTCATGGCGATATCGACGGCGCGCCCGACGATGTCGCCCGCCGGCTGGCCGTGGCGCAGTTCATAGTCCCATTTGACATATTCGCGCACCATGCCGCCTTGATCGAAAGATTCCTGGCCCCAATGGATGACGCCGTTGCGGGACGCGGGGTTGCCGGTCTCGGTCACCGGCGTGCGCCCGGCGGCCAGAAGCATGGGCACGTTCTCCCGCGACGCGTTCATGATGCCGCAAACCGCGTTGGCGGTGCCGACCGTCACATGGACCATCACGGCGGCCATCTCGCCGCAGGTTTCCCAATAGCCCGCCGCCATGTGTACGGCGACATTTTCGTGGGGGACGGCCAGGAATTTTGGCACCTGGCGGCCCATCTCGCCGGACTTGGCGAGGCCCTCGATGATCGGCGCGAAATCGGTGCCGGCATTGGCGAATACGTAGCGGACGCCGGAATCGCTGAGCGCCTTCAAATAAGCCTCGGCGACCGAGGTTGTTTCGGTGCGTGTGTCGTCCATGACTGGTCTCCCCCTTCCGGCCTACCCCGCCCCTGGCGTTTCGCGGGGGGTCCAAATTTCTGAAGTGGGCGCCATGATGCGCTGTCCCGGCCCCGGCGGCAAGCCCGCGTGCTTGATTTCACAACTTCCAAGCCCTAACACTCGCGCGAACACCCGCCGGATAAAAATCCGGGCATTTTTGAGGAGGACGCTGCCGTGACCATGCTGTTGCTCAACCCATTCCGCGGCACAAACGAAGGCTGGCAGGCAGCACTGCA
>Ga0310122_10002244_pt1 | contig 12310 bp, 6 predicted proteins | sample CB6_Bottom_1051__FD_203503 | JGI IMG/M metagenome (GOLD analysis project Ga0310122, IMG submission 203503) | Marine microbial communities from Western Arctic Ocean, Canada - CB6_Bottom_1051 | ecosystem: Environmental > Aquatic > Marine > Oceanic | place: Canada: Western Arctic Ocean | collected...
TGTCATTCGCCACCCCGTCTTGTGCGAGGACGAGGAACCGCTGGCCATGGAGGTGGACCGGGTGCTGCATTGCGTGGACCGCGGTCCGGTCATTGCGCAGTCGGATCTTCACCCGATCGCCGATGCGGAAAGACCACTCGATATCCAGGTTTTCTTGCCCGGTGTCCTCGTCGCGCAGGATCCACTGGACCTGGTCGGTCGTCGTCACCCAGTTCATCCGCGGCATCGTGCCGCTCCACTCGACCGGGTTGAAGAAGCTGGCATCGAGGTTCAGCAACGTCTCCAACGGGTAGGGTAGCCCATCGACCGCGAGCGTGAGCAGCAGCCGGTGATCGACAGGACGGTCGAAGTCGCCACGATACCGGTCGATGTCGGCGACGACGTCGCCATGCGCACGCAGCGTGCCGAAGCTGGTCGCGTGATCCGGTTGCGCTGGGGTCTCTCGCACCGTGATCCGCCCAAGCGGTGTCGCCTCGGGAAAGAAGTTGCCGTAGACGTGGTCGATGCTCTGCACACCGTTGATAAGCGCTACCTCCCCAGCCTCGGGGAATCGCACCTCCACAATGTAGCGCTCGGCGGGGGCAATGACGACGCTGTCTACCCACGTCTCGCGTTCGAACCGGCCGACATCCGACGCGACGAGTTTGATGGCCTGGTCGCCAAACGAGAGGTTGAACGTGCGGGTGTTCGACACGTTGGTCAGAAAGAAGCGGACCACGGCGCCGCGGTCGACCGCGAGGTCGTACACCGGTTCGCCGTTGACGAGCAGCAGGTTGCCAAAGCGTCCCATCAGCGCGTGCGTGGCCCGTTCGCGCCCGTATGGCACCAGCGCCGCGCCGTCGACCGTCGTCAGCAGGTCGTCGAGCATGAGGACCTCTTCGCGATTGGCCGGGCCGTAGTACGCGGGGTCCCGCGCGTCGACCCGCATGTTGCCATACAGACCGAGGTCCTGCTGGATGTCTTCGCGGTGATGCGGGTGGTACCAGTACATGCCGGCATCAGGGAAGTGGATGCGATACCTGAAGCTGTCGCCCGGTTGCACCGGGTCTTGCGTCACACCGGGTACGCCGTCGTACTGATTGTCCAGGCGGATGCCATGCCAGTGGATGGCGGTCGGCAGATCGAGGCGGTTGGTGAAGTTCACGGTGATCGTCGCGTCTTGCGGGACACGAATCAGCGGGCCGGGGTATTGCCCGTTGAACGCGAACATCGTGAACGTTCGGCCGTTGATGGTGCGGGTCACCACCCCCGCCTCGAGATCGAGCGTGCCACCGTCGGGGAGCGTGACGACGTCATGTGGCCGCGCGGGAGGCGCGGGGCCGCCCGTGGGAGTCGCCGGTGCGTACGGTGTGACCGCGGGCCGAAGGTCGCCGACGCCCGGCATCATCTCGACGAGCGGATGAGGGAGCGGCGCGATCCAGTCCGACACCGGGGTTACTCCTCGATTGCGGACGATCCCCGTGAGCTGCAGCAGGTCCTCCGGCTCCATGCGCATGCTGGCCGAGATGCCACGGAGCACGAGGCGCCCTTGATAGCTGTCGACATCGGCCGTCGCTTCGGCCGTGATGAGGATCAGGAACTTGTCGAATCCCACCCTCCCGAGCTCCGCGCGACCGTTGCCGACCGGCCCGAGATTGACCATCGGTCGCAAAAGCGGCGTCGTCGCCCAGGCGACGTAGGTCGTGTAGGGCCCAAGTGACGACGGATCCGGCAACCCGCGGAGGACGACCGCGACGTCGAATTCATGGTGCCCATCGATCGACACGCGTGTGCCGAACGGTGAGGGCACGCGTCCCAGCTCGGCGCGGCCCGAGGCGGCCGGAACGTCGGGTCTGTGAAAGAGCTCGATGCAATAGAGGTCGGTGTCTGGACCCGTCTCGCGGCCCGTCACGGCGCAGTCGCCGGGCACGGCCTGCTGCTGGACGTAGGTGGTCGGCGCCGCGACGATCGCAGCCGCCACAGTCGCGAGGGCGAGCAGCCAGCGACGCGCTGTCCTGCGGATCATCACCACGTTACACCTGGGGCCCGCGGATGCGCGCACCTTCACCAGTCACGGACAGTCTGCCCGAACCAGCGAAGCGTGTCACGTCGAGGTGTCTGAGACCGGCCGGTGCGAGGGCCGGTCGGCGGCCTGGCCAAAGCGACGACGGCATGGTGTAATTCGGCAGATCCGAAGTCATGAGACGCAGGTCACTGGACAATGCAGCGATCTCTCCCCAGCGCCGCCGACAGACAAGCCGCTACCGGCCCAATCCGGACGGCTCTGTTGTGCGGAGGCCTGGTGGGGGTAGCCGTACTGAGCGTCGGCGGCACCCAGCAATCGTCGAGCCGGGCCATCCAGACGACCGAGGTGGCGGGGGTGCTGAATCGGTACTGTGCCGGGTGTCACAACGAGCGAGTAGGTACCGCCGGTCTGGCGTTCGAGACGCTCGACGTCGCGGACCCTGGTGCGCATCCCGAGATCTGGGAGAAGGTGGTCCGGAAGCTCCGGACCGAGACGATGCCGCCGGGCGGGCGCCCGCGGCCCAATGCCGAGACATACGCGGCGGTGGCAGGCTATCTCGAGACCCGGCTCGACGAGGCCTGGGACGCCCGACCGAATCCCGGACGGATCAATGTGATTCACCGGCTCAACCGGGCCGAGTACAACAACGCGATCCGGGATCTGCTTGCGCTCGACCTCGACGTGCGCCCGCTGCTGCCGGGTGATGAGACGGCCGACGGCAGCTTTGACAACCTGGCGGGGTCGCTGACCATCTCGACGACGCACATGGAACGCTACCTGTCGGTCGCCCGCCAGGTGACCCGGCTCGCGGTCGGTCTGCCGCCAGCGAGCCCGGAGTACAGAATCTTCCGGGTCGACGAGCTGCTGAAACAGCACGACCTCATGAGCGAGGACCTACCGCTCGGGTCCAGAGGTGGCATGGCGGTGCGGTATCACTTTCCGGCTGATGGTGAGTACCGCATCAAGGTCAACCTGACCACCAACTATGCGGAGTATCTGAAAGGGATGGGGTGGCCGCAGCAGATCGACCTCCGACTCGACGGGGCACTGCTGGCCCGCCTCACCTCGGGTGGCGAGGCGCTCGCGCACCGACCGGCGCCAGCCAGCTACGAGGGGGCCGGCCAGCCGGGCTTCGAGGGCGCCCGCGCGTGGGAAACCTACATGCAGGGGGCGGGGGACGATCACCTGGAGCTGCGCACCGTCGTCACTGCCGGCCCGCACGTCGTCGGCGTCTCGTTTCCAATGTACATGTTCGAGCCGGAAGCGCTCCTGCCCCAGCCACCGCTGCGCGAGTGGGGGAAGACGCTGAAGGATGACGCGACCTACATGGGCTACCAGGGCGTCAACGATGTGATCATCGAGGGCCCGTACGACGTCGCCGGGCCGACGGTCGACACGCCCAGTCGTCGCGAGATCTTCATCTGCGAGCCGGACGCGGTGGCAGAGGAGAAGACCTGCGCCACCTGGATCTTGAGCCGGATGGCCCGGCGGGCCTACCGGCGCCAGGCCACCGACACGGAGATGACCACGCTGGGCGCCTTCTTCGACCAGGGCCGGGAGGACGGGCGAAGTTTCGATGCCGGTATCCAATTCGCCCTCGAGCGGATGCTGGTCGACCCAGGGTTCCTCCTGCGCGTCTACCGGGATCCGTCGTCCAATACCGATGACCCGTATCGCCTCAGCGACGTCGAGATCGCCTCGCGGCTGTCGTTCTTCCTGTGGAGCAGCATTCCGGACGAGCCCCTGCTCGACCTGGCGGATCAAGGGCGACTGCAGGACCCGGCCGTGCTGCGCGCGCAGGTGCGTCGCATGCTCGCCGACGCCCGGGCGCCCACGGCGCTGACCGACGGGTTCGCCAGTCAGTGGCTCAATCTCCGGGTCCTGGGAGAACAGGTCGCCGACGAGGACATCTTTCCCGCGTTCGACCAGAACCTGCTGCTGGCCATGCGACGCGAAACAGAGCTGTTCTTCGGCAGCACGATCCGAGAGAACCGCAGCGTGAGTGAGTTGTTGAGCGCCGACTATACGTTCGTCAACGAGCGGCTCGCTCGCCACTACGGTATACCGGGCGTGTATGGCAGCCGGTTTCGACGCGTGACGCTCCCGAACCTCGACGAACGCGGCGGCCTGCTGGGCCAGGGTGCCTTGTTGACGCTGACGTCCTATCCCAATCGGACGTCGCCCGTGTTACGTGGCAAGTGGCTGCTCGACAACATTTTGGGGACACCGATACCGGCGCCGCCTCCGGATGTCGATACCAACCTGGAGGACGGGGCTGCGGCGCCGACCGCGTCGATACGCGAACGGCTGGATGCGCACCGACGGAACCCGGTCTGTGCCACGTGCCACTCGGTGATGGATCCGCTCGGGTTCGCGCTGGAGCGCTTCGACGCCGTTGGCGCCTGGCGCGCGAGGGACGAGAAGGGCAATCCGATCGACGACGTCGGCGTCTGGCCGAGCGGCGCCGTGGTGGCCGGGTTCACCGGTCTACGGACGAGACTCCTCGCACACCGCGAGCAGTTCGTCGGCACCGTCACCGCCAAGTTGATGGCCTATGCGTTCGGACGGCGACTCGAGTACTACGACCGACCGGCGGTGCGTCGGATCGTGCGGGACGCCGAGGCCGACGACTACCGCTGGTCGGCCATCATCCAGGGCATCGTCGAGAGCCCCGGCTTCCTGATGCGGGCCCGTGCCCGGGTAGAATGAAATGATCAGGAGAACCGACACGATGGCCTTCATCACCGCCAAGCCACTCTCTCGAAGAACCATCCTCCGTGGCGCCGGCGCGGCGCTCGCGTTGCCGTTCCTCGACGCCATGTCGCCCATCCGGCTGCGAGCGCAGGGGCCGGCCCGGCCTACCCACCGGTTCCAGACCATCTATGTGCCGAACGGCATGGCGATGGAATACTGGACGCCACAAGGTGTGGGACGTGATTTTACGCTGTCGCCTATTCTGGAACCGTTCGGCCCGTTCAAGGACCAGATGCTGGTGTTCTCCGGCATCGAAGCGACCTGGAACGATATTCACGCCGGCGCCTCCGGGTCGTTTCTGACCGGCGCGACGCGGGGCGGTCGCAACAACACCGAGACCCTGGCCGACGTGTCGGTCGACCAGCTTCTTGCGCGAGAGTTCGGACGCGAGACGCAGGTCGCGTCGCTCGAGCTGTCGATGGACAAGCCGGCCAACGCCGGGGTCTGCTCGGGTACCTTGAACTGCGTCTACACGCACACGATCTCGTGGCGAAGCCCGACACAGCCGCTGCCGATGGAGTCGAATCCGCGCGCGGTGTTCGAGCGACTGTTCGGCGACACCGGCAGCACCGATCGGGCGGCGCGCGAACGACGGCTCCGGCAGCAGCGCAGCATTCTCGACTCCGTGACCGACGCCGTGGCGGCCCTCAGGCGGGATGTCGGGGCCGAAGACAACCTGAAGATCGAGGAGTACACGGAGGCGGTGCGCGACGTCGAGCGACGCATTCATCTGGCCGAACAGCAGATCGACATCGAGCTGCCGTCGTTCGATGCGCCCGAGAGTGCCCCGACGTTATATGAAGACTTCATGGCGCTGATGTTCGACCTGCAGCTCTTGGCGTTCCAAGCGGACCTGACACGGGTCATCTCGTTCATGGTCGGCAAGGAACAGAGCGCGCGGCCCTACCCCCAGATCGGCGTCCCCGAGGCACACCACCCGCTGTCGCACCACAACAACGTACCGGACCTCATCGCGCACATGTCGAAGATCAACCACTATCACGTCGAGCTCGTCTCCCGCTATCTGGAGAAACTGCGCGCCACACCGGACGGCGATGGCTCGCTGCTCGACCATATGACCATCCTGTATGGCGGTGGCATCTCAAACAGCACGCGCCACGCGCCAGACAATTTGCCCCTGGTGGTGCTCGGCGGCGGCAACGGGCGTCTCGACGGCGGGCGGCACCTCGCATACGACGATGCGCCGGTCATGGCGAACCTGCTGGTGACCTTACTGGACACGCTCGACATGCCGCTTGACCGTGTCGGCGGCAGTACCGGGCGACTGGACATCGACCGGCTCGCCGACGTGTAGCCGGCGCCATCCCACAGTCTGATTCGGATGCGACACACCTCCAGGCGGCAGGGCGTCGTCAGCCTCGGGTTGGCAGTGGCCGCCTGTGTACTTGGCGCCGTGTTGGCTGTGGCTGGCGGGCAGCCGGGCGAGCGGCGGCTCCAAGAGGCGGCCAGACGCGCCGATGCCGATGCGGTGCGCGTGCTGATCACCGACGGCGCGGATGTAAACGCCCGCACCGGGGACGGCTCGACGGCGTTGCTGTGGGCCAGCTACAAGGATGATTTGGCCAGCGCCGATCTGCTGATCCGCGCTGGGGCCGACGTCACCCTCGCCAACGACCTCGGTGCGACGCCAATCTGGGCGGCCAGCCGGAACGGCAGCGCCGCCATGGTCGAGACGCTCCTGTCGGCGGGCGCCGATCCGGATGCCCCGCTGCTGCTCGGCGAGACGCCGCTCGTCACCGCCTCGCGGTCGGGCAATTCGGACGTCGTGCGGATGCTGCTGGAACGAGGCGCCGATGTGAACACTCGCGGGGCACGCAGCCAGACGCCGCTCATGTTCGCGGTCGCCCAGCGACATCCCGCGGTCGTCGCGGTGCTGCTCGAGCATGGGGCCGAGGTCGACGCCGTCTCCGACGTCTGGGACCAGCTGATGGCGCAGAGCCCACACGCGCACCCCGAGCATCAGATGCGAGTCCTGCGGGGGGGAAACACCGCGTTGATGTTCGCCGCGCGGGTGGGCAACCTGGAGTCGGCGCGGCACCTCGTGGCCGCGGGCGCCCATCTGGACACGCCGTCCGCCTGGGGCACGACGCCACTGGCGATCGCAGCCTACTCGGACTTTGGCGAGCAGTTCGTCATCCGGGAAGAGACCTCACGCAGCCTCGTGTATTTCGACCGCGAGCAGGTGCTGCCCGGCCAGTTCGCCGAGCTCGCCGCGTTTCTGCTCGAAGCGGGCGCCGACCCGGACGCCGGCGCGGAACGGTTCACGCCGCTGATCGCCGCGGTGCTACGCCAAAACGACCTACTGGTAGGGCGCCTGCTGGACCACAGCGCCGACCCCAACATGCCTCTGGGAGACTTCACGCCACACCAGCGTGGATCGACCACCGACTTCTTCCTGCACAGGTCATGGGTCGGCGCAAGTCCGCTCTGGCTGGCTGCGCGGTTCAGTTCCCCGCGGATCGTGCGACGCCTGCTCCAGGCCGGCGCCGAACCCGGATTCGTGCACCACGGCGTTTACTACGGTGGCGGGGCCGGGGGCAACCTGTCGCCACGGCGTGAGGAGGTCACTACCACGCTAATGGCCGCGGTCAAGATGGGCGCCGGCCGAGCGTGGACGGTCGTGCCGAATGATGAGGCGACGGTGCTCGAGAGCGTGACCCTGCTGATCGAGGCTGGTGTGGATGTCACCGCGGTCGGCTCCGGTGTGCGGCTGCGCCGTGCGCCCTCCCGTTTTCCGGAGCCGGGCCACACGGCGCTCGACGGCGCCCGCTCGCTCGAGTACGAGTCGGTAGTCAACTTCCTCATCGCGTCCAGCGCCGACGACACCGAAGCCCGGTGACGCCGATCCGATACGTACATCGTCAACGCCCCGCGAGCGGGCGTTTGTCTCGCAGCGCGAGAGAGCTACACTACCTGCGATAAGTCGAGCCGCTGCGATCGCGCTGGCGCTGCTGACCCTGCTCGCCGGATACGGCGTGGGTTGGTTTGGCAGCACGGGCTGGGCGTGGACTCCCGACGCGACGGTCTTGTTGCTGATCACCGCGGCAGGCGCCTTCGGCGGCATGCTCTACGCCGTCCGCGACGGCGGCATCGAGACTCCTCACCGTGACCACTCGAAGACCCATCGGTGGAATCTGGGCTGGATCTCAGACTGCGCGGACGGCGTCGCCGGCGCCTACGTGGTCTTTCTTCTACTGCCCACGGAGATCGGCAACCAGCAAGCCGACGGCTCCACGTTGTTGCAGGGGTCGATCTTCGACCTTCTCAAGGTTGTGGCCCTGGCGCTTGTGGGCGGTTATGGCGGGCGCAGCCTCGTGGACCGCGCTGGCGAACCTCGCGAAAAGGATCGACCACGCCGAGAAAACGGCCGAGGAGGCCGCGACAGAGAAGGAAATCGACGCCGAGGCGCGCGAGTTGGTGCAGCTTCAGCTCGACGACGAAGAGGAGCCTCAGGACGAGGCGACGCTCGAAGCCGCCGTGAACAATGCCAGCCGAGCCACCCGGTTCGAGGTCTTCAAAGAGGCCCGGTCGTTTCGTACCAAGAACTGGGAGAAGCCCGAGTCTATGCTCAGGGTCATACCGATCTTCCGCGCTCTCATCGACAATGCGGCAGGCCAGGTCTTTCATCGCAACCACGCGCAGCTCAGCCGGGCCATCGCGCTGCGCGACCGGAAGGGAACCGAACTCGTGCGCAGCGACGGATCGCCGGCATTCCTCATGTACGAGTTCAATCGAGCCATCTGCGCGATCGAACTGGGCTTGGACGACAAGGCCATCCTCGCCGACCTGACGGTTGCGCGCAGACGAGAGAGCCTTCGTAAGTTGATCGAGAAGGACACTGTTTTCACAGGCTGGGCGAAGGCGCACGGGGTCGACCTCGAGACTCTTCGCATGAGCGAACCCTCGGCATCGAGCCCGTTGTAGCCGGCAGAGAACGGCCCACGTGCCACACCCAGACAAACCCGCCGAGCAGACGTTTCGCGCCGGTGTGGGAGCCGTCATCCAGCGCCCAGACGGGGCTGTCCTCGCCCTGCTTCGCTCCGACGACGACACCGCCTGGCAATTCCCACAAGGGGGACTGAAACCCGCCGAGGAGCCGCGAGACGCGCTGTTTCGGGAAGTGCGCGAAGAAACGGGCCTCGAGAGCTGGTATCTGCGGATCCAGAGCGGGGCTCCGCGACTCCTGGCCTACGAACTCCCCGAGGAGTACCGAAGCCGACGTACCGGCCGGGGCCAGGTTCTCTACTGGTATCGACTCCGCTTCGACGGCGCCGACGAGCTGATCACGCTGGGAAACGGACGGGAGTTCTCCGACTGGCGCTGGATGAAAATGGCCGACCTCGTCGCGATCGTGTCACCGTTTCGACGGCAGGTCTACGTCGAGCTCGGACGGGAACTCGAAGCGAGCCCCGGCTACGCCGAGCCGGCCAGCGTGAAGCCCTCGTAGCCCTTCGCCGCAACGATACAGGGCGTTGGTGCAGACCCGCTTACTCCGCTGGCGCCGAGGCGCCACCGTCCGTTGCCGCGCAACTCGACACCGAAGCAAGAGGTGCTCGTCACAAAGCCGCCCCGGCGGAGATTCGCCTCTAATGCGGCGTCGCGTAGCCCATGATCGTCGGGCGCTGATCGGCCAGGCTGTCGACGACCGCCTGCGTGACGACGTTCGAGAACATCGGCCGGATGTTGAAGTGGCCATACGGCCGGATCTGGATCATCATGATGCCGATCAGATCCTCCGCCGGATCGGCCCAATACAGCGTGCCGAAGGCACCACCCCATGTGTAGCTGCCGATCGACAGTGCGTCGACCGTCTCGGCCGGGTTCGTGAGTACGCCGAACCCCAGTCCGAAACCGTAGCCGGGCCCCCGGACGTAGACCGGTTTGCCGGTGCCGATGTGGCTCGTGATCATGTTGTTGACGGTCATGCGGCCGAGCAGCCGCACGCCGTCCAGCTCGCCGCCGCCCGCGATCATCTGCGCGAAGCGGAAGTAGTCGGCGGCCGTCGAGTTGAGACCGCCGGTGCCACGGAAGTACTCCGTCGGCTCGACAAATGCCGGCGGGCGCGCCAGCTCGATCGCCCCCTGGTTGTTCGGCCGGTAGACCGCCGCCACACGCTCGACCTTCCCGCGTGGCACGTAGTAGTGCGTATCGACCATCCCGAGTGGCTCGAAGATCCGCGACTGTAGGAAGTCGTTGATGGACATGCCGCTGATCTGCTCAACGAGGGTGGCGACGTAGTTGGTTGAATCGCCGTATTGCCACTCGTCGCCGGGGTGGAACGTCCCCGGGATCACCGCGGCGTGCTCAACATGCTCGCGCAGCGTGTCGAAACCGTTGCCGTGGTTGGTGGCGTAGTCGATCTGCTCTTGCGTGAGCCCTCGCCCCGCCGGATTGAGCGTGAGCCCCGACGTGTGGGTCAGGACGTGCCGCACCGTGACAGGACGCGCCTCGGGCACGACCCGCGCGCGCACGCCACCGGTGATCCGGACCTGGTGGTCCATGTACTCCGGTAGCCAGTTCGAAATCGGATCATCCAGACGGAAGCGTCCTTCCTCAAAGAGCATCATGAGCGCCGTCGACACGATCGGCTTCGTCATCGACGCCAGCGCGAAGATCGTGTCGTGCGTCATCGGGAGGTTGGCCTCCTTGTGCCGCCAACCCTGCGCCTCGTAGTGCACGACCTTGCCCTTGCGCGCCACCAGCGTGACCGCACCGGCGATCTGGTCGGTGTCGATGTACTCCTGGAAGTAGGTGCTGATCCGCTGCAGCCGATCGGCCGACATCCCGACCGACTCGGGCGCCGCCAGTGGCAGGTCGCCTTCCGCAGCTCCCACGCCGGTCAGGACCGTGGGGAGCACGCACACGGTCGCCACCAGTACAGTGAGCGTCACGGGGACGAGACGAGGCCGCCGAGTGTTCCATTCCCGCATGGTCTGCCTCCTGAGGTCGAATGCGAGTCCGCCTTCCGAGCACACGTGCCAGGATCGGGACCTGACGTCGAGCGCCATGGGATGGTTCTGATAACGTCGCCATCCTACTCCTAGCGAGGCTCCGCCTCAGACCGCCCAGGTGCTGTCGGCTCCCGCCTCGCTCCTGAGAAAACGTCCGCGCTGCATCCGTTTTCTGCCCGTGGTTCCGCGCCGCTGGGCGCGTAACGAGCTAGGCTGCCCTTCTTCAGTGGCCCAGCTCCGCGGGGCGTCGTCTTGATCGAAAACGTGACTGAACAGTGCGTGTTCTTGGGAATCAAGACTCCGAGCCCGGCGATTGACCACATGCTCTCCCAGTGACGTCGCGCGACCCGTGCACCTTGACTTTGGCACGGCCCAGGTGTACGAAGGCTTATGCGAGACCGGCTCGTTCGGTCAATGAGTGCAGCGACACCCGGCGGGGGCCGCATGTGAGCGCCGGCATCACGGTGGCGGTCACCCGCGCTCTGAGTGAGACAGAAAGTAGGGGTACGAGATGAGGCGACGAGTGCTCGAGTTGGCTGGTGTCCTGACAGCGATCTTGGCCGTCAGCGTGCTCCTGAAGCTGGCGCCGGTCCCAGTCGCCGGCCAAGCCCAGCCGGCTCCTGGCCAAGCGGGAGCGGCTGCGGCCACCCCGACGCCGTGGGGCGAGCCGGATCTGCAGGGTATCTGGACCACCAACTACGAGATCCCCTTGCAGCGACCGGCACAGTACGCCGACCAGGAATTTTTTACGGACGAGGACCGGGCCGAGCTGGATAGGGAACGAGCACGCATCATTGGTTCAGACCTGCGGCGCGCGGAGCGGGGGAGCGAACAGGACGTCGGCGGTGCATACAGCGCGGCGATCTTTCTCAGTCACAAGCATATGGGCAGGCGGACGTCGTTGATCATCGATCCGCCGGATGGGAGGATCCCGCCTCTCACGCCGGAGGCGCAACAGCGGTTGGAGGCCATTCGCGAGTATCAGCTCGCTCTCATCCAGGCCACTGACGTCTGCAGGAACAACCTGCCCGCCTGCGCGGGCGGCGAGTACGGGCCGCCGTCACCGAGGAGGGCAGAACCGCCCCCGTATTATCCGGCGACCGGCGCAGCCGCCGGTGGCGCCTTCAATCGCTCTGATGGTCCAGAAGATCGAGGGTTGGGGGAGCGATGTATGTCAGCCCGCCTGCCGGACTTTGGCGGTGCCGCCGGATACTTCCTTCGGATCGTGCAGTCGCCGGGAACCGTCTCGATTTTCTATGACACGGGGCAAGGGCAAGGGTGGCAGCGTGTGATCCCTGTGACCGACCGTCCGCATCTGCCCTCACATGTGCGCCAGTGGTGGGGGGACCCACGCGGTCATTGGGAGGGGAATACGCTCGTTGTCGACACCACCAACTTCAGCCCCAAGACGGACTACCAGGGGGCACGCGAAAATCTGCATCTCGTCGAACGCTGGACACGCCTCGACGCGGAGACGATCGAGTACATCGCCACCATGGAGGACCCGACGACGTGGACGAGACCGTGGACCGTTGCGCTCGAACTGAGCCAGCAAAGTAACGAAGCGAATCGATTCTAT